>Ga0209223_10003570_pt1 | contig 14770 bp, 8 predicted proteins | sample COG_06_FD_184750 | JGI IMG/M metagenome (GOLD analysis project Ga0209223, IMG submission 184750) | Pelagic Microbial community sample from North Sea - COGITO 998_met_06 (SPAdes) (version 2) | ecosystem: Environmental > Aquatic > Marine > Neritic zone/Coastal water | place: Helgoland, sampling...
ATTCTTTAATAAATTAATTAAACCTTTTTTATTAAATTTAGAATATCCTTTTATTTTTTTCTTTTTACACATTTGTTTTAATTCTTCAACAGTTTTATTTTCTAATTCCATATATATTATACTTATAAAAAAATATTTAATCTTTTTATTAAACCTGAATTAAATGTGGCAATGCTTGAGCAGCATCAGGACTAATTTCAACTAACGCACTTAAAATCAACATAGCACCTAATTTTTTTTCATTAATATCAATTCCATTTGACACCATAATAGTAAAAATATTTATTAATATCTTTCTTAACATTTTTATTGATTTTATTGATTTAATTGAATTTACTGATATATTAAATATATAATTATTTTGTATAATTCTATATTTCGCTTCTGGACTTAATAATGAACGGTAATTCCATATATCTTCAGCAGCTATATATAATTTAATTAATTGAATATGATTTAAATCCATAAACCATTTATGACTTGTATAATTGTCCAACATATTCATTTTATAAAATAAGTCTTTTACATTATTCTCCATGATTTCTTCTTCTGTTAAAATAACTTCTTCTTTAACTATTATATTCATATTTTTTAACTTGTTTATGTAAGCATTTATTTTTTGGATTTCTTCTTCTTCAAAACTCCTAAATGTATATGGACAATTTAGATAATTAGAATGTATTAATTCATTTAATAAGCGAATATCGTAAGCATAATATTTATTGTTTTGTTTATTAAAAAAACGATAAAAATATGGGTTTTCTAATTCCATTTTATTATTCATTGTCAAAATATCTATTTCATTTGTACAAGTATATCTATATTTCTTTAAAAACATACGCACAATTGACTGAATTTTAATAATGTTATGTTCATTATTTAAATAATTTCGAGCTTTTATAATTTGCTTTTTTACTTCTACTATTAATTGCTGTTTTGATAATTTTGTATTTATAAAATGCTTTAAATATGAATTTTTTAAAGATTTACGTAAATCATGTACAGAAATAGATTTATTTTCAATGATTAAAGTAAATAATTCTTTTACATTTAATATTTTTTTTTCTTCATGATTTTCTTCATGATTCTCTTTTACTTCTTCTGAATTTTCTGATTTTGATTCTTTATAATGTATTGAATTGATTTGATGTTTTCCACAAAAATCTGAATTAAATTTTCTTTTATTTTGACATCTTAAATGTACTTCTTTTTTAGATTTAATGGAAATACATATATTTTTTTGATTGTTCATAACTACTATTTATTAACAATACTTATTTAAATATATTTTTTTAAAAAAAATAAAAAAATTGAATATTTAATTTTATTAATAAATATAAACTTAAAATTAACATAATAATATAATATATTGAAAAACAAAAATGACAACTATTAATAAACAACCAAATACTTTAATTAATATTAATGAACTTAATGATAAAAGCTATGAATTCTCAGATATTAATTTTGTAGATAATAGACTTAAGGCATATATTCATTCATCTGAAGAAGTTAATGGTAAAAACATTCCCTTAAATATTTTAACAAATGCGTTAATTACAAGTTATGGAATGTCTGATTATCAAGGAAGTTTATCTATTACATGTAAATTTCAATCAAATATTGATAATGACGAAGACGAAAAATTTAAGACTTTTTGTAGTAATTTACAAGAAGAAGCAAAAAAAGTATTTATTGAAAATGCTAAAAAATTCCTTCCAAAGAAGGATGCTGATAAACTAATAGCAAAACCTAAATTGATTTCTGCTTATTTTAATCCTATTATTAAAAAGGATAAAAATGATGTTGAAGAGGTAAAATTCAAGATTCGAACTGATACTAAAACATCAAATCCGCTTTTACAAGCATTGACTGTTGAAAAGTTTCAAATAGAAAATGGAAACAAAAAAACAATTAGTAAAGAAAAGATTGATTTAAGTAAATTGAGAGAATCGGCTACTGTAATGAAAGAACATATTAGACCAGGTTCTCATATTCAAGCTGTTATTAATCCAAGTCTTTATTGGGTAAATAATAAATTTGGAGTTACTTTTAATATTCAAGCTTTGATGGTTTTGAAGTCTCTTTCAACAACTATTGATAATAAAGCGATTGATTTAGATCCTGATTCTATTGGATTTAGTCCTCCTAAAAAGAACAAAGATGGAGTTGGATATTCAGCATTAGTACTTAATAAGAGCACTAATGGATTGAGTGGAAAGATTCTAACAAGTTCTTTTAAATTAGCTTATGGAATTTCTGAATATGAAAATAGTCCTGGTGTATTTGACCAATCTATTGTGATTATGAATCAAACAAATGATGATGAATCTATTGAAGCAAATGATAAGTTTTTCGAATATGCGAAACAACTAAATGAAGTTGCTTTGGATTATGCTGAAGAACATAAAGAAATCTTATTTAAGGAAGGAAAAGATGATGATTTTACTAAAGAAGAAATTGAAACAGCTTACTTTAATAAATGTGTTTCTCAAAATAAAAATGATGAAGATCAAATTAAATTGAGAATTAATAAAGATAGTGAAGGTATCCCTCAATTTAATTGTTATGAATATGATGATTTTAATGATGATACCACTAGAACTGAAGTAAAATGGTCTGAAATGAATGATATTTCAAATGATATTAAAAATATTATTAAAGGTGGAACTCATGTAAGAGCAATTCTTCAACCTAGAATTTACTTTATTAGTAACAAGGTTGGAATCAATTTTAAGCTAATTGAACTTCATATTAATAAGAAATCATATGTTAGACAAGATTTTAACAATGTATTTTCCTTTGCTGAAGATAATACTGAATCGGGAGATATTGAGAAGTCAAATACGAATGTATCAAATGAGTCTGAAGTAACTATTGAAGAAGAAGAGGCTTCTGTTGATTCTGAAGCTTTTGGAGACGAAGACGAAGAAGAAGACGAAGACGAAGAAGAAGTTGTTGAAGCATCAGCTTAAAAAATCTTAAAAAAAATTAAAAAATCTTAAAAAATCTTAAAAAAAATTAAAAAATCTTTTATTAAATATTTTATAAAAATAATAATATAACTATATTAATATTTTTTTTATATTTTTATATATATAATTATAATGATTAATAATTATATTCATAACATTTTATTAAGTCCTGATAATTCTAAATTAATTATAAATTTTAAAAACACTGTTTATAATAATGAAAAAAAAACATTAAATAAAAATAATTTTAAATTACATTTATTGTCACATAGTGATTATCAAAATATAGAAATTAATAATGTTTATAAAAACGAATATTATTCATATTCTTTGGACTATACTATTGAAAAATATACATATACATCAAAAGACGCATTATTATTTGAGTTAATATCAGTTTATGATGTTAATATGGTTAAATTAAATAATTATCAAGAAAATAATTATGTTTATTTAAATGATTTAATTAAAATAACTTTAGGTAATCCAATTATTCAACCTTCTATTGAGATTCCTAATTACAATAAAATAAGTAATGGAATAGCTAATAATGAACAAACTACAATTTTTAATAATATTAATAATACTAATGTTAATAAAAATATAAGTAATTCAAATAAATTAAATTATATTCAAAAATCAAGTCCTGGATTAGCTTATAAATTAAATTTAAAAAAATATCATTTAAAACAAATTGCTAAATATCCTGAATTTTATGGTAGAAATGTTAGAGTGTATCCAAATAGTTATTATGAAACATCTTATGATAAAATGTATAAACCTTTTGAAAATAAAAATACAGAAAGACAAAAAATTATTTTAAATCCTGATACTCCTCAAATTGTTTGCTTACAAAAAAATTCAAAAGTTAATATTATTTTCAAAAATGGTAATAAATATGTATTAAATAATTTAGATAAATACAGTGCTATTATTAAATATGGATTATATACTGGTACTTATCAAATTTTAGATATTCCTATTGGATATCCTATGGCAATATTAAATATTGGTATGGAAGATTCAGTTACTTATACAGGTGATGATTCTAAAAAATTAGTCAAATATGTTGATAACGTTGATAGACCAGGTAATTATAATTTTTATTACGGAAAACTAGTATTGACAGTTCATGCTGAATTTAATGAAATAAGTGTTTATTCATATTATTTTGGATATATGGGAGGTGAAAATTTGTTAATGTATAATGATCCTTGTAATTATATATTTGATATTCAACCTATACCAAATGAATTGTTTTTTAATGTTATTAATAAATGGTTCACTAATTCTGATGATGAAATATTTACAAATCCTTCATCAACTCCATATTATGGAACAATAGAAAATTGGAATACTATTTTAATATTAGATATGAGCAATACTTTTAAAAATAGAACTACTTTTAATTCAAATATTTCTGCTTGGGATACTTCAAATGTATCTAATATGAATAGTATGTTTTATAATGCTTATTTGTTTAATTCTAATATTTCTTCATGGGATACTTCAAATGTAAGTGACATGTCATATATGTTTTATAATGCTAGTGCATTTAATCAAAATATTAATACTTCTAATCCTTGGACTGTTTCTAATGTTACTGATATGGGTTATATGTTTTATGGTGCTTCTTCATTTAATCAATCTTTGGATTTATGGGACACTTCTAATGTTATTGATATGAATCATATGTTTTATGGAGCATTATTATTTAACCAAACTATTAGTACCTGGATTACTTCTAATGTTTTAGACATGTCTTATATGTTTTATGATGCTTCCTTATTTAACCAATATATTGGTAATTGGGATACTTCTAATGTTTTATATATGAATAATATGTTTAATAATGCTGTTGATTTTAATCAAAATATTATTAGCTGGAATGTTTTAAACGTTTCTAATATGTCAAATATGTTTAATGGGGCAACTGTTTTTAATCAATATATTAGAGCATGGAATACTATTAATGTTAATAATTTTAATGATATGTTTTTAAATGCAGATTCTATGATTGCCACTTATAATGGAGTTAGTGGTTTTGGAAGCACACCAACACAAGATTTCTTTAATCAAACTGACCCATTAACTGACCCATTAACTGACTCAAGATTTTTTTACAAATATAGCTAGTAATCCTTATTATGGTACTATTGAAAATTGGGATGTTTCATTAGTTACTAATATGTCCAATGCATTTTACGGTAAATCTTCATTTAATGATGATATTAGTGCTTGGGATACTTCAAATGTAACAAATATGAGTTCTATGTTTAGTGGTGCTTCTAGTTTTAATATAAATATAGGTAATTGGAATACTTCAAATGTTAATAATATGAGTAATATGTTTTATTATGCTAGTTCACTTAATAAAAATATTTATTGGAATACATCAAATGTTACTAATATGTCATATATGTTTGGTTATGCAATTAAATTTAATGGTTTATTTAATGATACTAATAGCTTATGGGATACATCAGCCGTTAGTAATATGAGTTATATGTTTTTTGAAGCATCAGAATTTACAAAAGATATAAGTGATTGGAATACAATAAGTGTGACAAATATGAGTCATATGTTTTTTAGATCTAGTAATTTTAATAGTAATATTTCTAATTGGAATGTGCAAAAAGTTACATCTATGATGTCAATGTTTTTTGAAGCATCAGCATTTAATCGAGATATAAGTGGTTGGAATACATCTAAAGTTACAAATATGAGTTATATGTTTAATGATGCATCTAAATTTGACCAAAATATTACAATATGGAATACATTAGCTGTAACAACTTATAGTTCTATGTTTAAAGATGCTAGTGCAATGATATCAACTTATGGTTCTAATTCAGATTTTAATACAAATGGTAATTATACTCCAAATGAAGATTTCTTTAATCAATTTCCACCATCTGAAGATATTTTATTAAATCAACAATTTGTAAGTCAAGTAACTGGATTAAATTTATGGAGTGCATTATTAAGTATATCATCAAATGGTACTTATATGGTTATAGGTATTTATAATCCTGCTAAAGTATATTATTCTATAAATGGAGGTTCAACATGGAATCAATCAGCAATTAATGCATTACCAGGTAATTTAAGTTATTTAAGAGGAATATATAATTCACAAAATGGAAAATATAGTACTTTTGGAAATGCTATACAAAATCCTCAAATATATTATTCAAATGATTATGGTAAAAATTACAATTATATAGGTAGGACAGGAAACTCATATTTTTTTAATAAAACATATGTAAATGAAACAGGTACTATTGTTCTAATAACAAGTTCTGTATATAATGGTTATTATGCACCAATTTTTATAGGTTATATTAATAATGAAAATTTAAGTGCTACTAGTTGGTCTGTAGTTTATAAAAGTGGAATGGGTAGTGTTTATCAATTATGTGCAAATTCAGATTTTAGTTTTATATATTTACCTACTAATACAGGAGTTTATATATTTAATGATAGTGATACATTAAATCTAACTAATGTTAATTATTGGAATAAATCTACAAATACAAATTTAAGTAATTTAAATTCATATAGTTCTTCATCATCTTCAGATAATAGTGTAATTGTTATTGTAAATGCTAATAGTAATTCAAAACAAATTTGGTTTTCTACAAATAGTGGCACTGATTTTTATAATTTATATAATAATGCCATTAGTATATTTAGTTCTTCACCTCCAAGTGTAAGTGTTTCCCCAAATGGACAAATAACAGCTTTATATGGATATGGAAGAACAAATATTGATATTTATTTATATCAATTAGGTTCTAATGGTTCTTATACTGTATTAGGAGTTATTGGTTATAGTTATTATTATGGATATCCAGTTCAATTTGTATCATTATCAAATAATAATCAAATATTTATTAATAATGATTTATATGGAAATAATTCTTATTCATCATCGTCATTTGCTACTATTAATCCTTCTTATATATCATTCGATGAACCTCAAGCTATTTCAAATTCGAATTTTTCAACTATTATTTCTGATTGGAATACAAATTCATCAAACACTATTTTTACTACTAATACATCGACTACTTATTATGGTTCTATTGAAAATTGGAATACTTCTCAAGTTACTTCTATGATAAGTGCATTTCAAAATAATAGTACTTTCAATAATGATATTTCCAATTGGGATACTACAAATGTAACTACTATGGAAAATATGTTTACTGGTGCTTCAAAATTTAATATAGATATATCAAATTGGAATGTATATAACGTTAATAGTATGTATAATATGTTCACTAATACTTTAGTATTTAATCAAAATTTAAATAATTGGAAAATAAATAATGTTACAACTATTTCAGGAATGTTTGCTTTTTCTTCATATAATAATGACATTACACAATGGAAACCATATAATCTACAAAATACTGAATATATGTTTCAAAATAATACTAATTTTAATCAAAATATTAAAAATTGGAATACATTAAATGTTACTACTTATAAATATATGTTTCTTGGAGCTAGTGAGATGCAATCAACTTATAGTATTGGAAATACACCAACATCTACTTTTTTTAATCAAAATTGGAATACAATAAATTATACATATAATGATTACTTAGCAGCAGGTGCTTCTTATAATTTAAATACAAATAATGCTAATATAATATGTAAAAGTGCGTTATTTAAAGGTTCATTTACTAGTCCAATAACAGATACTCCTTTAAACATTATAAAATTTAATAATGAAAATACTTGGATGTTTTATACTAATAGTGCAAAGGATCCTACTTACACAAAAATGTTATTAATACAATTTGTCATTAAAAATAATATGCTTTATGTATCTTATATAGCTGCTAAATATGTGAATAAATTAAGTAGTATATCATTGAGCACTTTAACAAACGCATGGATAACAGGAAATTATACAACTGTTGCTTCTGATTCAGATAATACAGGTTATGGAATAAATGATTTAACAATTGAAATTGCTTATCAAGATTAATATTGAAGTTTTTATTACATCATAAATAATTTTATTTATAATTATATTTATATAAAATATATATAAATATATATACACCAAATGGGACTCGAACCCATGACCTTCGGCTCATAAGACCGATGCTCTAACCAACTGAGCTATAGGTGCTTTAAAGATATATTATTATAATAATAATCCTTTAAGTTAATTTATTTAATTTTTTAACAATTAATTTAATATTCATTTTAATTAAAAATATTATTACTTCAGATGTATTTATTAATAAAGGAAAATTATCATTTAATAAATAATTATTATTATTTTTTATACAGTTATTTTTTAGTCTTAATGTGGTTACATTAAAATATAACAACTTTATTAGTATATTTTATTAATGATATATTATAATCATTATTATTATTTATTTCTTGTATATTGAATGTAAAATTATTAATAATAATATTATTTTGTTTATTAAATAAAATATATAATTGATTAAAATGAACTAAATTTGAATCATTCGAATGAAAATGTATTTTTCCTTTTATATTTTTTTTTAAATTATATATTTTATTATGTTTATCATTTGATAAAACAAATTTAATATTTGAATCATTTTGTAATTCAAAATAAATTTCCATTTTATATTTTGTTTCTTTATTCAAATCTAAATGAATTAAAATATACTGATTTTCATTTTTTAAAATTAATTGTTGAATAGATTTTGTTAATTCAAATTTTTTATTTTTTAAATTTACTTGTTTATTACTAATAAAATCAGAGTACATTTTTTTTAATTCTTCATTATTTGGTATTTTTCTATTTACAGTTATATTTCCTAATTGATAATTATTATTTATTTCATTTTTTGATTTTTCTATATTATTTAATTGTTCATTTATCAAATCATCATATTTATATTTTTTTTGCTTACTACTATTTATTTTAGATTTAATATATTTTTTTAAATTTAAATTCATAACTATTTTTACAAATTTATTTATTTTTGAATTTTAAATTAAAATTTTAAACAAATTTATTTATTTTTGAATTTTAAATTAATTTTCCAATTTATCAATAAATATATTTTTTACAATAAATAAATATTTTCATTGTTTAATAATCAATATATATAATAATATATATAATAATATAAATTATTATTTCTTTAATTCCGCATTTAGCGTAATTTTTCGTTTTTTTTACTTGATTTTTTCATTTTATCAATAAAAATTACTTTTTTTACTTTATTTTAATTTTAATTGGTTTATATTTGATATTTAATAACTAAAATATTAAATCCTTTGATTGCGCATTTAGCGTAATTTTTCGTTTTTTTTACTTGATTTTTTTTTATTTTTTCAGAAAAAATGGCACACGAAAATGCGTAATTCAGATGCTTACCGTGTGCTGTTTTTTTCATGAAAAAAAAGTGTCATTTTTTTAGGCAAAAATGGCACACATAACTGTATAATTCAGAAACATGTGTGCCCTTTTTTTGGATAATTTGTGTTTTGAAATTTTTTTTTCGTAAGTGGTCAGAATTGCAATCGGCGATTTTGCTTTTTTTTTCAGTCAAAAATGGCACACATAACTGTGTAATTCAGACATATGGGTGCCTTATTATTCGTAGGTGGTCAAAAGTGCAATCGGCGATTTTGCTTTTTTTTTCAGTCAAAAATGGCACACGTAACTGCGTAATTCAGACATATGGGTGCCTTATTATTCGTAAGTGGTCTTTTCAAAAAAAAAAAAAAATGGCACACGTTAATTTTTTTTTCGTAAGTGGTAATTCCGCATTTAGCATCATTATGCACGTTTTTTACTTAAGTAATTTTACTCAAAACTCATTTCAGGGATTTCATTTGTTTAGCATTTATTTTTTTAGTCATTTTTCAGGGTAAATATTGATACCATTGATTTTTGGTGCTAAATGCGCAAAATGTATTTTTTTGTTTTATTTTTTTTTATTGAGTTATTAACAATTTAAATAATAAAAAATAAAAAGTATGTTGATAAAAAAATAGAAAAAAATAGAAAAAAAATTGCGCATTTAGCACCAAAAAAAAATATGTTTTTTTTATCATTTATTTATGTTTAATTATATTAGTAAAAAAAGTATATATTGATGGTTACTGATAGTCATTTTTGCGCATTTAGCACCAGAAAAAAAAAACGTGTTTTACATATTTTTATTTTTAAAAATGAAATTTCATTTTTGAACATTTTTTTTCGTGGAAGAAAATATGTAAAACAAAGTTTTTTTTCATTGCGTAAATTTAGAGTAGTTTTTTCTGAGTATATATTTTAAATTATTATCTTATTATTATCATTACTATTATACTATATTTTCATTTATTGATCAAGAAACCATTTATCCTGCAAAAATGGAAAAATCATCATTTTTGCAATTTCACTATCAAGAGACAATTTTTTTTACTTTTTTAATATAATAATATTTTGCTTAAAAATATAAAAAAAATGAATTTATTGATAAAATCAAAAAAACGTATCAAGAGCAAAAATTTTGGTTTTTTTTTAAAAATCTATTGTGATTTTTCCCTTCTTAAAATTTTGCAAAATCGTGCAGGATAAAAATTTTACGCAAAGGATAAGCTTTTTACGCAACGATTCTCTGCGTAAAATTTTTATCCTAGTGTTTTTTGCAAAAAAATGAAACAGGGAAAATGTTCAAAAAGATTTATAAAAATAGTCGAAAATATTGATGAAAAAAAAAAATTTTCCAATTGCGTAAAAAATTTATCCATTTCTTAAATTTTTTTTCCAAAAATGAAATTTTGAAAAAAAACGCCATTTCATAAAATTAATCGGGGATTTTCTTGGTCAAAAAAATCGGAAAATTTCTCTTGGTGCCGAAAATGGTGAACTCAAAAATCGCCGATTTTCGTCGACTTCCTACGAAAAAGTAAAGTTGTCTGCAACTAAAACTTGCTACGAAAAAATGCAGAAAAGTGCAAAATATTCTTAAAACCATGGATTTTTTTTTACTCATTTTTTACTCATTTTACTCATTTTACTGCAAACGCATTTTTGCAGTAAAAATTTACTCATTTGCAGTAAAAATTTTACTCATTTTTTAAAATCCTGAGTAAATGGAAAATTTTCCATTTTTTATCGACCATTTTTATAAAAAAGGTTCATTTGCAAAAATCCTTATTTTTAACGCACAAGGATAGTATTGTTTAATTAAAAAAAAAGAATTTTTTATAATGATATTTTATGCCGGTTAAAAAAAACAGGTAAAAATGGCAAATTTTGGCAAATTTTAAATATTGAAAAAAAATTATTGTAACAAAAATAATATTTTCATTAAATATTTTTTTTTACGATAAAATCCAAATAAAAAAAATGAAAAAAAAGAATATTTTTATAAAAAAATCATTGGTAAAATAGTAGTCTATTATATCAATAAAGTTAAATTAATAATAATAATAATCAATAAATTATGTTATTAAAATAATAAATAATATAAATAAAATATATTTATTGATGAAAAAATAAAAAATAAATAAATATTTGCCAGGATAAACAAGAAAAATATTTATTTATTTTTTAAAAAAATGAATCAAACTTTTCCCTGTAAAAAAAATAAAATATGCCATTTTTTCACTTAAATAAAAATTGCGTAAGCAGGATAAAAAATTGCGTAAAATGGATAAATTGCGTAAGTAATTTATCCTGCAAGGATAAGCAAAATTTTTAATATTTTTTATAAAATTGATTTTCATTTTTCAATTTCTTAAAAATGAATCTTTATAACCAATTTAATCATCTTTTAGAATATGCACCTAAAGAAAACATATGTACTCAAAATACAAATAATGAAATATTATACAAAGATTTACTTGATTTTGTAAAAAAATATAATTTAACAAAGATTTTAATTTCATTGAGTGGAGGTGTTGATTCAATGGTATTATTTGACATACTTCATCATATAAAACAATATGACATAAATGAATTAAATATTTATATTTGTCATATAGATTATAACAATCGTCCTGAATCAAATGATGAAAAAGATTTTTTGATTCAATATTGCTCTAGTAAAGGTTATGAATTAAAATATATAACTCATGATTTTAAACGAAACGAATTTAAAAGAGATGTTTATGAAAAAAGAACAACTCAATTAAGATATGAATTTTATGAAACATTAATGAAACAATTTCATTTACAAGGTGTTTTATTAGCACATCATAAAGATGATATTGTTGAAAATATATTTAATAATATAATGCGTGGAAATCGTGAAATAACTGATTTAGTTGTTATTAAAGATATGAATATAATAATGAATGTTGCTATTTATAGACCTTTATTACATGTATTTAAAAATGCTATTTTTGATTATGCACATAGCTACCAAATACCTTACTTTTTAGATAGTACTCCTGATTGGAGCTGTAGAGGTAAAATGAGAAGAAAAATATTTCCAGATTGTATGGATTGTTATGGAAATAATTATAAAAATAATTTATTACAATTAGGACAAGAATCAAATGAAATAAATAATATATTTCAAACATATATTTTGAATGATTTAGTAAAGAATATTAGTTTTGAAAATAATAATTTTACTATAAAAAAACAAGAAATAATAAAAGAAAAATATGTATTGAAAAAATTAATCATTCAAATATTTCATAAATATAAACTTATAGGATTAAAATTAAAAATTATTGATTTTATTTTAGAAAATTATGATAAAAATATTAAATTATGTATGTCGAAAAACTATACTATAGAATTAAATACTAACTCTATTATTTTTAGAACTAATTAAATTATTTTATTAAAATTAATAATTATATTGCTTTATATTAATGTTATCTATGTTTGGATTAGGTTCTAATAACAAACCAACAAAAACAACAAAAATTCAATCAAATAATAAACCTAAGAAACCTGAAAAATTAAAAAATATAATAAAAAATATAAAACTTACTAATTCAAGTAATTCAAGTAATTCAAGTAATTCAACAAATAATTCAAATATGAATCAATATATTCAAAAATTAAATAATTATGCGTTTTATAATAATTATTTAAATAAAAATTTAAAAAATAAATTTGAAAAAAAAATTGGTCTTTATGACCCTTTAGGAAAAAATATTAATCCTTTAACTGGAAAAGAATATCAAAATTATTATTCTACATTACAAGATAAATATCCAAGTGGTCCTTTAGTAGGTAAAATGTATCAAGTAACTTATAAAAATCTTGCTTATAATTGGACAAATCTTCCTATGTATTCTCATGTATCTAAGATTTTAAAATCGATTAGAACTAATAATATAACCATGATTAAAGCAGGAACAGGAGTTGGTAAAACAGTCATTGTTCCTAAAGTAGCATTACAAGCCTTTAATTTTCAAAAAAGAGTTATTTGTACAGTGCCAAAAAGAGTATTAGCAAGAAAAAATGCTGAATATTCAGCTAAGTGTTTAGATGTTTTAATGGGACAAGAAGTGGGATATTTCGTAAGTGGAAATAGAAATATGAATGCAAATACAAAACTTGTTTTTACAACAGCAGGAAGTTTAAAATCCTTAATTACAAATGGTGATAATCTTTTAAGTGAATATGACTGCGCTATTATTGATGAAGTTCATGAAAGAACTGTTGATACAGATTTTTTAATATTATTAATGAAAGAAATTATAAAGAAAAGACCAGACTTTAAACTTATTTTAATGAGTGCAACAATTGATACAAAAGGTTTTGAAAATTATTATTTAAAAAATGATAAAAATATAAAATTTAATACAATTGAAATAGAAGGAGTTTCTCATGAAGTAAAGATTGATTTTGAAAAAAAACAACCAACTGATTGGATTCCTGAAGCAGTTAAAAAAACTATTGATATTTTAAAAAGTAAAAAAGAAGGTGATATTTTAATTTTCATGAAAGCATCTAGAGATGGAAAAAATTTAAAATCTTTATTAGAATCAAAAGTAAAAGAAGTACCTGATTCACATCCATTTATTACTTTATTAGATTCTAAAACATCAGATGAAGATAAAGATTACGCAATTGATAAATTTAAATATAAAACCCATCCAAGTAATGACCCAAATAATCCATTTGATAGAAAAATAGTCATTTCAACAAATGTCGCAGAATCATCTGTTACTATTGATGGTGTTGTTTTTGTTATTGATAATGGACTTCATATGGAATCATCTTATAATCCTATATTAGATAGTAGAAGTTTATTAGAAGAATATATATCAAAGGCAAGTTCTACACAAAGAAAAGGAAGAGCAGGAAGAACTCAACCTGGCACATGTTATCGATTATTTACTGAAAGTGAATATGAAAAATTTCCTGATTTTACACTACCAGATATTCAAAAAACAGACATATGTACCGATATGTTAGATTTATTATTATTAAAATACATTAAAAATATTGGTGATCTCAAAAATTATTTAAATGGATTAATGGATCCTCCAAAAGATATTATTTTAAACTCAAGTTTTCTTAAATTATACACTTTAGGTGCAATTACTTCTACTAGCGATACTGGTGTTTTGACCGATTTAGGAAAAGCCATTAGTAAATTTAGAAAATTTGAACCTAATATTTCAAAAGCATTACTTGTTTCTGCTAAATTAAATTGTTTATATGATGTAGCACATATTGTATTAATTGGTATGGCAATTGATAATCGTTTTGAAGGTTTATTTTTACAATATAGACCCTCTAAAAGAAGTATGTCTAATAAAGAAATTGAAAAAGAAAAATCTGAAATAGAAAAAAAACAAAAGAAATTTTATAGTTCTTATGG
>Ga0209223_10003577_pt1 | contig 14743 bp, 13 predicted proteins | sample COG_06_FD_184750 | JGI IMG/M metagenome (GOLD analysis project Ga0209223, IMG submission 184750) | Pelagic Microbial community sample from North Sea - COGITO 998_met_06 (SPAdes) (version 2) | ecosystem: Environmental > Aquatic > Marine > Neritic zone/Coastal water | place: Helgoland, sampling...
AAATGGGTACCTTTCACTATTTCTAATGACTCCAAGCACTTCAGAAACCTTACTTATATTATTGTTCTTGATAGCAACTATACCCTTCAATTTTATTGATATTTTAGAAAAAGGAATCTCTTTTAACAACTTTTCCGACTCTTCAAAAATTTGATTATCTCTTAGAGCTTTAATTCTTGTCATAAAATTAATAATTAAAGGTTAAAATTATGATTTTATAAGATGTTTAATAATGGTCAATTGTAAATTGAAAATGGCATTAGATCTGCACTAGATCTCGTGCTAAATAAAATGAGCCGCAAATTATAATGCGACATTTTTTCTTTTGTTGTTTTTGTGTGATAAAATCGATGGCTTGAGCTAGATTTTCTTGATTTATTGCCGATATATTTTGGCTTCTGGCTATTTCTACTATTTTTTCTGGATTTTCTGGATTTGGCTCACCATTCACGCGAACGGCTATTAATTTTGCAACATCATTGAGATGCTTTAAAAAGCCAAGGCGGCATTTTTTATGGCTAAAGCCAACGACAGCATAATTTTGACAATCTTTATCTTGCCTCTCTTCAAGCCATTTTTTTAGGGCAAAAGCTCCTGATTCATTGTGAGCGCCATCAATCCAAATTTCACTTTCTTTATTTTGTAATGATTTTTGTAAAGCACCTTCAATTTTTTGTAATCTAGAGTGATATTTGCATGATTTGATAGCTTGTGATATTGCTAATTTTGATATTTTTATTTGTTGTGAAATTTTTGAAATACAAGCAAGGGCTGTGGCTATATTGATATATTGATGATCGCCTTGTAAATTTGGCTTTGGTAGGTTTTTTAACTCATAATTTTGAAATTCAAAATCAAAGATTCCCTTATCATTTTTGGTAATAAAAAAATCTTCATCATAATAAAAATGATTAATATTTTGATCATTAGCTAAAATCTTAATAATTTCTTTGGCCTCATTGCTTTGTGATGAGCAAAAAAGAGGAGTTTGTGGTCGCATAATCATAGCTTTTTCAAGCGCTATTCTTCTGATGTCATATCCTAGATATTCTTCGTGGTCATATGAAATTGGCGTTATTATGGCGGCAATTTTATCTTGAATAATATTGGTGGCGTCAATTCGCCCACCCATATTGCACTCTAATATCAAAATATCAGCTTTCACCTTTGAAAAAGCTAGAAAAGCAGCAATTGTAGTGCTTTCCATGAAAGTTAGTATGGCATCTTTTGAGGCCAGACGCACTTCTTCCATAATTTCATATAAAAATCGATTATTAATCATCTCGCCATCCAATATGATTCTTTCATTAAAATGATGAAGATGAGGCGAGGTGAGGGCGTGAACTTTATTTTTGTTGCATTTAAAAATTTGTGCTAAAAAAGTAGCGGTTGATCCTTTGCCATTAGTGCCAGCAATGTGAATTGTTGGTGGCAGTTTGAGATGTGGATTTTTTAGCCTATTAAGCACGGGCAACATTCTGTCAAATGCAGTTTCGTAATCTATGGATCTATTGCCAACAGTACTTGGAATTGGCCAATGAGGAAGATATACCATTTTAATAATATGATTAAAAACTTAAAAATATTTTTATATTTTTTACTAATTTTACTAATTTCAAGCGGTAATATCTTTGCTAAAGATATCATGATTAAGAAGTTAGAAGGTAAGACGTATAAAATCAAAGCCAATGGCAATCTAAATCTATTAAGCTCTAATTATCACCAGCACAAATCATATGAAAATTCCTTATTAGATGATAATTTAAGTAAAAATTATAATAAAAAAGGTTATAATTTAGTTGCCGATGGTGAATTGGATTTAATATTTACCTCTCAGATATCTAGCAAAATAAAAACTAAAATTGGTGCTAATTTTGAGTTTAATATTGATGATAATAAGCGAAAGCACAATCCTTATCTTGATCAAATTTACATCTCTAATAAAAATAAATTTGGTCGCTTTGAAGCGGGAAATATCAAGCCTGTAAACCAACGAATGAAATATGATCCCGCTAGCTTTGCAAGGGGGGCGGGAGGTATTAAGGGCAAATATTTAGAGCACATTAATTTGCCAATTTTAGCCGATTATAATAATAGCATCAATGGTGTTTGCCAAGATAACATAAGCGATTCATCTTGTGCCAATGTTAAGGTGCCAAGCTTTGTTATGTTGTCGCAATCGCCAATTGGTCACGGAGGATATGTTAAGAGTCATAATTCTAAATTTAGTGATAATGATGTTGCCGCATCTGAATTTTACAATTCTTATGCTAAGGACAGCCTAAGATCGATAAATGATGATAGTTTTGAGGGTGTTGAGGATGCAACAAAGATATCATATTTTTCGCCCGATTTAAATGGCTTTAAGTTTGGCTTAAGCTACACGCCAGATTCTCAAAATAATGGCTTAACAAAAAATATTGCTAATACACAAAATAACGCCAAGATAAAAGACATATTTTCATTTGGATTGAACTATCTTCACTATCTGCCAAATGGAGCTTATATCGCCTTATCAACAACTGCAGAAAAGGGCAATTCTGTTTCAAAAGATCGCTCAGATCTTTTAGCCTATGATTTTGGTATTAATCTAAATTATTTTGGCTTTGACATTGGGGCCTCCTATGGAATTTGGGAAAGTTATTCAAAGCCAAATAGCGGCAGCTATTCTTGCTCTTATGATATCACGCAGAATTTATTGGCCCAAGATTGCAGCGTAAACGCAATCAAATACAATGATCCATATTATTTTAGCGCTGGAATTGCCTATAAATTTGGCCCCTTAGCTGCAAGTTTAACTTCGTTTAACAGTAATTTTCATAATAATAAATTCAGAGCCATGTCATTTGGTATTGATTATAAACTTAAAAAATATTTAATGCCTTACTTTGAGATAACAAAATTTAATTTTCAGTCTGATCAAGCTAGGGCTAGTAACATTTCTAATCAAAATGCCATATCATCTGGCAATAGGCAAATTAGAGATAATGAAGGCTTGGTCTTTTTAACAGGAATTTTCTATTCATTTTAATTTTTTTAAATGAGCGTTGCAGCTTTAGAATCATATTTACTGCCCCTAAGGCAAATACTTGACCGCGATGGCGTTAATGAAGTTTCTATTAACAGGCCTTTTGAAGTCTGGGTTGAGTGCAAGGGTGACATGTATCAAGAAAAACTACCAACATTTGACTTCGAGCATCTAAAATCTCTTGCTAGACTTGTGGCACAGGCAACTGATCAAAGAGTTAGTGAGGAAGAGCCATTACTTTCGGCCACTCTACCTAATGGCTACAGAATTCAAGTAGTATTTCCACCAGCTTGCGAGCCAAGATGTGTTGTTATTTCAATTCGTAAACCATCATCTTTAAAATGGACGTTAAATGACTATGAAAAAATGGGCATGTTTGACAATGCTTCAGTAGGTGAGGTTGTTGATAAAAATGATTTGATTTTAGCGAAATTATTAAGATTAGGCAGAATAAAAGATTTTTTGACAAGAACGGTTTTATACAAAAAAAATGTTATTATTTCAGGTGGAACATCAACCGGTAAAACTACTTTTACCAATGCTATGATTCGCTCAATCCCTCACGAAGAAAGGCTGATATCTGTCGAAGATGCGCGTGAAATTGATTTAACATCAAGCCCTAATCGCGTTCATTTAATTGCTTCGAAAGGTGGACAAGGTCGAGCTCATGTTACAACGCAAGATCTAATTGAGGCATGTTTGCGTTTGCGTCCAGAGCGAATTATCGTTGGTGAGTTGCGCGGCTCAGAAGCTTTTAGTTTTTTACGCGCCATAAACACTGGTCATCCCGGATCAATCTCAACACTTCATGCCGATACGCCCATAATGGCAATTGAGCAGCTTAAGATGATGGTAATGCAGGCGGGATTGGGCATGAAGCCTTCGGAGATTTTGACTTATATTCGCAATGTTATTGATGTGATTGTGCAGCTAAAGCGTGGCGAAAAAGGCAGAAGATTTATTTCAGAAATTTACTTTAAACCTTTGCATTACAAGGCTCCTAAACAAGATTAGAAAAATAAAATTACAAATCAAATTCACTCTCCATTTCAACGCCCCCAAACCTTATAAGTATATAGTCTTCATTTTGTAACTTTTAAAATTAAAAAATATTTTAACTCTCTAGCTATTTATGGATTTTAGGGTTTTTTCTATTTTTGCGATAGCTTCAACAATGTGCTTTTTTTCTATGATTAGTGGTGGTAGTAGCCTTACAACATTTTCACCAGCAGGAATGGTTAAAAAGTGATTATCAATAAATTTTTGTACAATCATGGTGTTTAAAAACTTATCATTTATTTTTAAGCCAAGCATCAAGCCAATCCCCCTTACTTCTGATATTATATTTGGAAATTGTTTTTGCAGATTTTGAAGTTCGCTTTTTAAGAAAGCTCCCATTTTTTTGACATTATCTAAGAAATTATCACCTAAAATTTCATCTAAAACAGCATTGGCCACAGCCATAGCCAGTGGGTTTCCACCATATGTTGTACCATGAGTGCCGGCTGTCATATATTGACCAGCTTCTTTTTTTATAAGGCAAGCACCCAAAGGGAAGCCATTTCCAATAGCTTTAGCTGTTGCGATAACGTCGGGAATTACGCCATAATATTGATAGGCATATAGATGTCCTATGCGACCATATCCACACTGCACCTCGTCAAACCCCAATAATAAACCATGTTGATCACAAATATCGCGCAATTGTTGCAAAAACTCTTTGCTGCAGGGGCGAATTCCTTCTTCGCCTTGTATTGGCTCAATCAAAATTCCAGCGGTATTATCGCTAATGGCATTTTTTACAGCTTCAATATTGCCAAATTCAACATTATCAAAGCCATCAAGAAGTGGCTCAAATCCTTCGGTATATTTTTTCTTAGCAGCAGCCGAAATGGCAGTTATAGTACGACCATGAAAAGCCCCAGAAAATGTTATAACGCGGTTTTTATGAGGTTGATTTTTGCTATAAAAATAGCGACGCATTGTTTTAACAGCGCATTCTAAGCTTTCAGCGCCAGAATTGCAGAAAAAAACATAGTCGGCAAAGGTGGCCGCAGTGAGTTTTTCAGCAAAATTATTCAATTCATTAACATTATAAACATTTGAAACATGCCATAATTTATTGGCTTGAGCAGTTAGGGCTTCAACAATTTTTGGATGACAATGTCCCAATGCGTTAACAGCAATTCCAGCGCCAAAATCAAGATATTCTTCATTTTTATTATAAAGATAAACTCCCTTTCCGTGAGAAAAGCTAATATCAAAGCGATTGTGAATTGGTAACAAGCTTAGTGAAGTTGTCATATCTAAATTTTGATATAATTATTGTTGATAATGTAAATATTATTGATATCAGCGTCAAAAAAATGTTATCAATATTAAAATAAAATGGCAAATATCTTTTATTTACGAATAAAATTCATTGATTTGCAAAGCTCTTTAATATCGATTAAATGATAGCATTTTTATCTTATTCTTTTTACAAAAAACATGAACTAATTATTACTTTAAATAATCTATGTTAATTGATTCCCTGAAAAATAAACAAAAAATCTTAAAAAGCTTCTTAGAGATCGCGGCTGTTAGTGGCTGGAATGAGAAATCTTTGCAGCAATCAATGCGAGAGGTAAAAATTGACGAAAAATATTTACCACTAATTTTCCCAAATACCATTATAGATATTACTGATTTTTATATCAAAAATGGTAATAAAATCTTAGCTGACAAAATATTTTCGTTCCAGGATTTTGAGCAACAAAAGATTCGTGATAAAATTAGATTTTGTTTGTATGAGCGCTTTGAAATTGAGATTGATAATAAAAAAGCTTTGCAATCTTTAGCAAAATTATATCTTGATCCAAAAAATATTATTTTCTTTTCAAGAAGTTCAAATACAGTGATTCAGCCTCTAAAAATATCTTTAAATATTTCCGATACAATGTGGTCGTTGCTCAAGGATAAATCAACCGATTTTAACTATTACACAAAGAGGTTGGTTTTATCAAAAATAATATTAAGAATTTTTCCAGTTTTTTTAAATGATGATGATATCGAGCTAAGGAAAACTAAAAAATTAATTGATGCAGAGATAGAAAAAGTAATGAAGTTTGAAAAGTTAAAATATAAAACTAAAAATATTATAACAGATGTAACCGCTTCTGTGCAAGATTTTGTTTTGAATGAAGAGGGTGAGATAAAAGATCCTGGTCAAATTATAAAAAATTTGCCCAAAAATCTACCCTTTGTAAGATTATTTAAAGATAGGTTTTAATAGTGTTGATTCTAGATTTAGTTTTTGTAGTTTTTACCTTGATTTTTATTCTAACCGCTTTTTTGCGTGGATTCGTCAAGGAGATATTTCTTTTATTTAATTGGGTTACAGCTCTATTAATGTCATATTTCTTAGCACCCTTAGTCAGCTCTTTATTTAAATCATCTTCTATCAAAGGTCTTGTAATTTATACGGTTATAGGTTCAGTTATTTTTATCGCAACGCTCATAATAACTTCCCTTTCTACCAGCGGCTTAGTTAAATCTCTAAGATCAATCACGCCATCTTCAATAGATAAATCTTTGGGTATATTCTACGGAATTATTAAAACCCTCTTAATCTTTGGCGTTCTTTATGCGGTTATATTAAATCTATTCTCCGCTTTCCTAGGTACTGATAAAAATTCTTCCATAAAAGAATCGCCAGATTGGTTAACAAATGCCAAATCATATAATATTATTCGCTACTCTGGCGAGCTTGTAGACCCTATTGTTGAAAGCTTCTTTAATTCTACTTATAAAGATATGCAAGATAAGATCAAGGACATGCCATTAAATGATTTGGGTAAAAAAATGGAAGATATTGCTACTGATAAAATAGAATCTGAATCTAAAATATTAATTGAAGAAGCTGTTAAAGATAAAAATCTTGATGATGAAGTTGGCAATCCGGGTTACAAAAAGCAAGATATCGAGAATATGAGGCGCCTTATGGATATTTTATCAAAATAACAACATTTACAACTAAATATTATGATAAATTTAGAAAATAAAAAAGTTTTACTAACTGGTGCTACGGGCGGGATTGGTGAAGAAATTGCCAAATCTTTTATAAATCAAGGAGCTTTTGTCGTCTTATCAGGAACAAATAATGATAAATTAGAGAAATTGTCCCAAAAATTAGGTGATAATACCAAATTTATAGCCTGTAATTTATCTAATAGTGATGAGGTTGATAATTTATTTGCTAAGGCGGAAGAATTAGCTGGTGGACAAATTGATATATTGGTTTGTAACGCCGGAATAACTCGTGACAACCTCGTTTTGCGTATGAAAAATGAAGATTTTTCACAAGTTATTGATATAAATTTGAAATCCACTTTTATTCTTAATAAAAATGCTATCAAAAAAATGATGCGTCGCAAATATGGCCGTATCATCAATATTGCTTCCGTGGTAGCGCAAAGCGGCAATGCTGGCCAATCTAATTATGTAGCTTCTAAATCAGGAATGATTGGCATGACCAAATCTTTAGCGCAAGAGGTTGCAAGTCGAGGTATTACAATAAATTGCGTTGCTCCTGGATTCATTGAAAGTCCAATGACTGAAATTTTAACAGATGAGCAAAAACAACAAACTCTAAACAAAATCCCAATGACAAGAATGGGAAAAGCTAGTGATATAGCTAATGGCGTGGTTTTTTTAGCTAGCGATGAAGCATCTTACATTACGGGTCATACCTTGTCTATAAATGGCGGCATGTATATGTAAAATTCATTTTTATAATGAAAAATGAGTAAAAATAGTAATTAATTTTTTAAAAAATAACAAATGTCTAAAACTCACAAAACAAAAGTAGCAATTATTGGCTCAGGGCCTGCAGGTTATTCTGCAGCAATTTATGCAGCCCGAGCCAATTTAGAGCCAATAATGATCAATGGTATTCAGCCAGGTGGGCAATTAACGATTACCACAGAAGTTGAGAATTATCCCGGATTTGCTGAGTCTATTCAAGGCCCGTGGCTAATGGAGCAAATGGAGGCGCAAGCTAAAAATGTAGGCACAAATATTGTCTATGATCATATTAAGGAAGTCGACTTTTCCAAGAGGCCATTTACATTAATCGGTGAATCTGAAGATATTTTTGAAGCTGATTCAGTTATTATTGCTACCGGGGCTCAGGCTAAGTGGCTGGGATTGGAGTCGGAATCTAAATTTCAAGGATTTGGTGTTTCAGGTTGTGCAACTTGCGATGGTTTTTTCTTTAAAAACAAAGAAGTGATCGTTGTTGGCGGAGGAAATACCGCAGTTGAAGAGGCTTTATATTTGACTAATCATTGTAGCAAAGTTTATGTTGTTCATCGTCGTGACGAATTGCGCGGTGAAAAAATATTGCAAGAAAGATTGTTTAAAAATCCAAAAGTTGAAATGCTGTGGAACAAAACTTTGGAAGAAGTATTGGGTAGTAAAGACCCAAAATCAGTTACTGGCGCTAAATTAAAAGATACTAAAACTGGTGAGATAAGTGAAATGAAAATTGATGGAATTTTTATTGCCATCGGTCACAAGCCAAATTCAGATATATTTAAAAATACTAACTTACAAATTGATGAAGAGGGTTATCTAATCACAAAATATGACTCAACTGCAACAAATATTGAAGGCGTTTACGCTGCTGGCGATATCCAAGATAAAATTTATCGTCAAGCAGTTACTGCGGCTGGAACAGGCTGTATGGCTGCATTAGAAATTGAGCGCTTTTTAGCAGAAAAACAATAAAATGAGATAATTATGACTACCCAAAATAATTCTATTAAAATATCTCAATCTGAGAAGAAATCATCTTCCAAAGCTCAATTATCTAATAAGGTATCTAAATCTATATCTCTTGAAATCGATAAGAATGGTATTGCGAACCTAGTTTTTGACTTACCAAAAGAAAAAGTTAACAAGCTTTCAGCAATAGTTTTAACTGATTTTGAAAAAAAACTAGACGAAATTACAAAAAATGAATCTGTCAAGATTTTAGTTATTTCATCAAATAAAAGCGGCAATTTTATTGCTGGCGCTGATATTAACGAGATTAAATCAATTTCTAGTGAAAAAGATGCTTATAACAAAGTTTCGCAGGGTCAAAATATCATAACAAAGCTATCTAATTTAAAAATACCAACTATTGCAATTATTAGTGGCTCGTGCTTGGGCGGTGGATTAGAGTTGGCTCTGGCTTGTGATTATCGCTTGGCAACTACTAACTCTAAAGCCATATTAGGCTTGCCAGAAGTGAATTTGGGTATAATTCCAGGCTTTGGTGGCACGCAAAGATTGCCAAGAATTGTTGGTTTACAGCAATCATTATCAATGATTCTATCAGGAAAATCAATCAATGCTAAAAAATCCTTAAAAATCGGCCTAGTAAATGCGATCATCAACGAATCTTTCTTAAAGCCACAAATTGATGAATTTATTGAAAAAGTTTTATCTAGCAAAATAAAAGTAAAATCAAAAAAGCCTGTTTTAGAAAAGATACCTTTTGGTAAATCTTTAATCATTAACTTCGCCTTCAATAATTTATCCACAAAAACAAATGGTAAATATCCAGCCCCTCATTACGCCTTGGAAGTTATAAGAAGAACTTACGGAAAAGACATTAATAAGGGCTTAAAAATTGAGATTGAGGCTTTTTGTGAGTTGGCTGTGGGCGAGGTTTGCAAAAATATGATTGAATTATTTTTTACTAATGAAGCTTTAAAAAAAGATAATGGCTTAGAAGGTAAAAATGCAGAAATTATTAAAGTAAAAAAAGCAGCTGTTGTTGGCGCTGGGATTATGGGAGGCGGGATAGTTTGGTTGTTTGCTAAAAATGACATAGATGTTCGTCTGAAAGATATTGCGCAAAAAGCTATATCTATTGGCTATAGTCAGATTAATAAAATATTTTCTCAGCTTAAAAAGATTAGAAAGCTAACAAAATATCAAATATCATTAAAAACTTCCAAAGTTTCATCAACCCTTGATTATTCAGGATTTAATAATCGTGATTTAATAATTGAAGCTGTAATTGAAGATATAAAAATCAAAAAAAAAATATTTTCTGAAATAGAAGGAAGGGTTAGTAAAGAAGCTATCATAGCTTCTAACACCTCATCTTTGTCGATCAATGAAATGGCAAAATCTCTAAAAAACCCAAGTCGCTTTATTGGCATGCATTTTTTTAATCCAGTTAATCGCATGCCTTTAGTAGAGGTTATAAAAGGAGAAAAAACAGATGATAAAACAATTGCCAGCACGGTAGCTTTAGCTAAAAATCTAGGAAAAACTCCGATTGTAGTTAAGGATGTGGCGGGGTTTTTGGTTAATAGAATATTGCTGCCATATCTCAATGAATCTGCATATATTTTACAAGAGAGCGGAGATATGGTTAAGATCGACTCTTTAATTGAAGATTTTGGCATGCCAATGGGGCCATTTACTTTGGCTGATGTTGTTGGTATTGATGTTGGTGTTAAAGTAGCTAGATCATTGCAAGAATCTTATGGTACAAGAATGAAAGTGGCTGAAATTTTGAATGAAATTTACGATAATCATAAAGATCTGTTGGGAAAGAAGTCTAAAATTGGATTTTATAAATATAGTAAAGAGACTAAGGTTAATAAAAATATTTATTCTATAGTTAGCAAGCTTGTTAAGAAAAATAAAATTAAAAAATTACACCACAGCGATTCTGAGATAGTCGATCGCTGCATATTGATCATGGTCAATGAGTCGGCAAAATGTCTAGAAGAGGGCGTAGTTCAAAATGCGCGCTATCTTGATATGGCGATGATTATCGGTGCAGGATTTCCTGCTTTTAGAGGCGGAGTTCTAAGATATGCTGATAATCGTGGTTTAAAAGATATTGTTAAAAAATTGGAAGATCTAAATAAAAAATATGGGCAAAGATTTGAAGCTAGTAAATTGCTAACAAAACTTGCAAAAGAAGATAAGAAATTTTATGACCAGTAGTGCTAATTAATTAATTTTAATGATTGGTATAAATGTCACTTTAAATTTTCATGAAAAAAATAATAGGAATAGACCCTGGACTTACCAAAACGGGAGTGGGAATAATTTCTAGTCATAATAATTGCTTGAGTTTTGTTTCCTCTTATACAATTTATTCAAAACCGAGTCAAGATTTAGCGGACCGCTTAAATCACTTTCATGAAGAATTATCAAAAATAATTGAGTTAAATAAGCCAGATATTGCGGCAATTGAAGAAACCTTCATAAATATCAATCCCCTGTCATCTTTAAAACTTGGTCATGTTCGTGGCGCCTTAATGCTCACCTTAGGTTTGCATAAGTTAAAAGTTCATGAATTTTCAACGACCGCTATCAAAAAATCTATCACAGGAGTAGGACGAGCAGATAAAAAGCAAATACAAATGATGGTAAAAGTCTTGCTACCAAAATCCAATTTTAAAACAGAAGATGAAGCGGATGCTTTGGCGACTGCGATTTGTTACTGCAGCAATTGCAGCAGTGTTAAAAGATCTTTGCAATACTGATTGAGTGCAAGATTAATTTTACTAAATATTGGTGCTATGTATGAGTTTTGTTGTTGTTAGTATAAAAATTATTTTTTTCTTTACCGTTGTTTAGTTATATGCTACAATAAATCTTCAATAGATTTTTACAAAAAAAGTCAACATTTATAAATATGTGTCAAAATACATCTTTGCAAGATGGGCTATGATATCCTATAATTAATTTGTTATAATAATGGGAAAAAGAAAAGCGCTGGAGTCAGAAGAAGATACAAAAGCTACAGATCAGGTAGATCAAACTGCATTCTCTAAGGTTAAAAAAAATAAAGGCCCTACTGCTCTCGTAGCAAGCCCTGAGTTTATAGACCAAAATCTTTATTACTCCCCCTCAGAGCCCGTAGATATTGTGGAAGAATCAAGGGTAGGGCCAGGACTTTTAAGTCCAAGCAGAGATATTCTAATTATTGTTGACGGTAACTTAGTCGAATCAGATAGTATTGGTAGCGTAGAAGTCCCTGATTTTACAGACCCAGTCGAATCAGAAATAAACTCTTCCAATAGTATTGATAGCGTAGAAGTCCCTTATTTTATAGACCCAGATGATTATTCCGACTCAGAATCTGAAGTGGATATGGCAAAGGAATTAGAGGGAAATAATTCGCATTCAACTCCAAGTAAATTAGCCCTTAATACTGACGGTGAATTGGCAGAAGAAGTCGCTAATAATGTTGGCAGCCGAGATTTGCGTAAATTAGCAAGTCCCAGCAAGCATTTTCAAGAAATGCCAAAAGAAGATGTAGAAAACGATAAAATTATCACAATCAATCAAAATAATTTTGCAGCATTTATAAAATACTTAAACCCAAATCCGTCATTAGCAAAAATTCCCTAATGACGGTCATTAGAGGTAAGTCCTTGTTTTATCTGAATGTCAGCTAGTTTTTTAACTGATATTTTATGTTATTTTCTGCACTTTTTTCTTCCAAATATTTTCGATAATTTTTAGAGTAATTTCATGGGTAATTTTAGTGCAGTTTTTCAATAAAATGTAGAAATTATGAAGGATTTAGAGTTTGGTTTTTCTGATAAGAATATCACTCCTTGGGGAGGGATGATTTTAATGAAAAAAATGTTGGATCATTTTGGGTTTATAAAAGCCCTTGAGGAGTCTCCATTACCAAAACCAGGATCAAATCGTGGATATTCCTCAATACAACTGATTCAGCAATTCATGATCAGCATATGGTGTGGAGCTAATCGCTATGAGCATTATGAAGTTACTCGCTGCGATAACGTCTTAAAGAAAATATTTGGATTCAAGAAGATGTCAGGCCACAGGGCAATTTCAAGATTATTTGCTAAATTTGATCAAGCTCTTTGCGAGAAAGTATTCAATTACCTTTATGGCTGGTTCTTTAAATCCCTTAACATCAAGCATATTACTCTGGATCTAGATTCAACTGTGATGACTCGCTATGGGAAGCAGCAAGGTGCAACTAAAGGATATAATCCTAAGAAGAAAGGCAGAGCAAGTCATCATCCACTTATGGCCTTTATTGCTGATACTGAAATGATAGCCAATTTATGGCTCCGACCAGGATCAACTCACAGCTCAAATAATGTTACTGGCTTTCTTGGTAGTACATTAGAGAAGCTTGGAGATATTAATTGCTCTCTTGTTAGGGCGGACACTGGATTTTCCAATAATGATTTTTTAATGAATTTGGAGGAGAGGAATCTTAATTATGTTATTGCTCTACCAATGATGCAGCCATTACAAAGGGCAATGGCAAATCAAGCCGGATGGTGGCCATTAGAAGAAAGTGGTGGCGAGGGAATAGAGGTTTGTTGTTTTGAGCATGAGACAAATTCTTGGGATAAGCCAAGAAGAGTGGTTGCTATACGTCAGAGCATTAAGGTCAGAGCATCTGTAAATAAACATGCCCTTGGTAAGCAGCTTAGCTTTTTTAGTGAAGAAGATGAAAGATATGGCAAATACCGCTACAACGCCATGGTAACGGACCTCAAATTATCAGCATTAGAAGTTTGGAGGCTTTATCGTGGTAGAGCTAATTGCGAGAATCGTATCAAAGAACTCAAATATGATTTTGGAGCTGATAATTTTAATCAAAAAGACTTCTTTGCTACAGAGGCAACTCTAAATACTGCGATGATAGCATATAACCTTATGAGCCTTTTTAGAAAAGCTCTTCTCAAAGAAAAAAGTAGTCAAACTTTAAAAACCCTACGCTACAAGCTTTTTGGAACTGCCGGATATATTGTTAATAGTGGACGCAAGAGAATTCTTAATCTTGCTTTAGCAATGAACAAAAGAGAGTGGGTAAATGGATTATGGGATCGGTCATCTTCCTTTACGAAACCGGTGAAATTTAGTCCTATTTTTGAACCGTCTTAATTTCTAATGACGGATTTGGGTTAAAAAGACTTTAGCTAATTTAAACATACCAAGTATAGTGCCTTGATTGGCTTCATATGTTGTATCATTTGACATATAATATCTCGTTAATTAATTAATAATAACGGCTATTATACTACAAAATATCCAGCTATGCAACAGATAATTATTTTTAATCGAATTTTGTTGTAATTTTCTTTATCTCCTGAGCAACAATTTTTTCGACAATGTCTGGCAGATTTTCATTGATCCATCTTTCTATTTTTGGCTCCATTATTTGAGCGGCGATTTGTTGCATTTCGCTGCCTTGCGTTATTTTTGAAGCATAATTTACAGCATTTTTGGCGTTTGTTAGCTTTTCAATAGCCTTGGAAGTGCGAGCTAGGGTTGATTCATAGATCATTGATGAATTGTGATCTATGTTTGATCTTGAATTATTTATTTTTTCTATTTGCTGATTAGTTTCTGTAAGATCTTGATAATTTTGATTCTTGGAATCGAATAGATCATCATTATCTAGCTGATGATTTGCATCTTGTGTTGTGTGATTTTGATTTGTGGAATTAAGGCTTTCTTGGTCAAAATCTTCTTGGCCAAAGTTTTCTTGATTAGTTCTTTCTTGATTGGGGCTTTCTTGATTTATCACTTCTTGAGCAATATCATCTTGTTGAAAATTTGGGTAATTATTGGCTTGATATTGCGTTGAGTCTTGAGGATTATCATCTAATTCTCTTGTTGAATTATTCTGCGATTTGTTATCTAGGCCGCTATCAAAAAATT
>Ga0209223_10003588_pt1 | contig 14701 bp, 16 predicted proteins | sample COG_06_FD_184750 | JGI IMG/M metagenome (GOLD analysis project Ga0209223, IMG submission 184750) | Pelagic Microbial community sample from North Sea - COGITO 998_met_06 (SPAdes) (version 2) | ecosystem: Environmental > Aquatic > Marine > Neritic zone/Coastal water | place: Helgoland, sampling...
ATCCAAGATCAGAAAACATGCAAAAAACACTTAATTTAAAAGTTAAATTTAGAGAAAGCTTCAGACCATTTGCACCTTCTGTTTTAAAAGAAAAAGTTTCAGAATACTTTGACATTCAGCATGCAAGTCCTTACATGCTTTTTGTGGCAAATATCAATGAAAAAATAAAGATACAGACTTCAAAAGAACAAAATAAGCTTTTTGGCATTGATAGATTAAATGTTAAAAACTCTTTAATACCCGCTGTAACACATGTTGATTATTCAGCAAGAGTCCAAACTGTAGACAAAAAAATAAATTCAAAATTTTTTGAATTAATAAAAGAATTTGATAAAATAACTAATTGTCCTATTTTAGTAAATACATCCTTTAATATTAGAGGAGAACCTATTGTTAATAGTCCCGAAAATGCTTTTAAATGTTTTATGGGTACGGACCTCGATATATTGGTAATAAATAATTTTATCCTTTTAAAAGAAGAACAAAATAAAAATTTAGAAAAAGATTATAAAAAAGAATTTAATCTTGATTAAGATTGGCAAACTTAAACATGTAAATTTTTGTATAATTTTAATATAGCCGTAACAGTATTACCTGGTTTATAAGATTTTATTTTTTCCAGTCCTCTATGTACAAATAAGTCATAATAAACATCATCTTCGATAATAGTTGAAATGTTTTCTACCCATTTTTCCTCTTTTAACTCCATACGTAAAGCAGCATTGTCTAAAATTTCTTTTGATGAATCGATATCTGAACAAAGAACAGGTGTGCCTGATGCCATTGACTCTAGAGGAGAAATACCAAAACCTTCATAAACAGAAGGATAGAAAAAAACCTTAGCTGATGAATAGCATTGATTTAAAAAAATTTCATCCATATAGCCAAGATAATAACAATTATTATGTCTATTAATAATATTAAGTATTTTATCTGCATTTCTTCCAGGCATTCCAGCAATTACAAGTGGAAAATTTTTTTTAATTTTATTATCTAATTTTTGATAAGTATTAATAATAAAATCAAAATTTTTTCTTTCTTCAAGAGAATTAACAACTAGAAAAAATTTTTTATATTTAAGGTTATATTTTTTTAAAAAAAAATTACATTGAATTTCATTTAAAACTTGAAAATCAGATCTTAAATCTTCATATATAACTTTTATATTTTCTTCTGGATAATTAAAATATTTAAAAATTTCATTTTTTACAAAGTTTGAATGAACAATCACATTTGATGAATTGAATAAACTTTTGTAAAAATATTTATCAAAAAAATCTAATTCTGTTTTTTTGAAAAATTGTGGGTATTTAATCCAAGATGTGTCATGTACTGTGATTATATTCTTTATATCAGTTTCATAACCTATAAAATTAGGTTGATGAAAAATTTTTATATTATTTGTTTTGATAAAGTTCTTAATTTTTAAAGATGAGTACTTATATTTAATCGTTTGATTTTTAAAAATAATTTTTTGGAAATAGTTCATTTTCTTCTTTGATTTAAGTGATAAATCTTTTGAAAAAAAACTATCAAAGTAAAAAAAAGGATCAAAATCCTCACTTTTTATTAAACTAGAAGAAATTTTTTGCGTATAATGACCTATTCCACTTTTGGGTGTTTGTAATGTAGTAGCATCTAATAAAATTTTCATTTTAATAATTGTAAATTTAATTAACTTTTTTATGCAAAATAAATTTTGAAATTATGTCCCCTGCCCATTTATGGCCTTTTTCATTCCAATGACCATCACAAACATTTGGGGAAAAAAACTTATTATAATTATCATCAGCATAATCATACAAATCGAGGAAATTAAAATTATTGTATTCATACTCAAACTTTTTAAGTTTTTTATACCAATAAATTTCATTTCTTATATCATTTTTTTTTATTGAAAGATAATCTTCGTAAAGAGGAATTGAAAATAAATAAATTTTTTTATCTAAATTTTCTGTAATAATTTTTTCTAAAAAAAATATTCCAGCTTCTTGTTGATGAATTGGTGTATAATAATAGTCAGTAATATGTTTGGGTAAAGAGATATTATCATTGATGAAAAAAAGTTTTTTTTCATCTCTTATATTTTTTGATACATAAAGATATTTTATAGTTCTCAAAACATTTGATGTCCAAAAATGATTTTTAAGAAAAACATTGGTATTTTCATGAATTTTTTGAGCATTACTAGGATAAATTATCGTAAAATCAGATTTATCTTTTTTATAATATGGTCTCAATCTTGTCCTATTATTTATTTTGTCTAGATTATATTTTTTAAAATAATCTAAATCATTATCTTTAAAATCATTATTTATCAATAATGATATTAAAATTTTGTCATGTGGGTATTCTTTTGCAAGATATTTGTAAATTATATAATACTGTAATATTCCAAAGTCTTTTGATGAAGCAAAATTTAAAACATTTAAATCTATTTTATTTTCAACTATCCTTTCGAACATGTTATTTTTTTCAATACCTAAACCTTCGGCAAATGAATCTCCTAACAAAATTATATTTTTTTGATTTTGCAAATTTAAAAATGGATCATCCCGTGCACCAATTTCATTAGTTCTATATTCAACATCAAAGCAGCTTTTTTTATGTCTTGTTGTAAAATTTTTTTTATGCCAAGCTCCCCAAATATTTTTTTCATGCCAATACATCTCAATTTTACTATCTTTTTTTTTTAAATATATGTCAGGCGGGTTATTAAAAATTAATAAATTATATCTACTCGCTAAATATGAACTTAATTCTATAGTTACAAATATTATAATAATTATCAAAAGTGGGTATAATATTTTATTTCTCACTACCTATTAGTTCTTTAAAGTCTTATAATTTATTAATTTTTTTGCATTCAAAATAACATGTGTATAATACAAAATTAGACAAATATCTTTTGATAGATCTCAATTTATTTTTACTTTTAAAAATATTTAAAAAAGTAAATTGTTTTTGGTCATAATTCATTGAATATTTTTTGATAATATTAACTTCATCGTATTTTAAATTTAACTTATCTATAATTTTATTGTCTGTAAAATGATGGGGGTGATTTGTATCAAAATATTTTATGAAAGATGATAAAAAACCTAAATACCCATAAACTAAGTGAACAGAAGGAAGAAAAACACCTCCCGGTTTTAAAACTCTATAGCTTTCATTAATTAATAAATCTGGGTTATCACAATGATCTAAAACGTTTGAAGAAATAATTACATCAACAGATTCTTCTGCTAAATCTAAATTTTCTCCTTTATTGGTTAATAATTTAAGGTTATTCGCTTCTTTCAATATACCAATTTCATTTTTGTAAAAATCCATTAATGGATCTGCAGCAATTATATTACATTTGAGAATTAAACCTTCATTTACCATTAAGTGTAAACCTTTGGCAACTCCAGCAGGACCAGAGCCCAAATCTAAAATTGTTTTACCTTCAAGAAAATTCTTATCAACTTTATGTCTTTTTAAAATTTCATTTGCAAACATTTTCCATCCATAATTGTCTGTTTTTTTATAAACATTGTCAGATATATCTGTCAGGTAGATTTGCTTCCAAAAATTTATTTCATTTTTTTGTGCTGTATGCCAATTTTTAGCCATTTTTTATAGTGGATATTTATTTAAGTACATTTAATAATATAAATATATTTAATACTACCAGTATTCAATTAAAATTACAGTCATGATAAAAAATATTTTTATATTTGTTGGAGGAAGAGGTACTAGGTTGGGTAAACTTACACAAAGAACTCCAAAACCATTACTTCTATTTAATAGGAGACCATTTTTAGATTATTTATTAAAGGGAATATCTGCCCTTAAACCAAAGAAAATATATTTACTATGTTTTTACAAAAGTGAACAGTTTTTTAAAAAATATCACTTAAAAAAAATAAGTAACACTCAAATTATATGTATAAAAGAAGCCCAAGCCTTAGGAACTGCTGGCAGTCTATTTAATGCAAAAAAATATATCGAAAATCAAACATTAGTATGCAACGGTGATACTTTTTTTGATTATGATTTTGAAAAATTCAACAAAATTAACTTAAAAAAAAAACCTATGCATATGTTTTGTATTTCAAATCATAACTATAAATCAAATAAAAAACTTTCAAATTTATCTATACAGAAGGAAAAAATTAAATTTAAAAGAAAATCAAATATTATGAACTCTGGGATTTATATAATTAACAAAAATATTAGAAAATTTATAAATAAAAACAATTATTCATTAGAAGATGAAATTATACCGAATTTGATAAATAATGATGAAATAATTGCTAAAAAAATAGAATTATACTCATTGGATATTGGGATCATAAAAAATTATAAAAAATTTTTAACTATATCTAAAAAAATAAAATTATCTTTTAGACTTATTTAATTTACTAATCAAATTAGAACCTGCTGTTATAAAAAATTTTTCTAACTGGTATGAGGCTAATGAAATATAATATGTAAAAAGTAATGAAACAAATATAAAAATAATAATTTTACCACTGTAGTCGCTTTGCATAAAAAAAAAGTTATTCCAAACAAAAGCTTGGATTATCCAATGCCAAACATACATGGAAAAGCTTACTGTTCCTATTTTTTTAATTATCAAAAAAATAAAATTTTTATTAATCATTTTTTCAAATATGATAATAAAATTAACAAATAAACTCAAAAAGATTGATACGAAGAACATATTTCTAAAATAAAAGAATTCAATATCCTGCTTTCCATAAATAAAAATTAAAAAAGCTAGTATAAATAATGGAATTATTTTTATAAAAAATTTTTTTTTATAAGTGGTATTCATTGGTTTATTTTTTAAAATTAATTTTGAATTTATAAAAAAGACCACAAATCCCAATAAGAACACAAATATTTGAACAAATATAGTTCGGTAAAAATTTGGTTCGCCAATACTAAGATCTATAAAAAAATTCTCAAATAATGTATTTATAAAAAAAATAATGATTAGTGCTCCGACAATGGCAATTATAGATTTTTTATATGATCTAATGTATATGAATAAAAAAGGTAAAATAAAATAAAAATTCATTTCAGTTGCAATTGTAGAACCACCTGCAATTAAATCATTGCTTGGTGGAATAATATTGTTCATGAAAGTAATATTTAAAAAAATATTTTTGAAATTAAGTTCGCTTAAAAATTCATTAAAATAAAGATTGTGAATAATTATTCCTAAATAAAAAATAGGTGCAACCCTAAAAAACCTTCTTATATAAAAATTCAAATAACTATTTTCATTTCTTTTATAAAATGAAATCAAAAGTGTAAAAGAGGATATTATATAAAACAATTGAACACCATACGTTCCAAAAGCAAAAAATTTTATTTGGTAAAAATTTAAATTTTCGAAGGTAACATCTCCAAGTCTTGGTATATGATTTATAAAAACCAAAATAATTGCACATCCTCTGATGAAATCAATATATTCATATTTTTTATGTTGCATTTGCTTTTAATATATTGATTTAATAACTTTTGACAGAATTTTATGATTAAAAAATTAATTAATTCAAATATAATTTTTATAATAGTTTCACTTATTATCTATGCATTTTATCTTTACCGAAATAATGATCTTTATTTATTAAATCCTCCTGATGAATATTCCTTTAAAATATTGATTCAAAATACAAGTTTAGCAAAATTTGATTTTGCTTCACCTCTTTACGTTTTGTTTTATAAATTAATTTTTTTATTTGAAGAAAATTTTTACAATGTTGCAAAAATTATCAATTTGTTTTTTTTTTTAATTGGAAATATTTTTATATTTTTAATAACTACAAAGCTCTCTACTACAAATGATGCAAAATTATTATTTATTCTCTGCAGTTTAGGAGCATTTAATTTTTTTACTTCTGCCTTAATGCCAGAATCTCTTTTTTACATGTATTTTTATCTATTTATTTTTTTTTATTTGTTTATAAAAAATTTTTATTTTAAGTTTATAATTTGTGCTGTTAATATATTTATTCTTTTTTTAATAAAAGGAATTGGAATATTTATTTTACCTGCGATTTTATGCAACGAGCTATTTAAATATTTTACTAAAAGAGAAACCTTAAAAAAGGCTCTTTTTAGTACATTAATTGTATCTTTATTATTTTTAATTTTGTTTATGCTAACGAATTTATTTATTGATGATAATAGAAACTCTGTTTTTGGTGCAAAATACAATGGTATTTTTAAGAATATTGATAATATAAGTGAAATATTATTTATTATCAAATTATTTATAACAAATTATATTGGACACCTACTTTACAATTTCTTAATTTTTGGTTTATTAATTATATTTTTACTAAAAAAAATTTTTTTAGAAAAGAAGTCTACTGATCAAATTATTATCATCCCTTTATTGATAACAATTTTCTTAAGCTTGTTTTCTAGTCTCAACCATGCAATGCATGTTTTTACAAATCCTGAAATCAATTTTTATCGAATTACTACAAGGTATTATGATTTCATTTTGCCCTTATTTTTAATATCTTCACTATTATTAAGAAAACATAATTTTAATTTAAAAATTAAGTCAAGTTATATCACGATAGTTTTTGTATTAGTTATTTTTTTTATAATTTTTTTTACACAAGTTGGCTCATTTAGACCAACATCAGTAATTTTTGATTCCATACTATTTAGAGGTTATATCTATAATATTGTTTTTTTTAATATTTTTTTAATTTTTTATTTAATTATTTTTATTATAAGTTTTTATATCCCACATAAAATCAAGTTTCTTTACTTAGTAATTTACTACCCTACTATTCTTTTATTTTCACTATCTCCAATCATAAAGGAAATTAACACTTATAAAAAGCCAAATGATTTTGATTTATTAGCTGAACAATTTAAAAAAGATAATAAACTTCTTCATTCATCTCCCACTATTATTACTGATAATTTAATTGGGGAAGATTTTAGAGTTTTATTTTATTTAAAAACACCTATTATTGAGCTAGTTACAAAAGCAAGCATTGATAATAAAATCTTAAATAACAAAAACACTCTGGTTATTTCTAATAATTTAAAATTTAACAAACAAAAGTATAGATACTTTCTTAATGGTAGATATGTATTGTCTAACTAAATTTTTAATTTAATAAATCTTTAAATTTGTAGCAATACTCATTTGGCACACATATTACATTAAACATAAAATTTTTGAATTTAAATTTTTTTATTTCATTAATAGAATAAATCTTTTGTTCAAAAACATTATTCTGTACAAGATTATTCTTTTTCCAATTGTTATAAAGTTTTTTTTTAAAAAAACTATATTCATATATAAACACATTATATCCTTCACTACTTAATATTTTTATTGTTTCATTAAAGGTTTTATTTGTTACTTCTATAAAAAAGATTGGCCTCTTTTTTTTAATGATATTCTTTGCACCTTTTAAAACTTTTAACTCAAATCCCTCTGTATCAATTTTTATTATTTTAGGATTTCTGTTAATAAAGCTATCAATTTTACAAGATTTTATATAAACATGCTTATTTAACCTAGCGTTTTTTATTAAGCTGAATGCTTCTTTATCTAAAGTTAGATTGTTATAAAAAAATTTATTTTTTTTATAAATTTTATCACTTGCAGCTAAATTGAATATTTCTATATTTTTATAGTTTGTATATTTTTTTACAAGATCACAATAATATTTCTGGAATGGTTCTATTGCTATTATTTTTATTGTTTTATCTATGTTTAAGAATTGATCAATTTTACTTCCTTTGTAGCATCCAACATCAAAAAAAGATCCTTTTTTTAAGTTGTACGATCTGTAAAATAATACACTTTCGATATCATTTTTTAAAATTCCAGAATAAATAAAATGTTTCCTATATATTTTTTTCGATACTTCATAAAGTTTTGCTGCTTTAAGCAATTTAATTAGAATAAATGGAATTTTAATCAGCATTTATTTAAAGAATTTCAGTACCACCTAAATCAAATTTAAAAGGCACTCTTTGTAAACCATGTTTTTCTAAAATATCTAGTGAAGATTTTTCTTTGTAAACAAATAGTAAAAATCCTCCTCCACCTGCTCCTATCAATTTACCAGATAAAGCACCATGGTCTAATGCCATATCGTGATAATAATTAATTTTTTTATTAGAAATATTATTTGATCTTTTTTTTTTTATTTTCCAATGTTCCCTCATTATCATTGCAAACTCATCTAGGTTTTTAGTTAATAAAGAGTTTTTAACCAAATAGCCAAATTCTTTTACTTGGTCTAAATTTTTTATCATTTGTTTGTCTAGTAATTTTGTTTTTTTATCTTGAATATTCAAAATATCGTATGAATTTCTTGTGTAGCCTGTAAAAAAGAGTGCCATACTATCTTCAAGTTTGGTACTAAATTTTTTGTCAATTTTTAATTTATTCACTTCTGTTGTGTTATTTTTGTTAAAAACATATTCATGCAAGCCACCAAAGCTTGCTACGTATTGATCTTGCTTTCCAACAGGTTCTTTTAATCTTTCAATCTCAATGTGACATGCAATTTCAGCTAATTCTTTTTTTGATAAATTAAGGTTTTTATATTTGGATAAAATATTCGCTAATGTAACTGTAAAACATCCTGATGAGCCCAAACCAGTTCCAGATGGTATATCTGCATGACTAGATAAATGTAGCGGTTTTTTAATATTAAAATATTTTAACGTTTCTCGAAAAAGGGGGTGTTTAATATTATTAACAGAATTTGATTTTTCTAACTTTGCATAATTCAAAATATATTTTTTATTAAAGGATTCTCCTAATGAAATAAATACATATTTATTTATTGCTACAGAAATTACAAAACCTCCTTTTTTTTTATAATATGACGGTAAATCAGTTCCGCCACCACCAAGAGGAATTCTTAAAGGGCTTCTTGAAATTATCACAATTTAAAGCCAGCATTTTTGGCATCATTATAAAACATCTTCACAGTTTCTAGGGAATATTTTTCGAGATTTTTACCCATCAAATTCATTTTATCCAATATATTTGTAGGAACCGTTATTATATCACAATTATTTTTTTCTGCCTCTACTATACTATAAAGTTCCCGTGTGCTTGCCCAAAGTAATTCTATGTGTTTTTTTTTCTTTTTTAATTTATTTGCATACTGAATAAACTCTGACGCGTCTCTTCCAGTGTCAGATATTCTTCCACAGAAAATAGATATAATTGCTGGTGTATTAGAGTCAAGTGAAGCAATAGTTTCTTTAATTTGTTTTTTCGTAAATATTGCAGTTATATTTAATTTTACTCCTTCTTTAGACAGAAGTTTAATTACTTTTTTTAATGATTTATTTTTTGTATTAATTACTGGGATTTTTACATAAACATTTTGGGACCAAGATGAAATGATTCGAGCTTGTCTAATAATATCTTTTTTATTATCTGAAAACACCTCAAAAGAAATTGGCTTTTTGACTTTCTTCAAAATTTTTTTACAAAAGTTTTCATAATTTTTAACTCCAGATTGTTTCATTAATGAAGGATTGGTTGTTAATCCTTTGATTAATTTAATTTTATTAAATCTTAAGATATCTTTTTTATTAGCTCCATCAGCATAAATTTTTATATTTTTCATAGATAATTATTTAGTTAATCTGTATAAAAAAACAATCATTAATGCCTGAAAAAAAGAAACTAAATTTACTACTGAAACTGCTTTAGAGCCTTTTTTAGGATGTTTTTGATAAACTGTAACCTCAGAGTGTGTATAATCTAAAATTAACATTTTAGAAATTATTACACTAAGAAAAAAGTTACCTTTAAAGTTTTTAGGATAGAATTTTAAAAAATCATTTCTGTTACAAAGTAAAGCTGAATTAAAATATCTAATATTATTTCCAGAAATTAAACTAAAAATTTTTGAGCAAGTAAGAGATAAAATTTTTCTAAAAAAACTTCTTTTATCAATAAAATTCGTCAAAACAAGTTGATTAGTTTTTGATCTAATTAGATATTTTTTAATATCACTACTACTTTCAATATTCGCTGCATGCAAAATTTTTATATTTTTTCCTGAGGCTTTTTTTGCTGCTTTTAATATTGATTTTGAGAAACCAAGATTTTTTTTGTTTTTAAAAATTTTTAAAAATTTCTTCTTTTTTTTTAATTCTGACAATATGTAAAATGTTTTGTCTGTAGAACAATCATCTATGACAATAATTTCAAAATTCAATTTTGCTTTATGACTTGCTATTGAAGCACTTTTTATAGTTTCAAGAATTTTTTTTTCACTATTATGAGCAGCGATTAAGAAAGAAATATTTTTTATTTTAAACATTAATTTGATGTATAGTTTTGCTTTGACCTTGATCTAAATAGATCATTGAACCAGAAAATATTTTTGATTGATGTGAAGATAAAAGTTTAATAATTTTAATATAATCTTTAGCTAGTGGCATTTTACTTTGAGGTAATAATTTTAAAAATTTTTTATATTCTTCTGGTTTATAATATTTAAATCTTGACATGGCATTTTGATCACCATAAAAAGCTCCTGGTAATATTCCTGACATAGTAATTCCATAATTTGCTAAATAATTACCCATAACTCTTACATAAGCTGATACACTTGCTTTTGACGTAACATATGGAACAGACGCATTTGCCTCATGAGATACCACCGAACCTACATGAATAATATTTCCTTGCTTTTTTTTAATCATCATGGGTATAAAAATTTTGTTTATATCAATTGCTACGCCAAGATTTCCTTTTAAAGATTTTTGAAAATTTTTCCAATTTTCTAATGGTGAATTTATTCCAAAACTTCCACCAAGACAGTGAATAATAATATCAATTTTCTTCAATTTTTTATTAATTTTAGAAATTAAATTTTTACTAACTGTCTCACTCATAAGATCACCATCAAAAAACAAATGTTTTTTTGCATTTTTAAATGTTCTTTTCATTTCATAAATAATTTTTTTAGACCTCCCAACAATAACTAAATTTGAGCCTAGTTTATCAAATTCAATAGCAAGCTCTTTTCCTAATCCTTTAGTAGATCCAGTAATTAATATCTTTTTGTTCAAAAAACTCATATTTTAAATCTTAAATCTTTTTTTAAGTCTAGGATATTAATTGCTTTATTTTTTCTAGATGAAATATTACATGCTTCCATAAGTAACCAGGTTCCTAAAGTCTCTTTTTCAATTGATCTATCTTTTTTTATTATTGATTTATAAAAATTATTATATTGTCTTCCATCATCTAAAATTTGAAAATCATCAATGTCTTGTAAATAACTATCTTTCTTAATTGAGCCACCTGAATATACTGTTATTCTTCCACCTGATCTCTTTAAATCACAATTAGATCCATTGAATAACCAATCTCCACTCCATCTTGCTGCAAAACCCTTGGGGTTTCCATGAGCTGACCTATTTCCTATATACGTAAAATACCTTCCTTGCCCATAATCAAGTATTACTGACCCCGATGAAGTTCTGGGAATTTTCTTATATCCAATATGCTTGTCACCTTCAATTGAAGACTTGCAGTAAACACTTAATGGTAAACCCAAAATAGAAACTAACTGACCTAATTGATGACATGCCATTGAATGAAAAAAAGAACCATCGTTGTTTGTATCTGCTTTTGCATTTTTACTCAGCAAAATTTGTCTACCCCATGTTATACAAGATCCCAATTTAAAATTACCAAAAATATTTTTATTATTGATAATTTTTTTCATTTCAATAGTAGCATCATTCCATTGATTGTTTTGTCCCTGAACTAATATTAAATTTTTATTCTTTGCTTTAATCTTCATTATTTGTTTAAATTCTTGAAAACAAAAAGAGATAGGTTTTACACATAATGTATGTAAATTATTTTTTAAACTTTCTTTAACCAGTTTGGTATGTTTATCAGCTGAAACATAAATAAACGCCGCATCTGCCCTAACTTTTTTTTGAGCAATTGAAATAGAAGAAAAAAATATTTTTTTATGTTCTGCAGATAAACTTTTGATCTTATTATTGTCTATATCAACCAAACCCACAAGTTGAAAATTTTTATTTTTTTTTAAAATTTCTAATCTTTGAATAGAATAATTACCAAGACCCACGTGAATAAATCTAATTATTTTCATTTAAAAATTTTTAATATTTTCTGAGTTGTATTAATAGAAAAGTCAGGCTTGTATATGTTTTTTTCATTATATTTTCTATTAATAAAAATTGTTTTACAACCTGCTTTTTTTCCTGCTCCAATATCTCTCCATCTGTCACCAACAACATAGCTATTTTTTAAATTTAAATTAAATAAATTTTTTGCTCTTACAATCATGCCTGGATTTGGTTTTCTATTTGGGCATTTGTCATCATCACAATAACAAACAAAAATTTTTTTAAGATTTAATTTTTTTTTGATGTAATTGTTTATTTCTAAAATATTTTTTTTTGTATTATTTTTTCTTTTAAAATCTGGCTGATTAGTAATCATAAACAGTTCATAATCTTTTTTCAAAATTTTACATGTTTTAATTATATCTTTAGTAAATTTAAGTTCTTTTAATGTTTTTATTGATTTGGGTTTATTTTTATTATCTATAGGTGCGTTTATTAAAACACCATCTCTATCAAAAAAAATTGCCTTTTTTTTCATTTTATTTTTTATTAGTATATATATCTTTTTTTTTAAAAACTACATCACGATAAATGTATGGAAATGTAGAAAAAGATTTAATCTTTTCAAATTTATTATTTGATAAAAATTTTAATTTTTTCTTTTTAGAAGATAGAGCAATCTTAAAAATTTTATATTTCGATTTATTTTTAAATTTTCTATTTAGATAATTAAAATAATAAGGTTGTGTTTCAAATGAATATATCTCAATTATTTTTTTTTGATTTAAATTTTTTATAAAAAAACCCTTATAAGCTCCAACATCAATCAAGGTAGAAATATTAATTTTTTTTTGGTGTTTCTTTTCTATTATATCTGCAAATTTTTTGGAAAGTTCCATTTATTAATTAATAGATTTATAAATCTTATATTTATAAAAACTAATTCACCATGTTGTCTTGTTCTTTTGCAAAATTGGACTAGAAACTAGATAATGCCAAACAAGAACCTGAAGACTTTCAGTAATAGGGGTTAATAATTTTTTATTATCAATTTCAAATATAATTGATATGGTTGAATTTTTAGCTGCGTATCCGTCATTTTTTCCTAAAACCGAAATAGTTTTTAATTTCTTTTTTGATGCATATTGCAAAGCTTTTACAATGTTCATGCTTACTTTTTTTTTTGAATTTCCACCTCCAACAGAAAATGTCATAAGCATATCTTTTGGTTTTAAATTACTATTTTTTAAATAGCCAACAAAAGTTGAGTCCCACCCCTCATCATTTGTTCTTGCGGTTAGTTCTGAAACGTTATCAGTCAAACAATATGTTTCAATGTTACACAATTTTCTAAAATCATTAACAGCATGGGATGCATTTGCACTACTTCCTCCAACACCCATTATAAACAATCTTCCTTTATTAGACCTTAAATTATCTAATAATTTAGCAATAGCTTCAATTTTTTTTTCATCAATTCTAGAAATTGATTTATTGGCCTCTTCAAAGAAATGTTTCGTAAAATTCATTTATTAATAAGATTTTTAAAGTCTTCTATACCATATTTAGAGCCAATTTCATTAAATTTTTTATCGATTATAATAAACCTTACGCTATTATTTTTAATAAGTTTTCTTATGACAGTTTTAAGGGTAATTTTTTTTAGACTATAGTTTTTGAAAACAGATTTGTTAAATATCATTAGCCCATAATCAATAAAATTAGAATTTTTACCTTTGCTATACGCAATTAGTTTATTTTTTTTTATTAACAAATTTGGTTTATGATAAGGAACTTTTTCTTTTTTGATAACTGTGATTAATGCAGAATATTTATTCTTTTGATTAAAAAGTTTCAGAATTTTTTTATAGTCAATATCTAGATAGCTATCGCCAAAAGTTACAAAAAAAAAATCATTCATTAATTTTTTCGAGTTTATTAATGCACCACCCGTGTCTAATTTTTTACTTTCCTTAGTCCATCTTATATTTTTATATAATTTATGATTAATTTTTAGATATTTTAAAATTTGATTAGACTTATATCCCAAGCACAAAACTATGTCTTTAAAACCATTTTTCTTTAATAGATTTAGTTGATAATATAAAAAAGGCTTATTATTGAATTCAATTAAACACTTTGGTTTATTAAGTGAAATTTTCTTTACTCTTTTTCCTAAACCACCGTTAAGAATAAATATCTGCATTTGATTTGTTTTTAATTAAAAATATATAAAAAATTACGTAAGTTATGATTTGAATAAAAAATATAATTTTGCAAGCAAAATCATTACTAAAATAAAAATAAGATGGGACTATAGTAAGAAAAAAAATAAAATTAATAATTACTGATGTAATTGGATTGGCAAATTTAGTATTTTTTTTTAACATATTAAAGAGTAGCATATGAAGATGTTTGTTATCAGGCAAAAAAGGATTTTTTCTTTGAAAAACTTTTCTAAACACAGAAAAAAATATTTCAAAAAAAATATAAAATAAAATATTTGCTATAAAAAAAGGAGATATAATTTCAAATTTATTTGCTAAGTAAATTGATATACAGGCAACTTGAGTGCCCAAAA
>Ga0209223_10003597_pt1 | contig 14665 bp, 13 predicted proteins | sample COG_06_FD_184750 | JGI IMG/M metagenome (GOLD analysis project Ga0209223, IMG submission 184750) | Pelagic Microbial community sample from North Sea - COGITO 998_met_06 (SPAdes) (version 2) | ecosystem: Environmental > Aquatic > Marine > Neritic zone/Coastal water | place: Helgoland, sampling...
TGTTGCAAAAACTATTGCCCCCATTCTTTTTGCTGTTGCAATTGCTTGAAGACCTGCCACGCCCGCACCAACCACCAATACTTTAGCTGCTGGAATTGTGCCTGCTGCTGTCATCATCATTGGTATTGCTTTTTCAAAATTTGCAAATGATTCTATTACTGCTTTATAACCAGCAAGATTGGCTTGTGAGGAAAGAATATCCATTGATTGAGCTCTAGTTATCCGAGGTAGCATCTCTAAAGAAAAAATATTAATATTTTTTTTAGATAAATTATCTATTTTTTCTTTATTTGTGTAAGGATTAAATATTCCAATAAGTGTTTGGCTTTCTTTTAAATTTGAAAGATTTTCTTCAGATAATAAACCTAGCTGAATGATGATATCTGCATTTTTTAAAATTTCAGATTCATTATTAGAAATCTTAACTCCTAACTCTTTAAAATCGTTATCTTTAAATCCTAGATGTTCACCATATTTTTCAGTTAAAGAGATCTCAAAGCCTAATGATATATATTTTTTTGCAATCTCAGGAGTGATTGCAATTCTTTTCTCAATATTTTGGTTTTCTAAAACTGAGACAATTCTCATATAGCTAATCCTATAGCAAGAATATTGCCATTAATACTAAAACAACTATGACAGCGACAGTTCCCCACAATACAAATTTTGTGAAATTATTCCAGGTATTTTTATGGTCTCGATTATCCATAAAAACTACTTCTGTCTTGCTTTGAATTTTGGGTTTGTTTTGTTAATTATATAAACTCTGCCTCTTCTTCTAACTAATTTAGAATTAAGGTCTCTTTTTTTTAAGGATTTTAAAGAACTTTTAATTTTCATAATAATTTTTTAGCCGGCAATGTCCTACTCTTCCGTGTCTTAAGACAAAGTACCATTGGCGCTGAAGGGCTTGACTTCCGAGTTCGGAATGGGATCGGGTATTACCCCTTCGCAATAATCACCGGCAACAGTCTTTTAACAATATTTTTACTTTTGTAAACATATTTAATACCTGATCTACTTAAATAATTGATTCTAGTTATTTTGGCTATTTTAGTGAGACATACAGTTAATTAAATTAGCTTATTTAGGTTAATTTGATTTATTTTTCATTATTTCTACTCCATAAAAATATCCCAATTGGGAAATAATAGACAATAGAGAGCCAATTATTAAAAAAACTTCCACTTGGAGAAAATGGCCAAATACTAATGATTATTGCACCCAGAAGGCAAAGTTGAAAGTCATTAAAATATCTTTTTTTAGAATTAAAGAGTTTTAAAAAAAATTGTTTACTTACAAGAAAAATTATTAATAAAAATAATACTGCTACTATCAAAAAAGCAAAAATACCAGCTTCAGATAAGAGTTCAATATATGTATTATGAGGGTGAGTATCACAAGAATACTCTGATACATAATAATTTATACATACGTTTCTAAATTGTCTTGGACCAATTCCAAAAAACTTATTATCAAAAAAAATTCTTGTAGCAGATATATACATGTCATTATGTGATTTTGAAAAAATATAAATTTTCTCTCCGCCCTCATTTTTTTTCGTGAAGTCATTTATTGTTTGATCAATAATTCTTTGTTTTATTACTGGAGATGAAAACAATAATATAAATATAAAAAGTAAGGAACCAACATATGTCCAAAAACGGTATCTTCTATATTCATTTATCATCAAAATAATAAAGATTGCAGATAAATTCATAAAAAAAAGTGCTAACCGTTCACCACTTAAAATTATTAATCCCTCAACCAAAATAAAAATTATAGAAATAAAAAATAATAATTTTTTATTTTTAATATTTAATTTTTGGTCAACAAATATAAATAGTGCAAATAAAATTGGAAAAAACCTTGATAAATAACTTCCTAAAATAAGTTCAGATCCAAAAAAACTACTCACTCTAAATGATCTGTATTGTTCTATTCCAAATAAATTTTTACCAAAAAAATATTGAAAATAACCATCAATAATTAGAGCTAAGAAACAAATAAGTATAGAGTAAAAAATATATCTTATAATATTAATATTTTTTTCAATTAGATACCAAAGGCATAATGAAAAAATACCAAATCGAAAATAAAAAAATGAATTTTTTAATGAAACTAAAATATTATTAGATAACAATGAACTAATAATTAAGATCACCCAAAAAATCACAAAAACTTTAAAATAGATATTATTATAATATTTTAATAAATTATTCTTTTTTGAATTGATTAAAAATAATATAGATACAATCGATACTCCTAAATCAGATAAAAATGGGCCAGTTATTAGTAAGACCGGCATAAAAATAACTATATAAGTTGGAATAATTTCAAAAATAAGAGTTTGTTTTTTCATGTTTATAATTAACCTGTATTGACTAGTATCTATTTTCAAATAAATGGACTTTTTATTGTCGATTTAAAAATTCAATTATTTGTTTAACTGAATACCTTTACTGTAAACACAGTTTGAAATCTATTATTTAAATATTTTTTTAATATTTCTTTTTATTTTAATTAAATTATCTTGATGCTGAAAATCATTAAGCGTGTGGTTAACTTCTAAGGCTAAACTAGTATTTCCTAAAAGTTTACAGTTTTTCATTCTTTCAAACTTAATATTTTTTAATTTTTTAAATGATTTTTCTAAATATATTTCTGGGCATGCTCCTGTAAAACACTTTATGTTATCTTTTTTTAAATTTTTTATGATTTGAAACCTTATTTGTTGCTGATTATTTGTATTATTTTTTATAAAAAAATAAAATCTGTACCATGCGCTCTTAATATGTTTTGGAGGAAAATAACAGCTTATGTATTTTGGATATTTTAAAAATATATTTAAATAATCCAAAGACATTTTCTCTCTTTTTTTTTGAATTTTTTTAAGTTTTTTAAGTTGCTCAATTCCAGCAATGGATTGAATTTCAGTAATTCTTAAATTTGTTCCGAAAAAGTGTTTATTATAAATAAATTTTTCAGAATTATTCTTTTTTAATAAAACTGACCCATGATTAATGTGTGTTTGACAATAATTATAAATTTTTTTATTATTAGTTGAGATCATTCCACCCTCACCAAGAGTTGAAATTATTTTATCAGTACAAAATGACCATGTGGCAACATCACCAAAGGAACCTACTTGTTTGTTATTGATCGATGCTCCATGAGCCTGTGAACAATCCTCTATAATCTTTATATTATTCTTTTTTGCTATATTTTTTATATTTTGTATATCACAAGGCAATCCAGCTAAATGAACACAAATAATAGCTTTGGTATTTTTATTAATTTTTCTTTTAATATCTTCCAAAGAAATATTCTGAGTTAATGAGTCAACATCAGCAAAAACAGGTAGATTTCCAGTATTAACTATACATGATGCTGATGAAAAAAAACTTCTTGCAGGCACTATAATTTCTGAATTATTTGGCAATTTCAACGATCTTATTGCAACCTCTAATGCTGCTGTTCCGTTACATATTGCAATAGAATACTTGTTGCCAATAAATTTTGAAAAATTTTTTTCAAATTTTTTCCCATATAAACCTGAAGTGTAATTAATTTTTCCAGATTTAATAACCTTAACAACTTTGGATATTAAATTATCACTAAAGTTTGGCCAATTTTTTTTTTGCATATTTTGCTGGTACTCCCTTCACAAACGAATTTGATTTTATATTTTTTGTAATAACTGACCCTGCTGCAACAAAAACATTGTCACCTATAACACAATTTTGTATGATTTTTGACCCAAGTCCAATCCAACAATTTTTTCCAATTTTAACATTACCAGCAATAATCACCCCTGGACAAATATGTGTGTGATCTTTAATCAGGCAATCATGGTCAATAGATGCATTTGAATTTATTATACAATTACTCCCAACTATAGCATCTGTATTAATAAAACTTCCTGGCATAATAACGGTACCATCTCCAATTTTTGCTCCATATGCACAATATGATTTTGAATGAATAAGAGTAGCAAACTTAAAATTTTTTAATTTTAAAATTTTGTAAAATTTTTTTCTAATTTTATTTTCTCCAATAGCAATGATTACTTCTTTAATTTTACTTTTATTACTTAAAATTTTTTTAATACCACCCTCAACATCAAAAAGTATACTACCAACTTTAAAAAAAGTTTTCTTTTCATCAAAAAAGTAAAGTTTTTTTTTATTTTTAATTAGATCATAAACTGATTTTGCATGACCACCTGTTCCATAGATACCTAATGACATATTATCCTAAAATTTTTTCAACTTTAAATGCCTCAGCATAATTCATGAAAGCTTGACTTCCCCTAACTTTAGATAAATAAAAAATGGCTTCTTTAGATCTTGGATTCGGAAACTTTTTAACTTGTGATTTATATTTCATAAACGCCTTAATTTTGAGGTTTATATGTGACTTATTTAATTTAACAAAATAATTGGGGCTAAACGCTTTTTCATTTTCGTTCCACTCGGTTTCAGATAACGTTTCATAAGATAAAATTTTTTCAATATTATTTTTTTTGTAAGTTCTTAAAGAAATTTTAGCAGCATTAAAAATAGTTTTGTGATCTTGATGTATATCATTCAAAGATGGAATAAAAATTATTTCAGGTTTTATTTTTTCTAAATGTTTATTTATAATGTTTGCAATTTTATACATAGGATATTTCTGCAAATTTAATGCGGGCAAATCTTCAAAAATTAAATTTTTTGTACCTATTAAATTATTTGCTTTTTTTGACTCTGCTCTTATTAAGTTAATATCTTTTTTAGAATAAAGTTCAGGTGCACCTATATTTGCATTTGTCAAAATTAGAACATGTACATCGTGACCCTCTCTTGAATATCTTGCAATGACACCCCCACAACCTAAAATTTCATCATCTGCATGGGGTGATAGAATTAATATTTTTTTTGGCATTGATATAAATATAGATGATAATTACTATATAATTTTAAGTAATCAAATAATTAATTTTTAATGGTTTCAATTAATGTATGGAAATTATTTCTGTTTAGTATAAATGAACTTAGTTATGATAAATAAATTAAAATTACTGTACTTTACATTTTTTATTTTCTTATTTATTAGCTTTCATTTCATTAACAACTTTTACAAGTCTATAACTGATGTAAAACCTTATCATAATTACACTATATCTGCTGAACAATATTATGATTTTAAAAGAAACACATTACACAAAATAATTGATAAAATAATTAATGAAACTTATCTTATCAAAAATGTAGTTGTTAGTAGTGATTCATTAACCTTTAATAGCATAAAAACATCAGTTAAATTTGATTTACAAATAAATGAATTTATAGATGAAAGTGAATTAGAGCTTCGTATTAATAAAATTTATATTGGCGCAATTAAAAAAATTGTTGAAGATTTCAACTCTAATAGACATTTATATGACTATAAGTTTTTAGAAAAGTTATATGAAGAAAAACTTCATGAAAGTATAACTCGAAATCAAAAAAAATTAATAGAAGAATATGATAAGCTTATTGCATTAGGGTTAAATATAAAAACTATACCTGAAATCGAATGCTATTACGAAAATGAAAAATTGTGCCTTAACGAATATAGAAAATATTATAGAGAATTATTTCAGGCTCTATATGCTTCAGCATTAATTATGGAAATGAATACATCTGAGAATGAGGAAGAGTCTGCTGGTGTTGGTAAAAATCAAGTTATGAAAATTTTGTCTGACTTTGAGAAGTATAAAGATATATTTGAATTGGGTATGGTAGATGCACGATTTAAAAAAAACCAATATTTTAAAACAAAATACTCTGAACTTTTGAGCTCAGAATTTTTTAAAAAGTATATGCCAGCAGAATTTTGCTTAAATTATGAAATAAAATGTTTTGCGAAATTAGGATTCAATTTTAATTCAATACTATCCAAACATCAATTAGAGATGACGCTACCATTTAAAGTAACATACCAACAAAAAACAAACGTAGTAGAAAAAAGTTTTTTTTCTAACATACCATTGAATATTGCGTTTGCATTTACGGCTACTTATCTATTTTTTATTTTTACCAATAAGTATTTTAAAAGAAAAATTAAATAAATTAGAAAAGGTATTATCATCCATTTTTGTCTAGTATTTAATCCAAAGTTAAATAAAAATTGGGGAAGTGTAAGAAGATAAAAACAGCAATAAATTAATAAGAAATAGATTATTTTTTTATCAATCTTAATATTATATTTATTTTTATAAAGTGAAACTAATTTAAATATAAAAATTGACTCTAATAATACTAATAATAAATTACTATTAACTATAAATGAATTTTGTTTTAAAATAAATTCTAATGGAAAAAAAATATAACTAAATATATTTAATATAAAATTACTATTTGCGTAAGAAGTATCAGAACTGCCAAATACATGCATAAATGTAGAAATTCTATGAAATATATTAATAATAAGATTGTTTGAAAGCGTGTCACTTGATATAAAAAAATAACTTACAGAACCTGTTGTTAAGATCAAATAAAAACAAGTTAAAAATAACAAAAAAATTATAAATTTTTTATGGCCTTTTATAAAAAAAAATTCTGTAATTAAAAAAGATGAAAAAAAAATAAATCCAACGTGTGGTCTTATTAAAAAAGTAAAAAAAATTAACAAAACAGCAAAATATAATTTTTTATTGATATATAGATAAAAAAACCAATTTAGAAAGAGAAATATCAAAGAATCCTTTCCCACTGGACAAGTCCAAAAGTGCATGCTTGGAATAAAAATAAGTAATTGAGCTAATTTTTTTGTTAAGCCTATACTAATCAAATTTTTATAGAAAAAAATAGTTCCTATAAATGAAAACAATGAAAAAAGTATTTTTATATTAAGATCACTAAAATTTAAAATAAGCTTTAAAAAAGCTACAAACATAGTTATTAGATCAGATGACACATAACCTCTCTCAAAAAATCCATCAAAAGTAGTTAATGCGAGATAAGTTTTATAATCTGCTGCACCATTTTTGAAAAGAAGAATATAAAAAGTTGTTATTCCTAAGTGATATAAAAGAACAATAAAATAAAATTTATTATTTAATCTAAAATAATTATTGTTTATTTTTTTTATTATAAAAAAAAAAAATAAATTTACTATTATTGAGCTATATAAATTATCAAACATAATTTTTTAAAAAAAACATAATTTTTTTTTTATCATTTTTCTCATATGCATTTTTTAAATTAAGAAAATTATTTTGAAAATTATTTTGTGTTCGTAATATTTCGTTTGCAAATAAAATGTTTTTAAATTTTGTTTTTATTAAATTTTTTCCTAAAACCAATTCCTCATGTATTTTTTCACCATCCTGTAAACCTATAAATATAATTTTTGTATATGATTTGGTTATCTTTTTTTTTTTGTAAAAATTAATCATACTTTTAGCAATATTTAAAATTTTGTGAGGTTTGCCCATATCTAAAATAAATATTCCAACATTTTTATCTATCTCAATGGTGCGTAATACTAATTGGCAAGCATTAGAAATTGTCATAAAGTACCTTGTAACATTCTTATCTGTAACAGTTACTGGGTTACCCTTTAATATTTGATCTTCAAATATTGGTAAGACCGACCCATCTGAATTAATTACATTACCAAATCTAACAATCTTGAAAATATTTTTAAGATTGTTAGATTTGCTTAAATTAATTATTATTTTTTCACAAAAATTCTTTGAATAACCCATTATACTTTTCGGATTAACAGCCTTATCTGTACTAATAAAAATAAATTTTTTTACATTATTTTGTATTGATATTTTTGCAAGATCATATGTAACAAATATATTATTTTTAACAAAGCTAAACAAATTTTGCTCCCCAAGTCCCACGTGCTTATAAGCAGCTGCATGTAAAACATAATCAATTTTTTTATCATCTAAAAAAATTTTTTTTAAAAAGAACTCATCAGATAGATTGCCAAGCTTAAATAAAATATCGAGCCTAATATTTTTATCCGATTTTATACTTTCATAATTTGTTTTTAGATTAAATAACTTTAATTCATCTTGTTCTACTAATATAATTTTTTTAGCTGTTGAACCAAGTAATTCAAAAAATAAATTTTTTCCAATACTTCCACCCGCTCCAGTGATTAAAATTGTTTTATTATGATATTTTTTTGGAATTTTAAATTTTACTTTTTCATTTAATTTAAAATAATCATTAATAAATTGCTGTTTATAATCTAGGTTAACCTTTTTAAAAGAATAACCTGTCTCCATGATATTGATAGAAATATTTTTTATTAATAGATTTTCTAATTCTTTGTAATTTTGATCAGCATAAATCTTCTTAATATTCATTTTTTTGCAAATAGCTCTTAAATTTTTAATATTTGCAATTTTATAGTTTTGATATCTTGTGAAATCAATTTTACTAATGTCTTCAACACAAATAGCTTTAATGTTTAATCCTTGGTTTAATTTTAGATAAATATAAATTTGATGTAATTTTTTAGAAGAACATAAAATTAATGTATTTGATTGTGATTTGTTTTGAAGAAAATAATATATTTTTGAAATTAATTTTCTTGAAAAAATTATAAATGTTAAAAATAAAAAAATATTTATTATTACAGCCCCATATGAAAAATAGTCATTAAAAAGATAGTTGAGTAATAAAATTACTAATCCCATCACAGGAAAAGATAAATAAATATTACCTCCTAAATTATAATACCTAAAAGACACGCTGTAGAATCTAACTAATAAAGCAAATGAAAAATATACAATTATAGGGATTAAAAAATATTCAAAACTTATTAGATATTTTTCATCAACGATATTAATTAAATTTAATTCATCAAACCGAATTACTAAAGAGAAATATGAAGAAATTAATATTATTAAAATATCTAAAAAAATAATAACTAAAAGCTTTAATGACCTTGTAAGGAGAAATATTTTAATTAAATTAGAATTATTCATTTATAAATTTATGTGTATCTTTATCATATGAAAATTTAATATGCTTAAAAAGTAATTTTTTTATTTAATAATAGAAGATTTATTTCTTATCAATCTAATAACTAAAACAATTGGTGTTTTCATTAATATCTTTAGGTAATTAAATAAAGAGTAATTTTTTACAAATTTTATGTCTAATTTAACTTTATCATTTAATTTTCTATATTTGCCTGAATAATTAATTTGAGAGAAACCAGTCATTCCTGGTAGAATTTTATTCCTTGTTTCTCTAAATCGATTATCAATTTTAATTTCATTTATCTCCGGTAATGGTCTTGGACCAACAAGTGACATATCATTTTTGAGAACGTTTAAAAATTGTGGAATTTCATCAAAACTTAATCTTCTAAGAACCATTCCAAATTTAGTGACTCTATCATTTTCTGTTTTAAAAGTTTTATTTTTCATAGTTCTAAACTTTAATATTTCAAATTTTTTTCCATAAAGGCCAATCCTAGTTTGTCTAAAGATAATTGGCTTTCCATAAAATAAAAATATAATCAGAGATATCAATGCAATTAATGGTGAAGTTAGTATCAGCATTAAAATAGAAATTAGAATATCAAGAATTCTAATTGAATTATTTTTCATTTAACGTAATTTTTATACCAATTTACAAATAAATTAATGCCCTGACTAATATTTATTTTTTTGAGTTTACCTGTAAATTTATCAATTTTTTTTGTTGATGCTGCAGTTTTCAAAACATCACCTACCTGTAAATCAATATAATTTTTTTTTGCTTTTTTCCCAAAAGATTTTTCTAACTCACCTATATATTTATTCAATTTTTCAGGTTTAGAACTGGCTAAGTTGTAAACATCATAAAGTTTTTTTCTTTTTTTTGTTAAGATTTTTATTATAGGATGAATAATATTAGATATATATGTAAAATCTCGTATATGTTTGCCTTTATTATAAATATCAATTTTTTTGTTTTTATGAATTCGTTCTGTAAATTTAAACATTGCCATATCTGGTCGTCCAAATGGTCCATAAACAGTAAAAAATCTTAAAGAAGTAATTTTCATTAAATACATTTTACTATAATAAGCAGACATCACTTCACCAATTTTTTTTGAAATAGCATAAAATGACTCTTGAATATTTGTATTATTTGTTTCTGAAATAGGAAAAATTTTTTGATTGCCATAAACTGAACTAGATGATGCGTATACTAGATGTTTAACTTTAAATTCACGTGATAAATCAAGAATATTAAAATATCCTTTAATATTAGAATCAAAGTATATTCCAGGCTTGATAATTGACAGTCTAACACCAGGTTGTGCAGCTAAATGAACAATACTTTGAAATTTATATTTCTTAAATAATTTTTTTAATTTTAATCTATCTTCTAAATTAATTTTTGAAAATTTGATATTTTTTTTTATTAAGCTTAATCTTTTTTTTTTTAATTTTAAATCATCGTTTATATTGTTTAAATTATCTACACCTATTACGTTGTATTTTTTATTTTTAATTAGCTCTCTAATAAGAGAAAATCCAATGAAACCAGCACATCCTGTAATCAAAATATTCATTTTATTTGATAGTAATAAAGCTATCTGTATCTCCAATCATAAATTTTTTACTTAAGAGTTCTTTATATTTTCTTATGTAATTTTTTTTAATAAAAATAATAGAAGGGTTTATATTACCTATTAATTCATAGTTCAATTTATAAATCTTTTTATTAGACCAAAAAATTATTTTTTGTTGATCATGAATTAACTGTGAAAAATGTTTTGATTTAATATCTTTGGAGCCAAAATGGTCAAGTATTACGTAATTTAATCCTGATTTATCATTATTTTTTTTTAATATAAAAAAACTTGTTAAATTTTTGAATTCGAATTTATTTATCAGATATTCATGTTTTTTATAAGATAAATATCTGCTTTTAAAATAATCAAAATCTTTTTGAAAAAAATTATCGTTACTTTGAATAAAAATTTCAAATTTTCTTAATTTATTAATATTATAATTAGAAGTTTTTATTACTTTTGTTTTAGGATTAGTAGTTTTGTATAGATAATATCTTTTTTTAAAAACCTTATCACTATCAACACCAAAGTTTGCAAAATTATTTAGATTTGGCCAAGTAACTATAATATTTGTATTTTTTATGATCTTTTTTTTTACTTCTTTTAATAAATGAGAGAAAATTCTTAGACCTCGATACTCAAGTAAAACCATACTTGAATGCCTAGAAAATATTCTTTCATTCTTAATTTTATTCAATTTCATTGATTTCATTCCAACACTTGCGATCATATTTGAAGAATTAAAAACACCATAACAAAAAGAAAATTTATCACTAAAATATCTCCATTTAAAAAAATTATAACTAACTTTTTTTTTAAAGCATAGTTGAAATAATTTTTTAAATTTTTTAAAGTCTGAAATTTTTAGTTTTCTAATAACTAAATTTAAATTTTTTTTATTATGTTTCATTTTCTTTAAAATTTTTTTTTATTATTAGATAAATCAAGTGATTTATTTTTTTTTTTGAATAATCATCTGTAATTGAATTATATGCATTATATCGCATTGTATCAAAAATAAGTTTTTTTGAGTTTAAATAAGATATTTTATGAGGAACATCTTTATATGAATTTACCAAAAATCCATTGAAACCATCTTTTATTAAATCTATGTTACCCCTAATTTTTGTGCATATTACTGGAACTCCTTCTATAAGACATTCCATAACAGAGACAGGTAACCCTTCTCTTTTACTAAGATGAAGCAAAATATCATAGTTTTTAATTTTATTTCTTAAATTTATATCAAATTTTTTAAAAGAAACATTGTGTAGTTTTTTTTTAATTTTAATTGGCTTAAATTTTGCATAATCACCATAACCGTAACAATCAATTTTTATATTTTTTTGTTTTAAAACTTCTGCTAATTTTAATAAATCTATATACCCCTTTGATTTTTTATAAACAGCTATAACTAAAATTTTAGTAATTTGTTCTTTTTTTTTAATATTTTTTTTGTATTTATTTTTTTTTAAGTCAAGACCTACACCTTTTATTTTGTAAGTAGGTACTTTATTAAAGAGATTATTTTTTGCATAAATGAAATCTTCATTATTTATTGTAATAAAAATTTTTGTTTTTAATGATAGAAATTTTTCAATAATTCTGTATGAAAATGTAGTTAAAAGATTAGATTTTGATGTAAATCTAAAGCCATGAACAAAATAAATTATTTTTAAATTATAGAATAATGTAAAAAATCTAAATAAGTGTGAAGATAATGGTGTATGCAAATAAAAAATACTTGATTTATTTTTTTTGACCAATTCCTTTATTTGAAAAAAAATTTTTATATATAAAAATATATTAAACAAATTAATGTAGTTTGTCGGAAAGCTTATCTTATAGTTGGAATTTTTTTTGAGGTTTAAATTTTCAATATCTGAACATGCAATTTTAATTTTGAAACCCTTTTTTTCAAGATATTTTGCTTGTGATTTTAAAAAGGTATTGAATGTTAGAGATTTTGTGCAAATAAATATTATTTCCATTAAAGAATCCAGTTTTCTGAATAACTATTAATTTGATAAAAAATTTTCATAAAAATTATTTAAAAACTACCCCAACATATTTGCTGCCTATTTTTAAAATATGATAATTTGTTTTCTTTAATTTAACAAATTCATAAAATGCTGAATTATCAGATATATCATCAGATATAAAACATCCATTTTTTTTTAAAATTTTCCAAATTAAATCATAATTTTTTTTTCTACCATCATAACTTTTGTCACTATCATAATGAATGAAATCAAAATATTTTTCTTTTTTATTGAACAATTTTAAATGATTATAATCTATACCTCTTAATAATTTAAATTCATTTTTAAGATTTGGTGGTAAAGCCATCGCAACAAATTTATCTGAAGATTTTGTAGGGTAGCTTAAATCAATGCTGGTTAAATTTGAATGTTTAGGCTTAGATAAAATAAAAACAAGTGTAGACCAACCAAAAGCTACTCCTGTTTCGAGAATATCTTTTGGTTTTAAATATTTTACTAGATTATAAATTAAATTTAAATGGGCCATCCCACCCATTTTATAATTTAAACTTCTTTCCCTAGATCTTGCAGATATATAATAACTTTTTTTATCATGGAAAAAATTTTTAGGTTTAAAGATTTTAATTTTTTTATAAAAAATATTATCAGTTATTTTTTCTTTATCACATAATTTTAATAATTGTTTGCTATCATAACTTTTACTTATACAAAATAATTTAAATATTTTTCTTTTAATTAGTATAAAAAAAAACCCTCTAGATTCATTTTTTAAAAAATAAAAAAAATAAACTTTTATTTTTTTAAAAATTTTTATTAAAAAATAAATCATAATATTTTTTTCCTATTATTTTTAGATCATTCATTTTTAGGTATTTTTTTGGTATTTTTTTTATTATTTTATGGTTTAATAACATAAGCTTTGAAAGCTTAAAATAATTTCCAGTTTCAAAAAGTTTTCCATATTTACCATTAAAAAGAATTTCTGAAGGTCCATACTTACAATTTGTTGAAATTATTGGCAATAAATTATTTGCTGCATCGAGTAAAACATTTGGATAACCTTCATATTGAGATGATAAAATAAATAATTTTGATTTATTTACATATTCTAAAAAATTCTTTTTATAATTTAGTAACAAAACATTATTTTTTAATTTATTTTCCTTTATAAATTCTAAAATTCTTAATTTAAGTACGCCCTCTCCTATTATAACTAATTTGAGTTTTTTATTAGTTTCTAAAGCAATTTTAAAAGCTTTTAATAATGTAAAATGATCTTTTTGATCAGTTAATGAAGCAATATTTATAAAATCATAAATTTTTTTTTTATTTTTTGTAATTTTTTTTAAAATTATAGGATTTGGTAGATTAAAAACTTTTTTTTTAATATAAAATTTTTTTTTTATTTCATTTGATAAATGTTTTGATGGACTTAACAGTATAGAATTTTGATATGAAAACCTCAATAATTTCATAAAAATCATCTTATATAAAAAATTCTTATTTTTTATACTTTCAAAAATATTGTTACTTTCTCTTAAAAAAATTTTACATTTATGTTTTGAAAATTTGGACGCTAAAAATAATGCAATATTTGTATGAGATATAGTTGAGAAACATATTTCAGGTTTAATTGTATTGATTAATTTATTTAATTTAAATATTGAGTTTATTACTCGCTTAGAGTCGAGATTTATTAAATTAATTTTTCTGTTTAATTTTATTTTTTTTGATTGTGATAAAATTACAAAAAATATTTTAATATCATATTGCGATAACTCATTGGCCAGTGTAATCATTACATTTTCAGCACCTCCAACTTTATATTTGGGTATTACAAAAATAATTTTTTTATTAATATTCATTGTTAAATTTAAATCATAATAATTTTTAAAATAAAATTTAACCTATTTAACTAAACAATAAGTTTCAGTTTCTAGATTCCACTCTACACCTTTAGATATTAAATAATCTGTAATATTTTTATCAAATTTGTTTAAATTATTTTCTGACTCAAGGACGCATTGACTAAACCCAATATTATCAGATAAATCCCTTATTAAATCAAAATCATAAATAAATCTATGACCAAAGCCTCT
>Ga0209223_10003598_pt1 | contig 14661 bp, 13 predicted proteins | sample COG_06_FD_184750 | JGI IMG/M metagenome (GOLD analysis project Ga0209223, IMG submission 184750) | Pelagic Microbial community sample from North Sea - COGITO 998_met_06 (SPAdes) (version 2) | ecosystem: Environmental > Aquatic > Marine > Neritic zone/Coastal water | place: Helgoland, sampling...
GGCTCCGCTGGGAGGTGCACAAAGAGGCTTTTGAAAACATTGCCAAAAGTGCCCCTTTTGGCAATGGGTATTTGGAGAAAATTGAAAAATGCAAAACGCTGTATATCAAATAAATGCAATGGAAAAATTCAAACCCATAACCCATTTGGCAATGTGGCAATGTATATATATATATCATTGCCACATTGCCAAGGGTGGGTTTCTGCCAAATTGCCGAGCCCATTAGAGCACTTCCCTTTGGAGTTTATCGCAGCCTGTAATCATTAAACGAAACAGATATGGTAAACTCACTTGAATTGATCTTGGAGGAAATCTCCAAGGCAGAAGTAAAGCTTGGCAAGAATACCGGGCGTGTTGCTTTGAACCTCTTTGAATACCAGGAGGTCATAGAGCTTAGCTTTAATGGTCACAAGTCCTTAACTGCATACGATCAATATTGTGAATCGCTACTTCAAAGACTCAAGAACCAAATAGATCAACGACTGACAGAATTGGATACACGACAAGTCGTCGTACACGACATCAATCTTCTGATCCATGAGGTCACTTCCCAAGAGAAACGTTATTTCCCTAGGAAATGTCCAGAGGATTGGTTCCTAAAACTTCAATTCCAAATTCGTCACCAAAAAGAGCAGATTAGAGACGAGATTGTCCACCAATCCATACTCAGGTATCTAAAACTACAACAACGGCTCCTAGAGCGCACCAAAGAGCTTCTCAGGCATAGGAACTCCTTCCTGAAGAACTCCAGCCTGGCCGCATCCAATAATACGAGCCCTTCTAACAGCCTTCCCGTTTCGGTCAATGGACAGGTAGAAATGTTCCAAGAGCCGGCACACAAAACGCCTTTGGTTTGGAACCGTTCTAGTTCTGATTTATTGGAAGTGTTAATTGCCATACACCGTAGCAAGGCCATTTCTCTGACTACAGGTCCTATCGCTCAAAAAGATCTTATCGACCTGTTCTCCCGATTTCTAAACAAACCAATAAAACATACCAACCAAAGTCTCAGTGCCCTTAAACGGCGTAAGAAGCCAGAAACATCTTACACTCTTGAGTTACATCAACAATACCGATTCTACTGCGATGATGTCTAGGGCAAAAAAGTATTATACTTTCATTATACCTGCATTATACTATAAAACTATAATTCAGCGCTCAGGGTAGTCTTGCGTCGAGAAAAACGTAAGTCTATGATTCAAAACAATCATCCATCGGAACAGCTCACGAAGCTGCAAAAAAAGGTCGAAGGCCTAGAGCGAAAAATAAGAGACTTGGAAACTAGCCTCTCGGTACCTAGGCCAAAAGAAAAGCTGCTCAATACGGCAGAAGCCTGTATGTACCTAGACGTGGGTAGAACTTCCCTTTACCGGTACATGGATGAAGGGCTGCTTGCCTACACCATGGTGGGTAAACAGCGTCGTTTTGCGCTTAAGGATTTGGACCGATTCATGGATCGCGACCGCAAGGACGCACTACCCTCAATCCTTTAATCGATCAAGTATGGCACTAGACAAACAAAGCATACTTGAAGCGACTAATGGTGGATATGACGTGTTCAAGCATTTCCTGGGCAGTAGAATCCAAGGTACCGGCAAAGCGTTTAATAGTCCCTTTTACGACGATACCAAAGCGGCCTGCTACGTATATTTCGATAAGCGTTCGCGAGTATACAAGTTCAAGGACTTCGGCAATGCCGAGTACAGTGGCGACTGCTTTTTCTTCGTGGGTAAAATCTTTGCCCTAGCCTGCGAGCAGAGCAAGGAGTTTTTACGCATTATGGAGATTATCGACCATGAACTGGGACTGGGACTCGAATCTAACCCCCAAAAAGTAGATCGCGTCATTCGCAACAAGGGAGAACATGTTATCAAGGCCTCTAAGCTTCCGAGCATTCACGATGGCTTTGAAACGGCCAAGAGCGATTTGCCCCTCACCACCCGGGAGTTTAATCCACATGAATTGCAGTTCTGGGCCAAGTACGGCATCAGCACGGAAACCCTAAATCGCTACCATGTGGTAGCTGTAGAATCTTACAAAGGCGTTGGAAAGAGCGGAAAAAGCTATGAGTTCACTTCCACCGCCGAACGACCCATCTTTGGCTATCAGGGGCTACGATTTACCAAACTCTACCTGCCGTTTTCCGAGCCCAGGTTCTTGTTTTCTGGAGAAAAGACCGAGCAATACGTCTTTGGCCGCGAGCAACTCCCCATTCGCGGCGACATCCTGTTTCTTACCGGTGGCGAAAAAGATGTACTGAGCCTGGCGGCTCATGGCTTCCATGCCATCAGCATGAACAGTGAAACGGCCAACATCCCCAAAAACCTGTTGCGTGCCCTGAGCTTCCGATTTAAACACCTGGTACTACTCTATGATGTTGACGAAACCGGTCTAAAATCCATGGAATCACTCAAAGAGCAGCACAAGAGCTACGGACTGAAATCGCTCCGACTTCCACTAACAGGAGCCAAGGATCAAAAAGACATATCTGACTTCTTTGCCCTGGGACATACTGCAGAAGATCTTCGTATGCTTTTTATGGAAATGCTCGACCTGGCCTATGAAGATTCTATGGCCATCATGCGTACCTGCGAGATTGACTTTGGTAACCCACCTACCGAGCCTGAACCCTTAATCAAAGTTGATGAAGTCACCGTGGGTGCGCCTGGGAACATCATGTGCGTAGCTGGTAGCGAGGGCAGCGGAAAGACCAACTTTCTAGGCGGTATTCTATCCGGTAGTATCAAACCTACCGGAGCCGAGATTGATACCCTGGGCATGACCATTCGTGAGAACGTGTTGGGGAAAGGCGTGCTGCTCTACGATACCGAGCAGAGTGAATTCCAGCTGTACAAGAACCTCACCTACATTGTGAATCGCGCGGAGCTCAAACGTCCACCAAGTTGGTTCAAGGCCTATTGCCTGGTGGGGATTTCTAGAAACGAGCGCATGAAACTCATTTTGGAATCCATGGACAAGTACTTCTATCAGTTTGGAGGTATTCACAGTGTCGTCATTGACGGTATTGGCGACCTGCTTCCAGGAGTTAATGAAGAAGAAGGATCGGTGGCCTTGATTGAGGAGCTTATCCGCATTGCGGCCATATACAATACCGTGGTCATCTGTGTGCTACATATGGCGCCAAGCGGTATGAAGCTTCGTGGACACCTAGGAAGTGAAGTGCAGCGTAAAGCAGCCGGTATCCTATTGATTGAAAAGGACGAAAACACCGACACCTCGCTGATCAAAGCCTTGAAAGTACGAGACGGCAGTCCGTTAGATGTGCCCATCAAGGAATTTGGCTGGAGCAAGGAAGAAGGCCGACACGTATTCTTAGGTGAAAAAGGTCCGAAGGAGAACGCCAAGCACAAATCTGTAGATCTAAAAGCATTGGCTACTGAATTGTACGGCGAAAAACGCTCCATGTCTTCCAAAGAGCTCACTGGGCTTATCTCTAGCCACATGGTAATACAGGATCGCAGGGCTCGAGATTACATCAAGCACATGCGTGAGTACGGAATCATTGAAAAATCCAGCCAATTCCCCGGGTTTTACACCCTAATTCGTGAAGACTAACTAAAAAATTGCCCGGCAACCCACCTTTCGCCCTCTATTTCCAACCGGGTTGTCGGCCATTTTGATTGAAACCTTGCTAAAACAAGGGCTAAGGATCCTCCATTTCGGGGGATTTTTGGTGTTTATTCGGGTGTAATTCGAACTTTTTAGGGTGCGATTCTGGTGTTTTTCGGATTTACTCGAAGAAATGATACGTTTTTAGGGTGTAATTCGGTCAGCAACATCACTTTTTTAGGCTGATCTAAAAATTAATGGTGCTTTTGACCTTATGTGTCTTGAAACATAATATTGAAAATAGGTCAATAAGAAAACAATGGCTTATTTTGTGAATCCACTCGGTTATGGTATTAGTAATACAGACATATTACCGGACGAGGACCAAGTCAACGTGACCAATTTAATAGTCTTCTGAGCATATCAAGGGTTACACAAATATGAATCGGGGTCCATCGTGTTGGAATTAAATTAAAATAATACACTACAAATTGAGCATGACTAGCACAGCACAACGACAAGAACTGCAAAACAAGATCTGGAAGATCGCCAACGATGTTAGGGGCTCCGTTGATGGATGGGATTTCAAACAATTCGTTCTCGGAACTCTTTTTTACCGCTTCATCAGCGAGAACTTCACCAAATACATTGAGGGGGGAGATGCAAGTGTAAAATATGCAAGCCTCGCAGATGATGTAATTACATCTGCTATCAAAGACGATGCGATAAAGACCAAAGGCTACTTTATTTATCCACGCCAGCTTTTTGTCAATGTCGCAAGAACAGCCCATTCCAATCCAAACCTAAACACCGACCTAAAGGCCATTTTTGACGCTATAGAGAGCTCCGCTAACGGCTATCCGTCTGAGCAGGATATAAAAGGCTTGTTTGCAGACTTTGACACCACCAGTACGAGATTAGGCAATACTGTTGAGCATAAAAACAGCCGTTTGGCAGCGGTGCTTAAAGGCGTGGCAGAGTTGAACTTTGGGAACTTTGAGGATAACGAAATCGACCTATTTGGAGATGCTTATGAATTTCTGATCTCCAACTATGCCGCCAATGCAGGAAAGTCGGGCGGTGAATACTTCACCCCACAACATGTGTCTAAGCTTATTGCCCAGTTGGCCATGCACGGCCAAACGAAGGTGAATAAGATTTACGACCCTGCGGCGGGTTCGGGATCCTTGCTGTTGCAAGCCAAAAAGCACTTTGACAACCACATCATTGAGGAAGGGTTTTATGGGCAAGAGATCAACCATACCACCTACAACCTTGCGCGGATGAACATGTTCCTGCACAATATCAACTACGACAAGTTTAACATTGTCTTGGGCGATACCCTTCGCGACCCGCATCTGGGGGACGAAAAGCCGTTTGACGCTATTGTCTCTAATCCTCCTTATTCCATTAACTGGATAGGTAGTGATGATCCAACGTTGATTAACGATGACCGATTTGCGCCAGCGGGCGTACTCGCACCAAAGTCAAAGGCAGATTTTGCCTTTGTGCTGCATTGCTTGAGCTATCTCTCCAGCAAGGGAAGGGCCGCCCTGGTGTGCTTCCCGGGTATTTTTTACCGTGGCGGTGCAGAGCAGAAAATTCGTAAGTACTTGGTGGACAACAACTACGTCGAAAGTGTGATTTCCTTAGCACCTAACCTGTTTTACGGTACCTCTATCGCTGTGAACCTTTTAGTGCTTTCTAAGCACAAGTCGGACACGAAAACCCAGTTCATTGATGCCAGTGGTGAGGACTTCTTCAAGAAGGTGACCAACAACAACCTTATTACGGACGACCACATTGCCAAAGTAATGGAGTTGTTCGCTGACAAGGAAGAGGTTGCTCATGTAGCTGCATCCATTGACAACAATAAGATCGCAGAAAACGACTATAACCTGTCGGTGAGCTCCTATGTGGAGGCTAAGGACACTCGCGAGAAGATCAACATAACCGAGTTGAACCAAGAAGTAGAACAAACGGTCAAAAAGATTACTCAACTGCGCGCAGATATTGATGCTATAATTAAAGAGATTGAGGCATGAGTTATTTAGAAAGATTGTTGGAGGGCGTTGAGGTTGAGTGGTCAATTATAGGTGATAGTAAATTTGTTGAAGTTGCCAACTCTGGAAGGAAACCCGTAAAGGCCTCGTTGCGTATTTCCGGGGAAACGCCCTATTATGGAGCGAATAATATTCAAGATTTTGTTGAAGGATATACTCATGAAGGAGAATTTATTCTAGTAGCAGAAGATGGTTCTGCAAGTCTTGAAAATTACTCAATACAATGGGCTAAAGGCAAGTTTTGGGCCAATAACCACGTTCATGTATTGAGAGGCTCATGTGCTTTGAATAGTAGGTTTTTATTTCATTATTTACGTACCGTTAACTTTGTTCCATACCTATCAGGAGGTGGTAGGGCGAAATTGACAAAAGGCAAATTAATTGAAATCCCTATCCCTATCCCCCCATTAGAAGTTCAAAAAGAAATCGTTCGAATTCTCGATTCTTTTACAGAGCTTACAGCAGAGCTTACAGCAGAGCTTACAGCGCGTAAACAACAGTACAGCTACTATCGGGAGCAGTTGTTGAGCTTCCCAAAACCAGAACAAGCATGAGCACCTACAAACCCATAGCCGAATCGAACAACTTCATTGTTTTAGATAAATACACGAAATATTCGGAAGCCAACGAGGCGCCAGCAACCTACCAATCCGAATCTGCACTTGAACGAGAGTTCATTCAAGATTTGGTGAACCAGGGATATGAGAATCCTAAAAATCTCAATTCACGCGAGGCCATGTTGGCCAATGTCCGGGTGCAGCTACAGGCATTGAACAAGGAGACCTTTAACGATGGGGAGTGGGCTCGTTTCGTAGAAGATTACCTGGATAAGCCTAGCGAAAGTATCGTAGATAAAACGCGTAAGCTACACGGTGACAGTCGTAAAGATTTTACGTTCGATGACGGGCGTTTAAAGAACATATGCTTGGTAGATAAGGAGCAAATAGTTCGCAATAAATTACAGGTCATCTCACAATTTGAACAAATAGGAACCCATGCCAATAGGTACGACGTAACCATCTTAGTCAATGGTCTACCACTTGTTCAAATAGAGCTGAAGAAGCGAGGAAAGGCCATTCGTGAAGCCTTTAACCAAGTCCACCGTTATAGCAAGGAAAGTTTCAATAGCGACAATTCACTGTTCAAGTACTTGCAGGTCTTTGTCATATCCAACGGTACAGACTGCCGCTATTTCGCCAACACGGTCAAGCGAAACAAGAACAGCTATGACTTCACTATGAACTGGGCAAAGTCGGACAATACGTTAATTAAAGATCTAAAAGACTTCACAGCTACATTTTTCCAAAAGCATACACTTCTAAATGTATTACTGAACTACTCTGTCTTTGACGTGAGCGATACACTACTCATAATGAGACCCTATCAAATTGCGGCAACAGAGCGAATCTTATGGAAGATCAAAAGCTCCTTCGAAGCAAAGAAATGGTCCACAGTAGAAGGTGGAGGCTTTATTTGGCATACGACAGGGTCAGGAAAAACGCTTACTAGTTTCAAGGCAGCACGACTCGCCACCCAACTAGAATTCATTGACAAGGTATTCTTCGTAGTTGACCGCAAAGACTTGGACTTTCAGACGATGAAAGAGTACCAGCGTTTCTCGCCTGATAGTGTTAATGGATCGGAGAGCACCGCTGGGTTAAAGCGGAACATTGAAAAGGATGACAACAAGATCATTGTTACCACCATCCAAAAGTTGAATAACCTCATGAAGAGTGAAGGTGATCTGCCCATTTACAAAAAGCAGGTCGTTTTCATTTTTGATGAGGCTCACCGCTCACAGTTCGGCGAAGCTCAGAAGAACCTTAAAAAGAAGTTCAAGAAGTATTATCAGTTTGGATTTACAGGAACGCCCATTTTCCCTGAAAATGCTTTAGGTGCAGAAACTACAGCAAGCGTCTTTGGAAGGGAACTGCATTCTTACGTCATCACGGATGCCATTCGGGACGAGAAGGTTTTAAAATTCAAAGTCGACTACAACGATGTGCGTCCACAGTTTAAAGGCTTTGAGACGGAAGTAGACGAGAAAAAGCTCAGCGCCGCAGAGAATAAGAAAGCATTGCTGCACCCTTTAAGAATTAAAGAGGTGTCGCAATACATTCTACAGAACTACCGTCAAAAGACCCATAGAACCAAAGGAGGCAGCAGTGGTTTTAATGCCATGTTCGCAGTAAGTAGTGTGGATGCAGCAAAATTATACTATGAAGAGTTGAATAACCTTCAGAAGGACAGCGAGAAGCCCTTGCAAATTGCCACTATTTTCTCCTTTGCAGCTAACGAAGAGCAAACAGCCATCGGCGAAATTATTGATGAAACCTTTGAGCCATCCGCTATGGATCAAAGCGCCAAAGAGTTCTTGGCAAAAGCTATTGGCGACTACAACGCCATGTTTAGAACCAGCTTTGGTGTAGATAGTAATGAGTTTCAAAACTACTACCGAGACTTAGCGAAGCGTGTAAAGAATAAGGAGATAGACCTGATCATTGTGGTGGGTATGTTCCTTACCGGATTTGATGCTCCTACACTGAATACCTTGTTTGTAGATAAAAACCTACGTTACCATGGCTTAATGCAGGCATTCTCGCGCACCAATAGGATCTACGATGCCACGAAAACCTTCGGAAACATCATCACATTCCGCGATTTAGAGAAAGCGACCATTGACGCAATCACCTTGTTTGGTGACAGTAGCACCAAAAACGTCGTCCTAGAAAAGAGCTACAAAGAGTACCTGGAAGGCTTTACGGACATTGCTACAGGAGAAGCTCGCCGAGGGTACATGGAGGTTGTCCAAGAGCTCAAGGAGAAGTTTCCTCATCCGGATGAAATTGTCCGTGAAAAAGACAAAAAAGACTTCGCCAAATTGTTTGGCGAGTACCTGCGCATTGAGAATATCCTACAGAATTATGATGAGTTTACTCAGCTCAAAGAGTTGCAAGCAGTAGATATCCACGATTCCAAAGCACTTGAGGCATTTAAAGAAACGCACTTTGTCACCGATGAAGACATTGCGCTCATGCAAACAATTGAGTTGCCCTCAGATCGAGCAGTTCAAGACTATAGATCTACTTACAATGATATTCGAGACTGGCTCCGGGCTCAACAAAGTGGAAAGGAAGCCGAGGAGTCAAGCATTGATTGGGACGATGTGGTCTTTGAGGTCGACCTACTTAAATCTCAAGAGATCAACCTTGATTACATTCTTGAGCTCATCTTCGAGCAGAACAAGAAAACCAAGGATAAAGACGAGTTAATTACAGAGGTTCGTAGGGTAATACGCGCGAGCATTGGCAATAGGGCAAAAGAAAGCTTGGTGGTTGACTTTATCAACGCCACGGAACTCGATTCCCTTCAAGACAAATCCAGTATCATTGATTCCTTTTTCAAGTATGCTCAACGAAAACAAAAAGCTGAAGCGGCCGACCTCATAGCCGAGGAGAACCTAAATGAAGAAGAAGCGAAGCGATATATTCTGGCGTCATTAAAGCGGGAATATGCCAGCGAGAATGGAACCGAGCTCAATGCACTTTTGCCAAAAATGAGTCCATTGAACCCTCAATATCTGACCAAGAAGCAAAGTGTCTTCCAAAAAATTGCTTCGTTTGTGGACAAGTTTAAGGGTGTTGGCGGGGAGGTTTAATATAGATTACCCTTCTTCAAAGGTCTGGTTATAGTTATCGACCGGGGATTCTTCGTTATCTCATAATTATATTCCATCGATCTGGATCTAAAGAATCTAATAGCTTTATGGCGTCTTCGATTGTGCGACCATCTGGGTGTCCATTTTCGTTGTCAATGTTGCATTTTTTTAGACGCCTAGGCTCATTTTCATTTGTGGAGCTGAAGCCTAGACTTGCGAATAGCTGTTCCTCTGTTCTATTGAAATCATGCATAAACGCCGATATTTCGACCTGCTCGTCCAGTATTATTAGGCTCCCTTTTTCAAGCGATTTAGTGGCTATCCTAAACTCACGCTCATGAGCATAGCTTTGATCCTTGTAAAAAAGGACATCATTTGAGTTTTGGTAATCCACTAATCCGGCTTCTAAATCAAGCGAGGAAGCTTCAAAACTACTTTTAAGAGTTTGCCATTTGAAAGACAGTAGTACAGGTTTATCACAATCGCATCGTCTTTCTTTCCCCATTTCGCCATATAACGTCCACATGTATCGACTGTTTAACGCCTCTTCGATTGAATTGGTAGCGAAGAAAGAACGTATTGCTGTGTTTTTAAGATAATTTAGGTATAGGTTAAATGTATCTCGAACTTCGACTAAGCTAGGATAGTTCTTTCCTAAGAAGCTGAGATCAGAAAAGGACTTTATCGTGCAGATGGGACATTCAAAGAAGCCTCCTTTTGTTTCTACTCTGTTCATGAAAGAAACTACAGAGCGGAGAATTTCCTTGTATTCAAGTGGCAGCTTTCCCCAACCTTCCCTTGAATCGACCATGTATTTTAATGGCGTCAAAGGAATGACAAACTTGTCCTCGTGAATCCACCTCTCCTTAATTTTGCAAAGACTTGAGTAATAGTTGAGGATAGTTTCTCCAGGTAGATCGGTTTTTATCTGTAGCATATCGATTTGATAAGGGGTTGTCTTTTTTAAAAGAATGCTTTAAAGTTTATGTCACCAATAATACTTATCTCGTCGATAAATCCCCTTACAAACCTCGCGGGCCCCTCATACGCCTGCACTTTGGCCTTAAAGATAAAACGCTTCCCTCCTGGGAGCGCTTTGATATAAGCCCGGGCCATTGGGTATTCTTCTTTTAACAGCAAACTGGCGCGGAGCGACATCTCAAACTCCACTTCTTTGTCCATTACTTTACCCTGGAACCCAAAAACATCGGGTTTGAAGAACTCGTGCTGGTCCACAAAAAACATGTCAGAGTCTAGTAACCGTACTTCTGAGATACGCTCAATGTTGAAGTACTTATTCTGCTCTGTACTCACTTCAAAAGCTGAAATGGCCTCGTAATTGTCGGTGAACTGCATGGGCTCGACCAAACGATCTGTAACGGTTTCACTGCGTGCTGAGAAATACTTCACCAGCATAACTTGTTTCTTCTCTTGGATCGCGATGGAGAGCTGCTCAATGATCTTCCCTAAGTTGGCATCGTAGATGTTCCGGGCGGCTACCTGGTGCTCGGTGTAGTGGCCTACCTTGTGAAGTACCGACTGGCCAATGGTGCTGTTTTTGCCTACGCTACTCACCATTTTTGCAATGTAGTCGACTTCTTGGGCTGTGAATGGAATGCGCTCATCTTCGTTGGCTTCAATGTAAAATCGACCGGCCTCGCTCTTTTTAACTTCAAAGCCTAATTGGCTAATCAGATCAAAATAGCGATACACAGATCGCTCAGAAATTTCCAATAATCCCGCAAGCGAACGAGGCGTTTTAGCTGGCGCCGTCCGTAGAAAGTTGATGAGCTGAAAGACCCGGTAGATGCGGTTTTGATTGAACATGTATAAATTTTTCCGCCAATTAAGGTCAAATTTCAGAGTTAAAAAAGGAATTGACCCTAGTTGTCTGAGAAGTTTAGGTGATTTGAATATTAATCTATTTGCTACTATGAAAAAATTACTTTTTGCCTATCTTGGAGCTATGTTTCTTGCTTCATGTACAGTTACTATTCCGCTCCAAACCAATTTGAGCGAACAAACGCTACTACTTGCTGAAAATAGAAATATTAAGGTCAATTACAGCTTGGAGTCTGAAGTGCCGGATGGGTACATTAATTACATCAATGTTCTAAAGAATGGAACAGAGACAACTTATGACGCGACACATAAGTATGCTAGCGCAACAGCATTTTCGAAAGTTTGGGAGTCGTATTTTTCCAGTAAGTTCAATGCTTACGCTAAGGAGGAAATGAAGGTAGATGTGGTGCTAAAAAGTCTGCATCTTCGACAAAATAACACCACATCAATTGGAATGACGGCACTTACAGGAACGTCCCAAATGAATGTAGAGGCCATTGGTGAGTTTTACGTAAAGGTTGAATTCCGGGGACAAGTCTATGAAAAGGATATATCAGTCAACGTCTCTGAATACAATGATATACGTACCGGTAATATCGGCGGTATCGCTTATTCCTCGAACGCAGTAAACCCCACCCAACAGAAATCCAAGTTACTGGAGAGTTGCTTGAACCGATCCGTTTTAGAGTTCGAGAACTTCTTGAAGAGCATCATGCAAAACCAATAAACTAGATTTTCAATTGGCCACCAGCGTTAAACCTTCCTGACGCGGTGGCCATTTTGTTTTCTACCTCAATGATCACGTCCACTTCGTGGGCCAATTCGTTACCACCTTTGAACTTCCCATCCTTGGTGGCATGGAAGATGAATACAAAGCTGGTCCGCGGATAATGGTTCTTTAGTTTTACTAGGTCGTCCAATTCCATACCGGCACGACTTACACTATCTATGAATACGTAGTCGTAAGTGGCCACATCTTTGGGCAGTGCTTCCGAGAAATTCAGACGAGCGTGAACCGCGCCAATGCGGGCGATTTTCTCTTTCAAAGTGTATCCATAGCCTTCTTCAATGGCCACGTACAAGACATCACCGTGGTGGACTGCCAGATGATGCGCAAACTCCAGCATGAGCGTAGATTTCCCGCTCTTGGGTTGCCCAAATACCATGGCCGTAAATCCTACCGATGGATCGCCCATGAGTTCACGAAACTTGCCCTTGAGTCCGATGGTATCAAAGTCCATGCGCACCAAATCGGCACTCGACATCACACTTCCCAGTCCTTTGGATTTTCGGGGCGAAGTATGGGAGACAGATGAAGGTGTCATACCCAGAAGTCCGTAGATGCCGTTAAGTTCTCCGGATTGTATATCGGGTGTTTTCTTCTTTTCTCTGATGTAGAGCTTGAGCGACTTATACGCGTCGTTCAGTCGTGCGGAGTAAGGGTCATCCTTAGATACTTTATCGTTCTTTACCATGCGCTCCATGGCAGTAATGAGGCGTTTTGCCTTGTCTTGCACCCCTTCGCGGCCTTGGATGGCAACAAATCGCTTGAGCAAGGCAATGGAATCGCGGATGCGCTGGGAGTGGGTGATTTCCTGGTAATGCGCTAGGTTGGCTTTGGTGATGTTGATCTCTGCGGCTTCTCCCATGCGGTTGGCAGCCTTAATGAGCTGGTCTTGCATCTGCATGATCTCCTTGGCGTAGGGAGAAGATTTTCGAATGCGTTTTTCCATCATGGCCTTTTGCAAAGATGAAAGTAGTCGCACTACAGAGACGCGCGTTTTCACCTTGCCGTGCATGGCCACATAACGCCGTAGAAAACGAATCTCTTCCGGAATAAGCTCCACGGGTTTTGGAATGCTATTAGCCGGTGCTTTCGCCGTGGTAGCTCTGGCCCTTGCTTTAGCCGGTCTCTGTTTTTTTGGGCTTGGGTCCGGTGAAGCGGCAGCGTCATTAGAGGTTATTACAGCATTCGAGTTATTGCTTAGCGGCTGAGCAATGTGCTCCTTAACCAGGAATTCATTTAAGGCGCTCAGATAATGATCCATGCTGGTTCTAACGATGTCATTCTCCTTGTAGGCTGAGGCATTGTTATCAAAGGCTTTTAGCGCCAATTTGTGCCCTTTTTGTAAAGGCTCAGGCAACTGTCCTACCGGAACCAAGCAACCGTTCTCTATGTAATTGTAGGGTGTGTAGGTCATAATGATGCGGCATAGTTAAGTGCGTCAAACTCCAACTCATCTCCAGGTTTGGCAGGATTTCCTAATCCTTGTGTTGCGCCATCCAATCCTGCGAGACTACGTTCACCGTTATCTGCAAATGAATAATAGCCCTCGTTGGTAGCAATTACGTGGTCCAAAACCGAGATATCAAAAAGCGCAGCCGCTTGTTTAAGTTTCTTGGTCATTCTTCGGTCGGCTTCACTTGGGTTTTTATTGCCTGAAGGGTGATTGTGAGATACAATCATGGCCTTGGATAATGACTTGATCGCCACAGCCATGATGAGTTCGATATCGACTTGGGTGGAGTTAATGGTTCCTTTGGAATGTCGGTAATAACCAATGATTTGATTGGATTGCGAGAGAAAGAGTACTACAAAATGTTCTTGAACCTCCATGCCGTCAAAGAGCACGTCTTTGATAAAGTTGTACGCATCTCGAGAAGAGCGTACTTGGTTAAAAGCGATTTTCTCTTCTTTGAAGGTGATGTCAATTTCGCGCACGGTAAACTCCTTCTGCAGCGTCTTCATTTTGGCATCTAACTCGTTTAAATCAACGCCGTCAAGGACGATTGTTCCGTGATGTTGTGGGATTACATATGGTTTCATACTCAATGGATTATTTCAATTTGTTGGTTGTAGTGAATGTGAGCGTTGGGGTTTTTCAAGCTTACGCGTTGCATGAGCTTTCGGGGAGAGAAGATCCACAGCCAGGGCCGCTCTCGCTCTCCGCGATATACTACCTGAACGAGGGTATCTTGGTAACTGAGTTCTAGGTGCTGCCTATTTCCAATGGCTTTTCCCCGTACGGCGAAGAATCCGTCTTGGTAATCGAATACACGGACCTGCACTGTATCGTAGATGACCGAATCCCTCAAGAGCACCGTAGCCGGTGTATGCACGTTAAATCCGGTAGTGCTCACCGATTGGGCTCTACCCAGTCGAACATTCAATCCTCGAACCTCTGCGGCCAGTTCCGGCAATAGGGCCGCCAATTCTTTGCTTTTAAGCTCAAGCACTTGGTTTTCACTGGCAAGCTGTCCGTTTTCAAGACGAAGTGTGGTGATCTCTTGACTCAGGGCTTCTCCTGCCTTAAAGACGCGCTGGTAGTTGTCTTTCTCTGCGGTCCATAACCGCCATAATGAAAAGGATAGGATTAGCGCCATGGCCAATCCTATCCCTAAAACCATTGAAATTCTGCGCTGGATCATTTACTCCTTGGGATTACTTGGTCGTTTGGTTTCCGCCCAGATGTACGTAGACAGCACGGTCATGACCCCGGCAATGCAGGTGGTTGCCACTGCTTCCAT
>Ga0209223_10003613_pt1 | contig 14619 bp, 17 predicted proteins | sample COG_06_FD_184750 | JGI IMG/M metagenome (GOLD analysis project Ga0209223, IMG submission 184750) | Pelagic Microbial community sample from North Sea - COGITO 998_met_06 (SPAdes) (version 2) | ecosystem: Environmental > Aquatic > Marine > Neritic zone/Coastal water | place: Helgoland, sampling...
CGCACTTATGATTTTGCTTGTGCATTGCGAGCGGTCACATCAGTCGACGGAATGACAGCGGACTACTATCCTTTTACACATGAGTTTCTAGGAGAAACTGCCACACGAATTATTAACGAAGTCCAGGGTATAAACCGTGTGACCTATGACATCACATCCAAACCACCAGGAACTATTGAGTGGGAGTAGTCTTTCTTGTTTAAGTCATTGATATAATTAGATTAATTACTTGCACATTACTTTCACACTCAGAATTCAATCGTTGATTTAATTGAAGTTTTCTCGTACAGTTACACAGAATGTTGCACAAACGTGTGACTACTGAAACTCGTAGTAACTCAGAAACTAAGATTTGGCACTGAAGAAACAGCAATTTGCTGAAGGCGAAATAGCAATATTTGACGAAGCTTGTATCTACAAGCGAGGTGAGTATTGGCAGTTTCGTATGTGGTTACCAAAAGAAAACAAGTACGCACGTAAAAGCCTACGTACACGCAGTGAAGCTACTGCAATAGAAAAGGGTAAAGCTGCGTACTTAGAGATTTACGCTAATCTGCAACAAGGCAAAAGCTACTTTTCAATAACTACAAAAGAGGGTGTTGAAAAGTATCTTAGCTTTCGTAAACGTGACGTCGAACTTGGACACATCGTAAGTGGACGTTTATCCACAATCGCAACGCATCTACAACACTTTCTTAGCTTCATTGGGAAAGACACTAAGCTGAAAGAGCTAGAACGCACTGACTGCGAAAACTATTACTACCATCGCCACAAAGCCTCCAACGGCAACGTCAAACAAGTCACAGTTCAAAACGAACAAAGCTCAATCAATGCGCTGATGAAGTGGCTACAAAAGAATGGCGAAACACACATTGATGGCTTCGACTTTAAGAAATTGCCACGCTTAGACAAAGGCAACGAAGCTATTCGTCGTGCAACACTAACTAACGATGAATACGAAGCACTGTATCGCGCTATGCGTACTTACTGTGCCAAACACAACAAACTAGATGATGCTGAACTTAGAGTGCGAAAAATCGTGCAGCACTACGTTCTAATCGCAGCGAACAGTGGATTACGAGTTGGCGAACAGCGACAGTTACGTTGGAGTGACGTGCAGATTGAACTGCATAAAGTGTATGGCGAGGAACAAAAGCTAGCACGTATCCATGTTCGCGCTGAGACAAGTAAAGTACGCACAAGCCGTACCTTCTTGTGTCGTAATGGGCAGTACTTTGAACGCTTACGCGAAATATCTAAGCCAAAGAGCACAGATGAACTTGTGTTTACGATTGATGGTGAAAACCAAATCACACAACGTACGATGTTGTATCATTGGCACAAGATGATTGAGTTAGCTGACATTGCTGACAGACAAACACGTGACTTAGTACCCTACAGCTTGCGTCATTTTATGATTACGCAACGTATTATGAGTGGATTAACGTTTAGGCAGATAGCAGATATGTGCGGCACAAGCGTGGCACAGATTGAAAAGACGTATTACCACTTGAATGACGAGATACGCTTAACAAACGCTGTAGCTGACTACAGACGTAACGCAGATGGCACGATTGAAGTGCTGTAGGAGGAAGTATGAAAGAGGTGAATCAATTATCCGAAATAATTCTGAAATTAATCGGTATGCATCCTTTAATAGGAAGTCTTTTGGATGAAGCTACTGAAGTCGTTGATGGCGAATATGGTACTGTCGGTGAAGAGGAGCTTAATGGTGTTTGTTATTCCCACTACACCTTAATAGAAGATGGAAAATTATGCTCACTATTAAATAAACACCTAAGTGGAAGTTGCTTAGAATTCTTCAGAAAAGTAGCAGATGAAAATTTGGATTTGAACATTGAGAGAAATAGTTATGGATCTATTACTCTGTCATTACATTTAGATGTACCAGTAAATCCTAATGCAGATGTGGTAGAGCCAACTTTCCCATTAGATGTTGACATAACAGAGAGTAATGGAAAATATATTGTGCGTGGGAGTGTTGCTGACGACATAGCTCAAACAAGCGAAAAGTATCTACCACTTTATTCACTAATGGGTTAAATCAACTCAGCAGCGTTACGCTTCATCTCGTCGTTAACTGAAACATAACGCTGCGTTGTTTGAATGCTTCTATGTCCAGCCATCTCTGCTAGCACAAACACACTCACTCCTCGCTGACTAAGTGCGGTAAGCCAAGTGCGTCTGCCACTGTGTGATGTAGCTCCACTAATCCCAGCACGTGAATACAAGCGTTGTAAGTGCTGTGTAGCAGTGTTTGCACTAAAGTGTGCTTGCTTCTGTGTAGAGAACAAATAACCATGCAGTGGCTGCTTAGCTACGCTGCTAACGTATGCGTGTAGCTGACGCTGCATCTGCTTTGGCAGAAATATCTTACGTGCTCGTTTGGACTTGGTACGTGCTGCATCAAGTGTCATCTCGTCTCGTACGTTGCCGTTTGCATCAAGTATGTCTTCAAAACGCAGCGCAGCTACTTCGCCAACACGTAAACCACACAAGTGCGTAAACAGCAGCATAGTGCTATCACGCAATGGATAACGACTGCACGAATTTGTTACGTGTAACAGCTGCTTAAGTTCTGCTTTGCTAAGTGTCTTTGCTTGTGCCATCTAAACCACCTAAATGTAATGTTTTCGTACATACAGTGTATTTTCTTATGTTTATTTTGAGCAACCAAAATGTGTCTTACAAATACCTTCCATAACTCAAAGACTTACGTCTTATTGTAAGATAATCATTATTTTCTTACATATTCTAAGTGCTGTTTAAGTGTCAGCTTCGCTAACACTACTTGTGCCGTTTGTTCTTTCGCGTTCGCTCAATCACATACAGCACAGCGTGTATTTCTTTTTATATTTATTGATGTGGCTCATTTAGATTGTGTTTAGCCATAAGAAGGCTTAAGCAGCCTTCCTACAGCCTAACAGCGTCTCATTTGAGTTGCTTATCAGCCACTGTGTATCAAGCCTTCTTAGTTTTACCTAAGTTTCGGTGCAGTTGGGCTGTCACCGTTTACTTGCCTAAGTACCAACGCAACTACGCAGCAATACACAGTGTGCTACGCAGCCCCTACAGTTTCATCATCTGTAGGCTTAGTGCGCTTCTTATTTTATATAGCGATTACGAAGCTACCGCTGTTGTGCGTCTCTGCTAAAACGCTACGTGTGCTGACAAAATCCGATGGCTACAGCTTTCACTGGCAAACTCTTTATCGTTAACAAAGCACTATGTGCAGATAAATACACAGCAACATTAACAAGCTGTGCATATAGTTATTTATCAACAGAGGAAAAAACGATGCAGAAAACGGTTTTAAACGACGTATTTGAGTTATTGCAGCAGATTGGTGCTGTGAGCAGTGAGAGTGAATTTAGCAGAGATTGGCTTTGCAGAAGCGAGTGCTACGTGCGTACGCTGCGTTTTAAGCGTGTTAAACCCAGTGTGAGTACGTTGGCTATATGTGCAAGCAAGCTTCAGCACTACGGACGCTGTATGACGACTACAGAAGCCTATACTCAGCTTGGCAACCGCTTTATTGAGCTGAGTGAACGTTGTCACAAGCAGATTAATACTGATGCTGTGGGGTGGTGGAAAGACGAGGTGAGAGTTTGACAAGTAACACTGTAATGTCGAATGAGCAAACTCGTCATCCGAAATGGGTATTTATGCAGTAAATTTTCGTGCAGCGGTTTTCTGTGGTGGAGTACTTACAGAAGTAGGGTGGTGGTTTTGCACCCACCCCACCCTACAAGTTGCTAAATAACAGTATGAACAAGAGTGCATTACAAGACATACAGCAAGCATTAAACGCAATACGCATTGAGATAGAGCGTGTAGACGATGAAACAAAGTGGGCAGCACTTGAGTTGATGTTGAGCACTAGCAACAGCGTAGTAGCATTAGCAAAGAAGATGGCTAAGCCAGAGACAGTGACACACACAGTAGCTGTGCCTAAGACAAAGATAGTCAAGCAACAAACACCACCACAGATGACACCAAAAGACATAGAACGAACAGACTTCACGCCTATTCGTCCACAACCACCGTTACCAAATCAACGAAACCAGTAGCTTACTATAGTTAAAACCGTCAAAACTGCACGGTTTATAGCTGTGTGCGGCTATGGTTGACTTGATGACTGACTGGCATAGTGAGGCGCTGTGAAAATACTTTTTTCTAATTACAACACACAGCACTAGACGTAGAAAAAACGTGCTTTTCATCCTCTTAACAAATCTATAACATAAGACTGACAATAAACTAGTGGAGATGTTATCTATCGGATAAATCATATGCTGATTGGAAAGCTGAAATAGAAGCAATTCAGCAGCAGATGGTTGAGACAAGAAGATATTATTTTGCGGAAAATTAAGATATTCATAAACTGAATTACACTAAACAAAAGGGACAGCAAAATAATGACGGTGATGGAAAATTTAGAAAAAATTTTTAGGGATGTATTTGATGATGAAGACATACTGATAAATGTGGATATGACTGCAAATGATATAGATGAGTGGGATAGTTTGGCTCAAATAAGGCTTATTTTACAAATAGAAAAGCGTTTTTCTCTACACTTTGATGCCTCCGAAATTGAGAAACTTGAAAATGTTGGCCAAATGGCAGAATTGATATCACTAAAACAAGCCAATGACTGAGACACAGCTTTGGAAGGAATACTCTGAGGGCTTGCACATTGAGTGGCCTTTTTCGATTTCAACAGAAGATATGAGACTATTTTCTGATCTAAGTGGTGATGGAAATCCACTGCACTCAGATTCCCAATTTGCGCAAACCAAAGGGTTCGCATATCCAGTCGTTTACGGAGTGTTACTTTGCGCACAGATGTCACGATTGATCGGTGAGGAGATGCCCGACAAAAACTCAATTATAATGGAAATTCAAATGGATTTCTTGTTGCCTTGTTTTCCTGAAGATGCCTTGATTTTTTCTGCAGATTTAATATCAAAGTCTGATTCCACCCGCACATATCAATGCAAATGCAAAATAATTAAAGACAATAAGATAATGTGCAAAGGAACCGTAGGTGCAATATGGAAGCCATGACCTGCATATCTTATGTCTTCGTGACTGGTGGTTCCGGCGGTATAGGGTCCGCGGTATGTAGACTGTGTCCTTCGTTTGGATTCACACCAATAATTGGTTATAACACGAATGCCGCTAAAGCCCATATTCTTGCAAAAGAAATAAAGGGACTGGCCGTTCGTATTGACATGAGTGATGGCAATTCTATTCTGAGTGCGGTCAAAATTATCACAAAAGAGATTGGAACATCCGGATCCCTGGAGGCTGTCGTTTTAGGCGCATCACCTCCTCCTGCCTTAGAGCCATTTCTCAAAATTTCAAATGAGCAATTATCATATCAAATAAATGTAAATTTGATTGGGCCAAATATTCTGCTTCAGGCCTTAATGAAAAGCTTTTTCAAAAAGAAGAAGGCTGGTACTGTAGTTGGGATATTAACCGAGGCGATTGGCTCTAAAGATAGACCGCCAGCAACTGGTATGGGGTCATATGTTGTCGCAAAAACCGCTCTTAAAAGTTTGTTGTCTATATGCTCTGCTGAATATTCTTGGCTGAAAGTTAGAACGGTATCCCCGGGGTTTACTAAAACTCCTATGTTAGACGTTTTTGATCCAAGATACCTGGAAATGGTTCACGCTAGGACACCGATTTTAGCGCCAGAAGAGGTGGCAATGCATATTATGGAGCAAATTGAGCAATGAATAACATTTATGAACAGCTGTCATGGCTCGAAAAACCGCCAGTGGATTTTGCTGGACGATTAAAAATGGCTCGGTCTGAAGCAAATCTGAGAGATTTAGCCAAATACGCTCTCGATGAAAACCAGCTGAGACGCTTGAGTAAAAAAGCAAGTACTCTGCTAGTTTCTTCTGAGCAATCTGCCAGTTTTAAAACTTTAAAAATGGGAATAATAAGCAATTCAACGACTAGTTTAGCTCTGTCCGCTTTGGTGGGGACCGCATTACGTTATGGCATTTCACTCCATGTGTATGAAGCGGAATTTAATCAGGTCGCACAAGAAGCTTTTTCTACAGATTCTGCATTCTGCAACCTGAGTTTGGATGTGATTTTATTGGCTATCGATCACAATGGATTGCCTTTTATTTCATGCCCCGGAGATGAGCATGCCGCGGAAGCAAATATTCAAGATGGTTTAAAATATTTAAATAATGTTTTGCTTGGGCTAAAATCCAAAACAGATGCGCAGATTATTCTACAAAATATCGTATCACCTGCAGAACTGATATTTGGAAGTTATGAGAGGCAGTTGTCGGGCACATTGTCCTCGTTTGTATCTGGTATTAACAGGGGGCTTGATTTGCTCAAAGATCCCGGTGTTTTTATACTAGATGTAGCTAGCCTTTCAGCCAACATAGGGTTAAGTAATTGGCATGATCCAACTTTGTGGAATATGGCAAAAATATCGTTTTCACAGAGATACATGCCCATCTACGCAGATTATGTCTGCCGTATTTTAGCAGCACAGTTGGGGAAAAGCCGACGTTGTCTTGTCTTGGACTTGGACAATACACTTTGGGGAGGTGTCATTGGTGATGATGGTTTGGGGGGTATATTAATCGGGAACGCAGGGGCTACGGCTGAAGCTCATTTGCATATTCAGCAAACCGCACTAATGTTACGAGAACGCGGCGTTGTTTTAGCGGTTTGTTCTAAAAATGAAGATGCAATTGCTCGTACGCCGTTCAAAGATCACCCTGATATGCTGATACGAGAAGAGCATATTGCCGTGTTTCAAGCCAACTGGTCTGATAAAGCTTCAAACATAAGGGCTATTTCGGAAGCACTTTCACTGGGGTTGGACAGTATGGTTTTTCTCGATGATAATCCAGCCGAACGCAAGCAGGTACGTGATGAATTACCTGAAGTGGCCGTTCCCGAGCTGCCAAGCGACCCGGCATTGTATGTACGTACTATCTTGGCTGCAGGGTATTTTGAGTCCATAAATTTTTCAGAGGAAGACAGAATCCGTGCGGGCTTGTATCAAGCTAACGCAAAACGGGTGCAGCTTGTAAATCAGTACTCTGATATAAACTCGTATTTGAAATCATTGGATATGGAGATATATTTTAGGCCATTTGATGAAAAAAACCAGCCAAGAATATTTCAGCTTATAAGTAAGTCAAATCAGTTTAATCTAACTACTAAACGCTATACCCAGAAGGATCTGTCGCGGTTTGAAGCTGACGAAAATTATTTCACCCGTCAAATTAGGCTTGAAGATATCTTTGGGGATAATGGAATGATCTGCATCATTATTTGCAAAAAAGATAAAGACGCGTGGGAGATTGATACTTGGTTAATGAGCTGCAGGGTATTGGAACGAAAAGTAGAAGTGGCATGTTTGCAGGATATTGTAAAAAATGCGTTTGCTAGTGGAGCAAAAAAGTTAATAGGCAGATTCATACCAACACCCCGCAATAACATTGTAAAAGAGCATTATCAAAAATTAGGATTTAATAAAGTGTCGGAAGGGCTTGAAAGCGAAACTTGGGAGTTGGATATACAAGATTTTGAATTTCAAGAGGTTCCGATAAAAACCAAAACCCACGATCACGATCAGAGGTAGTGGGAGAGAAAAAATGATTTATACTGCGATGTTAAGTGACGCTGATGAAATAATGGAGTTCATAGAACGCGAGTGGAAGCAAAACCATATTTTATCAAAAAATAAAGATTTTTTCTTATATGAGTATGCTAGTAAAGGGGCACTAAACTTTGTGATTTCTAAAAGCGAAGATAAAATCAACGGCATCTTAGGCTTTTTAAAGTCTTCACTTGACGAAAATTCGACTGTCTGGACCACAATGTGGAAAGTTTCGAAGTCGAATGGCTCACCGACCCTCGGTCTTCGTATGCTTAGTTATTTGCAATCTCAGGGTTATAAGTCGGTTATGTCGAGCGGCATCAATGCTGCCACTGAAGAAATATACAAATATTTAGGTTTTCATGTGGGGGATTTGGGTCATTACTACATCCCGAATCGGATACTTGAGACATACAATATTGCGAAATTTAAAAAAGAGAAATTGGATATTTCATGTTCACATGAAATGCCCACAAATTTGATCTTTAAGCAAGTGACAATTCAGGAATTAAAGCATTCCTTTGAATTTACAAAATTTCTGAATAAAACCCCATGCAAAGATTTTGAATATTTTAAAAAGCGGTTCTTTGAACATCCAATTTACAATTATGAGGTGTATGGGGTTTTTGAAGGGGCTGAGATTCTCTCGCTATTAGTGGTCCGTCTCGTCAGATGCGGGACATCATCATGCTTAAGAATTGTAGATTTTTATGGGCAAGAAGAAACTTTTGGGACCCATGCCTTAAACTTGTGCAAGAAAATGTTTTCAGAAGGTCATGAATATATCGATATTCTAACTTTTGGGTTATCTGATCACCTCCTTAAGAAATCTGGTTTTAACCGACTTGATCACTCGCAACTAGAGATTGTAGTTCCTAATCATTTTGAGCCATTCGTTCAAAAAAATGTGAAAGTAGGCTTTTTCTCCAACATCAAAAACTTAGCCGATTTGAGAATTTATAAGGCTGATGGTGATCAAGATCGTCCATCACTAAAGGGTTATGAAAATGAGTGAATTATCTATAGTCATGTATCACTACGTAAGACCAATTAAAGGAAGTAAATTTCCTGGTATTAAGGGTTTGGAGTTAGATGGCTTTAAGCAGCAGCTTGACTATCTAACCGAAAATTTTAATATCGTTTCAACTGAACAAGTAATTAACGCTGCTAAGCATTCATCGCCATTACCCAATAATGCATGTTGGCTTACTTTCGATGATGGATATAAAGATCACTTAAAGTATGTAATGCCTGAGCTATTAAAGCGAGATTTGCACGGAGCCTTTTTTCCACCTAGGGTTGCGATTGAGGAAGACGTGGTGCTTGATGTAAATCTGATTCATCACATCTTAAGTTGTGCAGATGATGTTAAACAATTGGTTTCTCGCTTAAATTCTCACTGTTTAAGTAACGGCATTTCTGAAAGTAACATAGATGCATATTACAAAGAATACGCCGTCCCAAATAGATTCGATAATGCTGACACTATTTTTGTAAAACGTATGCTACAGCATGTTTTGCCAGAGCAATTGCGATCATCTATTGCTGAGAATATGTTTAAAGAATTCGTTGGACTAAGTCCTGCAGAGTTTTCTAAAGAACTTTACATGAGCGTTGATGAAGTTAAAGGATTAGTTAATAGTGGCATGTACGTAGGCAGTCATGGTTCGAGGCATTACTGGTTAAATAAAATATCATCAGAAGAGCAAGAAAAAGATATTAAACAATCTCTGAATTTTCTTGAGGATGTCGGAGCGCCAACCAACGACTGGGTAATGTGCTATCCATATGGCGCCTATAACGATGCAACTTTATCTTTGCTCAAAAAGTACGATGCGTCAGTAGGTATTACAACAGATGCTCGCGTGGCTAATTTAAAAGGTGACAACCCATTTGAATTGCCTAGGTTAGACACTAACGACTTTCCGCAATAGGTTATGAGTGAGTGGTACGACAACCAAAAGAAACCAAGCAACAACTTTCGTAAGTTGCTACAAGAACGGATAGCCAAAGCAAATCCACGTCGCACTCTTACAGCCGAAGAACACAGACGCTTATCAAAAATTGAAGCGATAGCTGCTAAGTTGAAGCGTGGAGAAAACGTACAAAATCGTCAGCTTCAGACTTGGCTTAGCGAAGGTGAATACTCACAGATTGAAGCTGAATGGGACACGCAAAAACTGTTTAGGGAAGAACTTAAAGATAAGCCAATTGAGCTAACAAGATACCAGGATAAGTTGAAAGAGGCGATTATGATGAGTAATCGTTCTGATGCTTACTATCGCGAGGGTAAGAAATCTGCAGCATATAAGTTGGACAGCAAGTGCGAAAGCTTATGTGAAGATGCACTAGAGATACTTGAAGAAATTGTTGCTGCTGATGCTAGCTTACAGATTTGGTTTGATAGGGACTTGGACTTTGAGCACGGTAGTTTAATTGATGCAAGTCTTGGTAACTTACCGCGCTTGGTTACATCACGTAGTATAGAGAAGCTGCGTGACGATAGTCGTTTAGTGAAGAAGATTGACGTAAAAATAAGTGTCGTTGAACGTGCAATTTATAGTATCGGTAGAGACACATCGCTAGCATCTAAAAGTACTATTTCCGCATCAGATAGGTTTTTGAACACAAATGACTAATCTTCGGATGACAGCCACCTAACTCTGAAAGCACAATGCTTAGAGCTAACAAGGAGGCTGTTATGACTGTACTTGATACACTGAATTTCGTTGCATTTAACCCACTTCAAAACAACAATCCAATCGCTTTGCGTCGTCACAAGTTGATGGCAAAGATAGATGATCAAATTCAACTTGCAACAAACAAAGACTACACCCCTACGCAACACAAATGGGTGACAGACGAACAAGATAAACAAACCAAAGTTGAAGTTGCCAAGCGTGTTAAGCGTTGGTGGACTGCAAGTGTAGATGGTAAAATCAACCTAGTAGTGCGCTATGGCAGCAAGCCACTAGAGTTTGCTAAAGGTAAGAATGCAATCGAACTAGCTAGCGAAGTTGAGGTTGCTGATACACTGCGTAAGTTGCGAGAGGCTGTTGAACTAGGTGAGTTAGATGCGCTGATAGAGCAGCAAGCACAGTTTGGTAAACGTCTGACGCTGAAGAGCAAGTGAACAGAAAGAACAGAAGAACGTGTATAATTCAGCACGTTCTTCGTCGTACAGTGTGGGGTGTATATTGCGTAAACTATTGAATTACAATATGTGCGCAGGTGTAGAAAAAGCGTGCAGAGTGATTAATAACTTACACACTCGTTACACACGTACTATTATAGAGCTATAAGTGATTAATATTTAACAATATAAAAACAACGTTACTACTGAGTGGAAGTGAAGAAAGTTATTCAATAAAGTCAAACTGAATTCATCACACACCGAGATAGCGGGTTTTTAAGTCAGAATTCCCTAACAATTCCTTTGAATCCCCATGCCAGACAACGAGGCCTTTATCGAGAATATAGTGGTGATCTGATAACCCCGCCAAAGCAGATATATTTTTATCTACCACCAGAATTGACTGGCCACTATTTTTCAATGAATTTAGACAATTCCAAATCTGTTTTCGGATTAAGGGTGCAAGACCCTCGGTAGCTTCATCCAATATCAACAACCTAGGGTTGGTCATAAGAGCTCGGCCAATGGCTAACATTTGTTGCTCACCGCCAGATAGTTGGCTTCCCAAGTTCCCCAACCGTTCACTTAAACGCGGAAACAGCTCTAAAACTTTCTTTTCTGTCCAGCTACTTTGCTGGTCATGACGCGGAGGTCTGTAGAAAGTTGTAAGGTTTTCCTGAACCGACAAGTTTGGAAATATCTGTCTGCCCTCTGGTACAAGTCCTATCCCAGATTGTGCAATCTCATGAGGTGAATCTGTTATTGAGCTACTTCCAAATCTTTTTATAGAACCAGAAGTTGGAAGTATTTGGCCCATAATTGACTTAATAGTAGTTGATTTTCCCATACCATTGCGCCCCATCAAGGAAACGCACTGACCTGCACCCACTTTCAAATCGATGCCAAATAGTACCTGACCAGTGCCATACCCTGCCCTAACCTTTGATAACTCCAAAATCATTGATCGCTCCCAAGATAGGCTTCACGAACCAGTCTGTTTTGGCTAATTTCATCCGGAGTTCCTGAGGCTATAACGGCTCCCTCTACCAAGACACTAATTCTTTCTGCTAATTGAAAGACAACATCCATATCATGCTCAATTAGTAAAATAGTGGTTTGCCCTCTCAAACCTGCAATCACCTTAGTCATAAAAATTGTATCTTCAGGTCCAGCACCAGCCATTGGTTCATCAAGGAGTACCAGTAGTGGTTCCATTGCCAATGCTAATGCTAGCTCCAAAAGCCTTCGTTCTCCGTGGGCTAAATCCGATACTTTCCGGTCCGCCATTTGCTCCATCCCAACTCGTTTCAGAATTGCAAAGCCACCTTCAATCAGGCTTGGGTCAGAAAATGCTGGTCGAAAAAATCTAAAAGTTTCCTGCGAATGAGAAATTTTGGCCACTATTGCATTTTCCAAAACAGAAAAATCCATCAAAACATTGCTAATTTGGAAAGATCTTCCAATTCCCAGCAGTGCACGATCTGCAACTGAGGTGTTAGTGATAGACTTTCCATCCAGAAAAATATCTCCAGAATCTGGTTTTAGATTACCAAATATTTGACTTATTAACGTGGTCTTTCCTGCACCATTAGGACCTATCAAAGCATGAATCTTTCCCTTTTCGACCTCTAAAGAGACATCATCTGTAGCTTTCAGAGCTCCAAATTTCTTTCTTAGTGAACGCAACTCTAAAACATTATTTTTCATGTTTTTTCTCTATTAGCAGCAGTTTTCAGCTTTGACCCCATAACTCCCATCAATCCTCCTTTTCCAAAAAGGACAACTGCTATTAACAATGGGCCAAATATTATCATCCAATTCTCAGAGATAGGAGGAAATAAAACATGCAAAAGATCTGGCAGTAGTTCCTCAAGAAGAAGAAATACTATTGCACCCACCAGTGGCCCTGCAAGGTATGTAAGACCTCCAAGAATGATTATAATCATCAAATCACCAGACCTCGTCCAATGCATGATATCGGGCGAGACAAATTCCTGCCAAGAGGCGAATAGACAACCGGATAAACCACAAATAATAGCTGAAATTACATATCCCGTTAGTTTGAATTTAAGGGGGTTTAAACCCATTGCCTCAACTCGGCTCTCATTTGATTTGATTGCCTGCAGGATGACGCCAAACCTTGATCTAATAAGTAGCATTAGCATGATGCTCACAGTGGCTAAAATGAAAAAAATCAAATAATAAAGACGTAATGGCTCGTAAAGGTCAAAGAAAATAAAATCTGATCGGTCCATAATTAATCCATCATCACCACCAAACTCTTCAAGACTGACGAAAAAGAAATACAGCATCTGCGCAAATGCCAGCGTAATCATAATAAAATATATGCCACTGGTTCGCAGAGCTAGAAAACCAATCAATATACCCAGTATACCGCAACTTACAGCCGACATTAGAAGCTGATACCAGCCATTATCTAATCCGTAATACTGGCTTATGCCTGCACAGTAGGCACCAACACCCATAAAAGCAGCATGACCGAAGGAAACCATCCCACCAAATCCAAAAACAATATTAAGTCCCATCGCTGCCATACCCAACAGCATAATTCTCATAACGACGTCATTCCAAAAAGGCAGATCAAATGTTGACGTAAAGATTGGAAAAAAAGCTAATACAATAAGTATAATCCAAAGAGTGGTAAACTTTTTGAACAGATCTAAAACCATCTGTTCAGGCTCCCTTCGGAGGAAATAGCCCCGTTGGTTTAAAAACCAAAACGACAGCCATCAAAATATAAACACTCATCGAGGCTAACGCTGGGCCTGCTGTGTCGGCAGTTGAAACACTCATAAAAGTCTTAAACAACATCGGCAACATCACCCTACCAACAGTATCAACAAGACCTATAAGGATAGCTGCGATAAATGCGCCTCTGACTGACCCTATTCCACCAATGATAATCACAACAAGTGATAGGATCAGAAGCGGTTCCCCCATCCCTGGTTCTACTGAAGTAAGCGGACCAATCATCATCCCCGCCAGACCAGCAAACGTAGCACCAGCTGCAAATATAAATCGGAAAAGAATTTTTACGTTAATACCAAGAGCAGCCGTCATTTCAGGGTTACTCGCACCGGCGCGAACCATTGCTCCAACACGTGTACGTGAAACAAAGAGGTGTATTCCAAGAGCGCATAGCAAACCAACTAATATGATTAAAATGCGATAAACTGGGTAAGGTGTGTCTGGCAAAATTTCAATGAAACCTGACAAAGAAGATGGGAAGTTAGTAAATAGAGCTGCGGGTCCAAAACCAATTCTTATAGCTTCATTAAAGAATAAAATTAAACCAAATGTTGCAAGCACCTGATCCATATGATCGCGCCCGTACAGGTGACGAATTATTAACCACTCCAGCAGGTAACCACATACAAATGTAATCGGTATTGCGGCTAAGATTCCAAAGTAAAAATTATTTGTTGCAATAGTAATTGCAGCTGCTGCATAAGCACCAATCATTACCTGGGAACCATGAGCTAGGAACACAAAGTCCATAATACCTAGGATCAAGGTGAGCCCCGCCGCAATTAAAAATAACGTTATCCCCGCCTGCAGACCATTAAAAATCTGTTCAAGTAACAATGTTGATGTCATGTTTTCTGCAACCAAGATGAAGTTTAGTTTTATATTATAAGTTGTTGGCGTTAATTCTAACGCCAACAACCTTAAGACGATGAGTTTAAAACTTACAGTCTTGCGCGTATGCGTCACCATGGTCTTCAAAAACAGTATCAATTATTTTCGAGGTAACCACTCCATCGGAATCCTTTACCGCCTCGCGTAGATAGAA
>Ga0209223_10003617_pt1 | contig 14613 bp, 16 predicted proteins | sample COG_06_FD_184750 | JGI IMG/M metagenome (GOLD analysis project Ga0209223, IMG submission 184750) | Pelagic Microbial community sample from North Sea - COGITO 998_met_06 (SPAdes) (version 2) | ecosystem: Environmental > Aquatic > Marine > Neritic zone/Coastal water | place: Helgoland, sampling...
AGGTGGTAGGGCCGGTAGAGGTGGTAGAGGGGGAGCCGGGGAAGGTGGAGGCACGGCTTCAGTCGGGGGTGGTGCCGCACGACGCTCACAAATAAATGCTGCATCCGTACCACGTGCACATGCCCAAGTGCCAACTCAAGCGCCTAGACGCTCATCTCGTGGTATGGCACAAGTCGCAGCGTCAGCGCCTCACATACTGAGACCAGCATCTCCACCAGCTCTCTCAGAGCCACGTAGAGATGCCAGAGTAATGGCACAAGCTCGCTCAGAGCCACGTAGATCAGCCAGAGTAATGGAAGCAACAGCCCAGGCTGCAGCAGATAAGGCAGACGCATCTCGTGCGGGAAGATCTTCGCGAGCTCGAATACATCAAGATCAATAATTTTATTATTGTACAAGTAATGACTACGAGAAGTCCAGTGTATTAAATAAAATAAATAAACAATGAGTAATATGAATGTGCCGAGTGATCTTGACATATACCTGAAAAAATTGCACCGTATAAAAGAAACGCAAGCTGAGCTTTACAAACTAAAACTTGAAATAAAGCCATACGAAGAAAAAGCAGTAGTTCTACTCACCAAACTCCCTAAAAATAAATACGTCGTATTAGAAAATGAACACTATGGCGAAAGGGGTATGTTGAGAATTTCGAAAACAGTAAGAAGAGAATATTTATCGCTAAAGGCTATAAATATTTATATTTTGCAATACCTTCAAGAGAAATTTAAAGACCAACAGTCTGAAGAGTCTCTTATTGCGTTCGGGACTGAGCTTTCAGAATATCTCTGGAATGTGAGAAGGTCGACAACCGTCGAGAAATTAGAAAGAACGATCAGTACAAAGAACAAAAAGCGCAAAAAAGCAGCTGGGGTTATAGATGCCGACGATGACAACGACGACGATGACAACGACGACGAAGACGACGACGACGAAGATGACGAGCTAAATAATTTCGAAAGAATGTTATGATTATATACCTCGAAAATAAAATATATTTTATACATCTTAACAATAATACAAAAGAATAAAAAATGTTAGATACATGGAAAATTATCGTCATTTTTGTCGCTGTGGTCGTAATCCTCACTATCATCGTGGTCGTGTCGTTAGTAGTTAAAAATGATAATGACAATTCTAATATATCGGATATTATTAATTACCAGAATCTTATTTTCACAAATGCTATCATATTTATGCCTGATGGGTCATGGTCACAGACGGTCGTCGATGGTAGTGTAGTACAAGGCAACAATGCACAGCAAAAACTCGACGAGATTTACGCTCTGCAAAAACATACGGACGACCCTGACACAACCGGAGAGTTCAACGAAAATCGATTCGCGCTCTGCTTTATGCCAGGCGAACACACACTTAGTTTTAATGTAGGATACTATTGCAGCGTTATTGGAATGGGAAATTTTCCGACAGAGACGACTATAAATGGTACTGTCAACGTACCACCCGTTCAGGATTCTGGCTATCTGGATAATTTTTTCAGAAATATAGAGAACATACACATTAACGTACCTGAGGGAAGTACTGAAGTATTTGGCACTTCACAGGCTTCCCCAGTTCGCAGGTGTAAGTTCTCAGGTGATCTATACATGGCCACTGAAGCTGGATTTTCTTCAGGAGGGTATATTGCAAATTCGGAAATCACCCAAAACCTCAACTTCTCGACACAGCAGCAGTTTTTCACGCGCAACTCATCATTCCAGGCGGCCACCAGCGGCAGCTGGAATTTCGTAAACCTGAACTGCCAAGGATCCTTCTCAGCTCCTGCGAATATATGTACTCAAGGACAGGGCCTACGCACAGAGCTTAACAGGAAATTGCCCATCCGGGAGAAACCAGTGCTGGTTGTTGATAATGATGGTAAGTACCAAATACTTACACAGCCTTTACAGAAGCAACCCGGCATCGGTACCAACTGGGACAACGCCACGTTAACAGACAAATTTAATTTTGTTGATCCCTCGATGTCTGTAGAGTCACTCAACGCATTCCTTGCCCTAGGTATCAATTTAGTCTTCACGCCAGGCATGTACAAGCTCTCTTCAGCACTACATGTGGTGAAAAGCAATACTATTCTGTTGGGTGTCGGGTTCCCAACGCTTATTAACAATGGGTCAGAGCCGGCGATGATTGTGCATGACGGTGTCCAGGGCGTACAGATTGCACTTTTTTTGTTCCAAGCTGGTACCATGAATGCTGATGCATTGTTGCTTGTTGGAGAGACGGCTAAATCAGAAGGAGATATTGAAAACCCAACGGTTTTGCAGGATGTCATCGCCCGGACAGTAGACCTCGATGCGAGGTGTAAGACCATGATCACCGTGAACCAAAGCAACGTTATTATTGATCATACATGGCTATGGAGGATGGATCATAACGCAACTATTCGTGAGGGTGTCGGTCTCGACAATGCTATCTGTCTCAATGGCCTGGTTGTCAACGGCGATGATGTGTTTGGATACGGTATTTTCTCCGAACATCATAATGAGGAGTGTGTTATATGGAATGGCAGCGGGGGGACAATGTTATTTTTGCAGTGCGAATTGGCTTACGAGGCCGCTGCAGATCCCAGTTGGGATTTTCCAGGAATGAGGGTAACAGGAAACGATTTCTACGGGACAAATTTAGCTGTATATTCGTTTTTTGCCAACAAATGGGGTGCAGGACCAGATTATCCAAACATTACCAATGGTTTTGTGGTGTCCAATGACGCAATTATCGATTCGGCTGGCACCTTGCTGTTAAACAAAGACCGTGGATCTGGACAAATACTGCATGTCATCAACAACAACGGCCAGGCAACGAACATTATGAATGCCGATGCAGTAAGTTGGTGTGGACAAAATAGTTCGACACCTTGGAATTGTATTTCACAATGTTCAGTTCCTTTTTAAGTATCTCTTATTAAATATGTTTGTATTAATATAATAACATGGATTTCTCAGCAGTACATGCTCACTCATGCTCGTCGCCACCAGCGCCAGTAACCAGAGATGTCATGATGTCTTCTTCTTCTATCACACAAAGAAAAATAGATAATAATATGACAATTAAAAACATTGAATCACAAAAAAATACCATCATCGTCTTCAAAGGTTGGTTTTGGTGGCGATGGCAATGATGATGCAGCGATATTGCGAAGTTCCTGCTCTTTCTCCATTAGCAGTGTCATTGTGCTTGGTTCTTGTGGTTGATCCAGATAATGCGGAGATTTTGGAGGATTGATTTTCTTGGTACTGCTTGTCTTCCTACTGCTGCAACTGCGGCTGCGACTGAGGCTGCGACTGCGACTGCGACTGCGACTGCGATTTCGTTTGCGGGAATTGGGACGTCGAAGAGGTGGGGGTGGTGGTGCCTGGGGCCGATCTTGGTTTGAACGATTTTGAGACACATGGCCAATCGATCTTAGAAAACGAGCAGCGGCGATCATCTCGAGACGTGTAAATTCATGGTGGCGAAATCCTTTTCCCTTGCCTTTGCCACCTTTGCCTTTGCCCCCTTTACTACTACCTTTACCACCTTTGTAATTGTTGTAGCTGTTGTTGTCATTGTAGTTGATATTGTTGTTGTAGCTGTTGTTGTCGTTGTAGTTGGTATTGTTGTTGTTGTTGTTGTTTTTGTTATTATTGTAGTTGTTGTGGTTGTTGTTGTCATTGTCGTAGTTGTTGTTGCTGTTGTTGTCATTGTCGTAGTTGTTGTTGCTGTTGTTGTCATTGTCGTAGTTGTTGTTGCTGTTGTAGTTGTTTTTGCTGTTGTTGTTGTTGTTCTTGTTCTTGCACCTTCGGTTTGTGTTGTTGTCGTCACTATCAGAATCGCCACGGACTTGACCAAATTTCACCATTGTTGCGTGTTTGATTTTTTTTATTTCTATATACAATTTAGATAAGAGCAGTGTCTCGCCTATAGATTAAAAAGTTTAAAAGGGGTAAAACTGTAATTTTTTTAAATAGATCGCTAAACAAATTCTTAGATGAGCTTTGTCAGGTAGCTCCGGAAAATAATAAATTATTAGATAAGACATGTGAAAAAATAAAAATTCTTAGATGAGTTTTGGTAGGCAGCTCCGAAAAAAATTAAAAATTTCTTAGATGAACTCTGGCAGGCAGTTCCAAAAACAAAATCAAGAATTCTTAGATGAAATCTGGCAGTCAGTTCCGAAGAATAGCAAGTTCTTAGATAATATCTGGCAGGCAGCTCCAAAAAAAAATAAAAAATTCTTAGATGAGTTTTGGCAGGCAACTCCGAAAAAATAAAAATTCTTAGATGAGTTTTGGCAGGCATCTCCACAAAAAAATAAAAATTCTTAGATGAGTTTTGGCCGGCAGCTCCACAAAAAAATAAAAATTCTTAGATGAGTTTTGGCAGGCAACTCCACAAAAAAATAAAAATTCTTAGATGAGTTTTGGCAGGCAACTCCAAAAAAATAAAAATTCTTAGATGAGTTTCGGCAGGCAGCTCCAAAAAAAATAAAAAATTCTTAGATGAGTTTTGGCAGGCAGCTCCACAAAAAAATAAAAATTCTTAGATGAGTTTTGGCAGGCAACTCCAAAAAAATAAAAATTCTTAGATGAGTTTTGGCAGGCAGCTCCAAAAAAAAATAAAAAATTCTTAGATGAGTTTTGGCAGGCAGCTCCACAAAAAAATAAAAATTCTTAGATGAGTTTTGGCAGGCAGCTCCAAAAAAATAAAAATTCTTAGATGAGTTTTGGCAGGCAACTCCGAAAAATAAAATTCTTAGATGAGTTTTGGCAGGCAGCTCCACAAAAAAATAAAAATTCTTAGATGAGTTTTGGCAGGCAACTCCGAAAAAATAAAATTCTTAGATGAGTTTTGGCAGGCAGCTCCACAAAAAAATAAAATTCTTAGATGAGTTTTGGCAGGCAGTTAGCTCCACAAAAAAAAATAAAAATTCTTAGATGAGTTTTGGCAGGCAGCTCCGAAAAAATTAAATGTTGCAGATGAACTAGCATATATATAAAGAAATAAATGGATTCATGTGACGCATACAATGACGACGATTGTGGAAAATGTACGCAGTTAGAACTGAGTATACTCGGAGAATATGAAGATATTTACTGTATTGGAATATGCGCGTCAACTGGTGATAGATGTAAAAGAAAGGCGATAATGGATGAAATGTTATGTAATCAACACAAAATGCTGAAATTGCGTAAAATGATGTCTTTGAAAAAGAGCGACGACGAAGACACTGGAGACAAAAAGCTGAAATTGCGTAAAATGGCGATTCTAAAAAAGAGCGACAACGAAGAAGAAGATACTGGACACAAAAAGCTGAAATTGCGTAAAATGGTGATTCTAAAAAAGAGTGACGACGAAGACACTGACGAAGACATCGAGTTTGATAATTCTCTCGCTGTTATCCGATCTTTCTCCAAATATGTTGATCATGATATAAATCCATTTAAGCCGCTTGCAACAATCAAAAGCATGCCGAATAATCAGAGACGCACAGATTACTTGAAATCTCTCAAGTATCAGCTGACTACTAATAATGCTGAATTTATGAAATTATTCATGAGTGAATTTGATTTCATTAATGATGTTTTTATCGATATGCAACAACCCCGTCGCAATGATTATGTAAATGGTATTGTGGTATATGATAAGCGATATATGGACATTGCTGTTCGCGCAATGAATAATATAGGAATCAAAGTGCATGATGTACAATCCGTATTAAACACTATCCGCAGACGCGGAAAGCGTGGAACAAATTCAATGGATATTATAAACGTGGTTTTTGGCGACGCACTGAAGCAAGGCATACAAATTAGCGAGAAGGTTCGGAAAACGATGATTGAAATTGCAAAACTGACGTACACATAATATTTTACTGTACAATTGAATTGTCACTCGCGTAGTATTTTTACAAAATAAAGCTGGTCAGAATTATTTACGGAGCAGATCAAGCAAATTAGGCAAATGACATATATATATATATATATATATATATATATATATATATATATCATAGTATTATTAGTAATCATAGTAATATCACACGAAAAATATATATATATATTGTTTTTATATACGGATCACTCCATAAAGTCCGAATTTGAAAGTTTGAGAAGTTTAAATGAATGACAGGGTGTTAATAATAAATGGGAGCGAAGCCATCTTGCGAAGTATGCAGATCTATTGGATGTGACTACGACAACCCATTAATTACGTTTACACATATAGGTAAGTATCATAATCGTGTTTATTGTATTAATTGTCTAAGAGATATCATTATTTACAAAAATAAGTTGGATATACATACATAACTTAATTGTGTTATCTACGCGGTATACGGTCAAATAGGGTTTCCGTGTATCGTATTACAATACTAAGTCTGGAATCTCCGGTCAAATAGGATTTCCGTGTGTCGTATTACAGTACTGAGTCTGGAATTTCTATTGGTACGGTCAAACAGGATTTCCGTGTGTCGTATTACAGCACCGAGCCTGGAATCTCCGGTCAAATAGGATTTCCATGTTACGTATTACAGTACTGAGTCTGGAATTTCTATTGGTACGGTCAAATAGGATTTCCGTGTGTCGTATTACAGTACTGAGTCTGGAATTTCTATTGGTACGGTCAAATAGGATTTCCGTGTGTAGTGTAAAAGTGCTGAGTCTGGAAATTCTATTGGTATGGTCAAATATGAATTCTGTGTGTCGTATTACAGACAGTACTGAGTCTGTAATTTCTATTGGTACGGTCAAATAGGATTTCCGTGTGGGTCAGTCAGAGGTGGATTTACATGTTTTTCCGCGTGTTTTTTTTCTTCAGGGGAATCTATTGGTAAAACAGTAGTGAAAATCGAGACATCGTCAGGTGTAACATCGCCAAGAAAATGGTCATTGTTCTCTGACGACCACGAAGATACTGCATCCGAGAGATATTTTGGGATATTAATAGACTTGACGAGCTCCATAATTTTTTTCCTTCGTGGTGGAATAATAATATCATCCTTGGTGATATTTATTCTGTTGGAAGACATTTTGGTGTGCAGAGTTCATAATATAATTTGTACTCCAACAATATTAATTATTGCATATATACATATATACTATAGATAAGAAATTGGCAAGATTGAAAAATACTGGTTTAATTGTGAGTTAGTATTCTTTATTTATATATATTGGTGGAATCCTGGCACACCATGGTTGCCAAATTAGAAAACGATAGCTTTTTCTCGAATAAGTCGGAACAAATCGAATCTTGGAGCGTGCCCACATAGACCGCATGCACGTGTAGTTGCTTGAATGATGCGAGTGTCGGATACGTCTGCGTATTATATACCTGGCCAGAGCGGTAGCAGCAAAGATTGGTCCATCTCGACGACGCGGGGAAGTAGAAGAAATAGTACGGAATTAATCCACAGACAACATGAATTTCGCAGTCGAACACAGGTGTCGGCGTTGCTGACATCATGAGAAGTGTATATCGTACTGTCTTATCGCAGCCCATACTGTTGTATATTGGTAATAATCCAAATAGATCACAAATGCTATAAGTATGGATATCGCAGGAAAAACAGTACCACCACCATGTCCGAAAAATTAAATTCTTAGATGAGCAGCACGTGCAGGCAACTCCGAAAAAAAGAAAATTCTTAGATAAGCTCTGTCAGGCAGGTCCAAAAAAAATAAAAAAATCTTAGATGATATCTGTCAGAAAGCTCAAAAAAAAAAACCATAGATTCAATCACGTAATCTATAGATATAAATAAACAATCTATGCTACCACTATGGCCAATGCGTGTCGGCACTGGGGGAGGGGTATATTAAGGCAAACTAATATATTTATTAAAATTGTAAAAATTATATTGATCTATGGAGCAAAGCCAAGTATCCATAGATATGATTTACGTATATCGAATTACATCTGTATGTAATACAAGGCACGGAAATCCTATTTGACTGTACAAATAGAGATTCCAGACTCAACACTGTAATACGACACATAGAAATCCTATTTGACCGTACAAATAGAGATTCCAGACTCAACACTGTAATACGATACATAGAAATCCTATTTGACCGTACTAATAGAGACTCAGCACTGTAATACGACACACAGAAATCCTATTTGACCGTACAAATAGATATTCCAGACTCAACACTGTAACACTACACATAGAAATCCGCCTCTGGCTGACCGTACAAATATGAATTCCAGACTCAACAATGCAACACGACACATAGAAATCCGCCTCTGGCTGACTGTACAAATATAATTTCCAAACTCAACACTGTAACACGACACATAGTTTGCCCTTAGATATAAACTCAACGAGCAAAAACAATGAAATTTCGGCTGGCGTACGGACTCGTCAGTGCTATCTACGGACGCTTTGCTCCGTGTATAGGACTGTAATATATATAATACCTCTGAGGTTGTCGTTTGACCTGTATCATAATGGTATAATCAACTGTTTATCCATAGATTCAAGCTACCTGCCAGAGCTCAACTGCTTACCTAACATAGTACATTTAAGAATTTTTTATTTTATCGGAGCTGCCGGCCATATTTCATCCAAGGATTTCTTTTTGTAATTTATAGAGTTTGCACTTTTTGCATCTAACACTAGCTTGCTACACTGCGTACAAGACAAATATATATAGAAATAAAACAATTGACTCGTCAACCTCTTTACGGATGCTGTGTGGTATGAAGTGCGGCAAGGACGAAGTGGACGATGATCTGGACTACCTTTGTAATTTTGACGATGATTCGGATTCTACGAAGCCGACGATGTGGAAGAAGAAGTGGAAGAAGAAGAAGAAGATCAAGCCGCATGTCGTCAATACTACAACAGCGCCCAGTGATGCTGCTGCCAGCCAACCCACAAAGAATCTCAAGAGAGCGAAACTCACCGATGCTGCAACAGAGCACATAGCCGCTGCCATCCGTCTTGGCCTGCCAGAGAATTCCAAATATACAACAAGTCTTCTCCGGGTGTATAACAGAAATCGCCAGAGATATCGTCGTCTCATGAGAAAATTTAGGAAACACAAGCTACTGCCCACCGAGATAGGTGACATCGGTGAATTAGCAGTTGCGTTGAGTTTACCACTTCATTTTCGAAGAAATGATTTAGGTAGCATGCATACTCTTGATATTCTACTTGGACCTGAACACACTGTTGAAAAGTGGTTGAAAACTGTTGATAATAACGGGTATGATATCATCCAGGCAAAATTCTCTGATGATGGTACATGTATGCTATCCGGCTTCTTCGAGGTCAAGAACCACAAGAGAACAAAGTTGACGCCTGACCATGTGATGTCAAAGGCAGGCCGCTTTATGACGAATCGCAACGCAATAGCAGATCTAGGAGACATCGAATATGGGATCAAGGTCGGAAGGGACACTGTGCAAACCAAAGATGTATCAATGTTCGCCGAGGAGATTGTGTCAAATTTCCAGACTAATCCGAAATGGTCAGGTACCAACGTAAAGTATCAGGATATCTCTGTCATGGATTTCACCGACACATCCAAATTTTTGTTCGAGGATATGTCTACTGCAGATCTGACGAGGATCGCAAAGGAGGATCATACTAGCAGCGAACCTGTGGCAAAATACGTCGCTCGACCATGGGTCTCTGACAGAGCTGTTCCAACTTACAGACACGTGTTATCTGATGTGCAGAAAGGTGCTTATCGCGATTGTGGCAGTTATCGCGAGATGATGGAACATATGCTCCACATCAACGCGGGTACAGGTGCTGGGAAGACGGCTGCAATATTCGAGCTGATGAAAGACTATCACGTCGGTACGAACAGGTACATGATTGTACTTGACAAGAGAGACGATTACGAACATTTCGTCAATGAGGCATCTACTGTCTTCGGGCGCGAAATATGGGCAACTATGAAAACGCAACTGATCATGGATCGTAGCACACCAGCATCGCCAGACGCAGATATTGTATTTCTCGTCCGTTATTCTGCACAGGCGAGAAATTTCGCCGAGCTCCCCGCCGACCACTTCACCACCGTATTCATTGATGAGGCTCACAAGATGCAGTCGTCGGTGATTGATGGGGACCACACACAGGAGACGCTCTATCGCAAAGAGCTGTTATTAATTCTGAAGACCAAATGCAGTTGCGTGGCAGCTGTTACAGCGACGCCGAAAATGGAGATGATACAATCGGTCCCGGAACAACATATTGTGTGCGTGACACATAAAGAGCTTGTGGCGTGTGGAGCGAACGTGAAGATTTTCGCACAGGTGCTGCGGGTATCCAAAAATGCGAAAACCAGGGCATATCAGCAAGCGCACCGTGTCCTGAAGTCGGGACATATTGTCTCCCTCGTGGTTTCGAACAGTATCGATGGTGCGAATCGATTCCGAGAAGTGGTGAAACAGTTGGATACGAATGTCGACATTTACCAACGTTACGGAGGCCAGAACGGTCAAGGCCACGACGATCTACCGATGAATTTTTCAAAGAAATCAATCATCATCACAATTCAGGAAGATATTCAGGCTACGGATCGTCGACAGATTTCACTGGTATTCCATCTGGATGAGCAGACTGTCACAAGCAGCCTCGAGAAGAATATTCAAGTTATTGGTCGTGGTACGCGTGTATGTCTGGGGAAAATGTACATGGATGTGATGTTCTGCACGACACAGCCTACCGGATTCCCTGTAGGATTACAGCGCGTGCTGTCTGGAATATGTGTCCATGCAGGCTTTGAGAATATTAACGGCATCGGGCTTGATTTTATCAGCGCCAAAACTCCTTGTGAGATGCCTAAGGAAACCGACGGTGAACAGGAGGTGGTCGTCGAAGATGTCGTTGAGGATGATGATGAAGACGTGGCAGCAGATGCATGTCATGTGGATATCACGATCATGCGTGAAGAGCTGCAGAAGGTCTGGGAGATTGTCACTACAGAAATTAAGAAAGATAAGAATGGTGGTGATCGTACATCGCTGCCGTCAACTATCGCACCAGTAGCGCCCCCAATGCCGAAGAAGATGAGCCAGCTTGAGAAACTCTGGAAGGTTGACGAAGTGCTTGTATTGCGTGCCAAAACTGCCAGGCCTGGTGAAATTGTGACGATCAGAACACGTGGTGATGATGCGACGATGGTGTTTGAGGGTACTAAACAACCCATGGGAACATTCCTCAAAAATGTGAAGACCAGTAAGAATGCGAGTCATGTTGAATTGAGAACTCTTGTCCTTGCATCTGACTCGGAATTCAGTCAAGTCTTTAAGACGCTGCTCAGCACGAAGATGAGCCAGGTTGAGAAACTCCGGAAGGTTGACGAAGTGCTTGTATTGCGTGCCAAAACTGCCAAGCCTGGTGAAATTGTGACGATCGGGACTAATGGTGAGGATAAGAAGATGGTGTTTGAGGGTTCTCAACAAAAAATGGGAGTATTCCTCCATGATGTGAAGAGCCGTAAGCATGCGTGTTTTGTTAAATGGAGAGCTCTTGTCCTTGCACCTGACTCGGAATTCAGTCAAGTCTTTAAGACACTGCTCAGCACGAATCTCAATGACAAGACGCAAGAGTGTTTGGAATGGTTGAGAACATTCAAGCGCGCACCTAAATATCAGAGTCTAAATAAGAAATCCCCAAAGGAAAAGGTACGATGCCGACCTGAAAATATTGCCTTCAATTACCTGATGAATAATTACTTCAAGCTTAAAAATCCACGAAAACCGACGCTCTGTGAAGAGTTCAGGGTCTTCCCATTTATTGTGGACAAATTCAACACGCTGAAAGGTACTGCTATCACAGTCACCTCCACGAGCTCATCTTCGTCTTCGTCTTTATCTTCAATCTAAATAAAATTACTTTATTATTTATTCAATAGAGGTTCCAGACTCCACGCTGTAATACGACGCACAGAAATCCTCCTCTGGCTGACCGGAGATTCCAGACACAACACTGTAACGCGACACATAGAAATCCTATTTTACTGTATAAATAGAAATTCCAGACTCAACATTGTAATACAGGACACGGAAATCCTATTTGACCGGAGATTCCAGACTCAATACTGTAATACGACACATAGAAATCCTATTTGACCGTACAAATAGAGATTCCAGACTCAACACTGTAATACGACACATAGAAATCCTATTTGACCGTACAAATAGAAATTCCAGACTCAACATTGTAATACAGGACACGGAAATCCTATTTGACCGGAGATTCCAGACTCAATACTGTAATACGCCACATAGAAATCCTATTTGACCGTACAAATAGAGATTCCAGACTCAGCACTGTAATATAGGACACGGAAATCCTATTTGACCGTACAAATATAGATTCCATACTCAACACTGTAATACAAGACACGGAAATCCTATTCGACCGGAGATTCCAGACTCAATACTGTAATACGACACATAGAAATCCTATTTGACCGTACAAATAGTGATTCCAGACTCAACACTGTAATACGACACATAGAAATCCTATTTGACCGTACAAATATAGATTCCAGACTCAACACGTGCTGAGTCTTAAATCATATCACTACAGTCTCTCTTCTTGTACCTACCTTCTTCATAAACGTATATAAAAATCATGTAATGCTTTTTTTCTTCAATATTATTGATGTTTTGACAAATTTCATCTACTATACATAATAATAAAACCAAGAGTGTATTATAAATATATTATACAACCAACAACACGCATCATGTCGAGTTTTGCAAATACGATTTTGACAAAAATATTTCAGTCGTACCCGCAAGTCAATGTAATTCGATCAAATCCTGCAACCCTTCCAACAGTACTGACACGCGAGCTGTTGCTATCTGACGTTCAATTCGGATATGTTTGTGCTATCAAAGCTGATGGTGATAGAGCATTACTCTTCATCATCGACATCGGAGACGTTAAGCATATCTTTTTGTATGATCGAAAAAATAATGTGACGATCTTAGATTCAAGCCTGGCAAAGAAAGTACACATCTCTACATTTCTTCTGGACGTGGAAGCAGCCAATGTTACACTTTTCGATGTTGAAATTATTGAGAACGATATCTTGATTTTTGATGCTCTCTGTATCGATAATGAGATCATCATCAACGCCTGTTACCTCACAAGACATGGGATGCTTACTACGTACTGTCAGAATCAGCATCAACCAGAAATTGAAATACCAAAAAGCGTGATGTATTGGAGGACTGGCCGTGATTATTTCTATATCATGGACCGGATCGTCATGCCAAAACCTATTTTCCCGACATCGGAATTGAACGAGCTGTGGTCACAATATCCCAGATCCGAAGGCATTATTTTTACAAAACTTCAAACTCGCTACACGCCCTTCAGATACTCTCTTAAAAATACTTTGAAGTGGAAGAAACCTAAACGCATATCTATCGATTTTCTGATTTCTTCCAAATCTCAAGGGGTGATCTCCACGATCATGGATGACAAACTCACAATATACACATCTTCAACAGAAGGCAATGTAAGTTTGTCCGTCCTAGCAGACAAGAAACGGAACATCACGCTATGTCGAGGCCATGTTACACAACCAGAGAGATATGATGGCACAATCGGCGAATTCGTATTTCGGAATGGCGTATGGCGAATGATCGGACTTCGCACAGATAAGACCACGCCAAACAGCCTGGAGACAGCTTTGTCTACACTTGGCACGCTCGTCGACCCTGTGACAATTCAGGAGTTGATCACATATCTCTGTTGATTATCTACATAATTCAAGAAAATGATTCATCAGTTGTTCGTGCAATTCTATATTAAATAAATACATATGATTTTACTGTGGATTCCTCCTCTCGTCAAAATTACTTGTGGGCCACCCACAACGTAACCAATTTCATGAAGGGTTGACAAGAATAAAGGTATTTTATCATGGCTCCTGGTTGTTGCCTGTGTAGAACATATATGGTGTTGATACATACATCGCTATCACAGCAGTTTCACGTTATTGGATGATATATGTCCTGAAATTTCTTAAACACCTTCAGCATTTGTTTGTTAGATGTAAAATAAAATGAACAAAAAAATAATATTGATAGGTATATTTGTTTTTTTACTCATTTCTATGATATTATCAATATCTTCTCTGATATTGGTTACAACACGTAATACTGAGAGTGTTACTGAATCTAAGGCATTAATTACTGACGAGCATGGTGCAGACAAGGATGCAAAGGATGATGACTTTCTATCAAATAATATTAGTTCATGTACCCCTGTAAAATCCTATTGTTTTGGAGTAATTCGCGAAAATGAAGCACGTGTATTGTTTGACTATGTTTTACCTACTGGTAACATACATGTTATTACTAGTGTTAGTATAACATCTACAGATTGTGCTGGTTTCAATCTTGTAGTCGAAACTAACGAAGAAATTCCTTATTTCGCCTTTTCTGTAACAAATAATTTTATTTAAAATTGTCCATGTATATAAATAAATAATAAATAATTTATGCTGTAGTGCTCACTTTTTCCTATGCCTGTTTAAGATGAACAAACATATTTATTCTCCTGGGATGCTAGAACGATAGTAAGTCAGGTCCAGGAGGATACACCACTGGACGATTTTGCAATATTATTCGATC
>Ga0209223_10003622_pt1 | contig 14597 bp, 13 predicted proteins | sample COG_06_FD_184750 | JGI IMG/M metagenome (GOLD analysis project Ga0209223, IMG submission 184750) | Pelagic Microbial community sample from North Sea - COGITO 998_met_06 (SPAdes) (version 2) | ecosystem: Environmental > Aquatic > Marine > Neritic zone/Coastal water | place: Helgoland, sampling...
CTGTTAAAATTTTTATAGCCCTCTTTATTCAAGTGGTCTACGGCGGTTTGTGTAGGGCAAAATAAAAGGGTACTCAACCGGTCCGTTAGGATTCGATTGACTTCTTCAGGCATCTGCATATTAAAACTTCGCAGACCTGCTTCAATGTGGGCAATGGGAATATGAATTTTAGCTGCTGCCAATGCGCCCGCTAAAGTAGAATTTGTGTCTCCATAAACAATCACCCAATCGGGTTGTTCTTCTATCAAGATCTTTTCAATTGCAGCAAGCTGATAGCCAGTCATCTCACCATGAGCTTTTCCTCCAGACTCCAATCGATAATCTGGTTTTGGGATTCCCAATTGATCGAAAAATATATCAGACATATTGGAATCGTAATGCTGCCCCGTATGAACGATTATTTCTTCAATTTGATCGTACTGTTTCAAACAGAATGAAAAAGCTGCCGCCTTTACAAATTGGGGACGAGCGCCTACGATGGTTAGGAGTTTCATGAATTTATATATTTATCTGCAATTATTGCATGAACATATTCTGGATCATGCCATTTATTTACATAAGCGTACCCTTTTTCACTTTTATCGATAAGAAGTTCTGGTTTTAAAATAAATTCTTTCAAAGAATCATATATGTTAAAAGGATCTATATTAATTATAGCTTGGTTCAAATCATTAGCCATTTGTTTCGGTATGTACTTTAAGTCTTCCTTACGAATAAAAACAGCCAGTGGCTTTCCCATTTTCATTACTTCAACTCCAAATCCCCCATACCAACCAATGAGTGCTTGATCAATTACAATATCAGCAGTCTTATAAACCTCTAACGCATCATCATGTTTCAAATTTTCAACTAAAACAAATTCAATATTATTAAATTTGCTACATAATTTATTAATTGCCTTGATTATAAAGTCTGACCCTTTAAGTTTTCGGTTTGTTGGAGAATGTACAATCTTTATTTTATTATTTAATATGAAAGGAATTCTATGAATTGAATACCAATTAGAAATTAAATAGGGTAAAAAAGTAGCTCCTTTTGGCAAAAAACGAAGTAAGTCCGGGTTAACGGCAAAAATATGATCTGCTATTCGATCAATTTTTCTAAACTTTTTAAAATGAAAAAAACGTTTAATTCTAATTAAACGGTCTGCCTTATATGCGTCATCCAACAACTGGGCTATAAAATCCTTATAAACAGGAAACGCCCAACCTCTGGCATCAGATCCGTTGAATGTAATTATTTTTTTGCCTTTATAAAAAGGGAAATCTAATAATGGGAATCCAATAAAATATAAATCTAGTAAACTGGTTCCATAATTAAAATGATATACATCATACTCCTCCCTGATATTCAAAAAAGCTATAAACTGATTCCATAATTTAAGAAGGTAGCTGTTATTTATTGAATTCAATTTATGAGAAACTGGGTAAGAATATTTATTATCATCTCGAATCATAACATCAGAATGATAACCCTTCCTCTGTTCTACAAAAGAAAGGCCCGAAGCAAAGCCTGCCGTACTTGTTGGTAAATGGAGTATTTTCATCCTTCTTTGTGACAAATTAACCTGTTCAACCCCTCTTCTAATCTGATGGCAGGGTAATGGAGATGTGCTTTCATTGAACTTATATCGGCAATTAGATCATTCTGAACTCTATTCTCATGTTTTAAATTAGGTTGTTTATCTAAGAGTTTTGTAATCAGCATACAAATCGCTTTGAGGCTAATAACCTCATCACCGGCAATGTTAAACGTTTTACTCCCCTTAAAATACAAAATATTTATAGAAGCCTCTACTGCATCATCTACATAAATCGGATTTATTTTTAAACCTTCTTCTCCAAAAATTGTGATTTGCTTTTCATTTTTAATACTATTTATTAGTCGGGGGATTAGCATCGTTTCGTTCTGTTCCTTTCCATAGATAAAAAACGGCCTAATGATAGAAAACGTATCAAAATATTTAGCAAAGGTATTTAATAACATTTCTGCACACAATTTACTATTTAGGTAAAAGCCAAGTACCTCGTTTGCATTGATCTCCGAAAATTCAGTTACTGGGTCATTTGGATTTGTATAAACTCCTCCACTAGAAGCATAAATAAATTTATTTACGTTCGTTGTACGAGCCCATTCAATTATCTTAATGGGTGTGTTAATGTTGACTTCCATCATGTCGGAAACCCCTTCAGGAAACTCTCTAAAACGATTGGATTGAGCTAGATAATAGACAACGTCAATTTTATCGGGTAATAGATCAAGATCAATATCGGAAAGATCTTGATGAATTATTTTAACACTACTTTTAAGGGAAAACTTAGGTAAACTTTCAATCTTAATCAAAGCGAATACCTCGTTTGACTCACTTAGTTTGTTCACAAGATTTCTAGCGAGCAAACCATTAGCACCAACAATTAATATCCTCATTTGATTTTATTTATTAATAATTCCCTATTCCACAAAATAGCTAAAAAACCTACTGTGAATAATATCACCCTGTATTTAAAATTAAGAAAAGAAAAGAAAAAAACTACTATTAAAGCTGTCAAACTAATAAAAATAAAGGTTTTGTCGTAGGCTACTTTGAATAACTTTTGAGAAACAAAGGAATAGAGTAAAGTTAAAACGCAGTATGAAATTAAAGTTGCAACTGCTGCACCTATTTCACTGTATAAAGGGATGAAAATAGTATTCAACCCAATATTCAAAAGGGCGACAAAGAGAGTGATAAAAGTAAAGTATTGAGTCTTCTTTTTTAAACTTATTCCGACTGCAGTAACCTGTGATGTAAGTTTAAAGCTTACTCCTATGATTAAAATTAGAAAAGGATAAAAAATAGAAGCATACTCATCCTCAAGTAAAACTGAAATAATTTCTTTTCCAAAAAAACAAACTAATGAAATCAAGGCTAAAGGCAATACAATCAAAATCTTTAAAAATCGTCTAAACAAAGTTTTTGCTTCTTCTTTGTCTTTTTCATAGGTTTTGATAGCATGAGGAGACCATGCGTTTCCAATTCCGCCAGAAACAACACTCATAACCCCACTGAGGGTTACTGCTACGGTATACCGTCCAACAGTCTCTAGATCGGTTAATTTTTCAAGCATAAAACGATCTGCTCCACTAAAAACCCAATACGCTATAGAAACAGGAAGAAAAGGAACACCGAATTGTAGTGCATTTTTCAAAACAATTCTATCAAATCGAAATTTCAATAAATTAGAAATACTTTTCAATCGGAAAGGTAGGACACAGATATCTCCCAAAAGAGTTGCTAGAAAAATTGAAATCAGTCCATATTCTGAAAATTGAAGTAAAAGGATCGCTGAGATAATGGTTATTAGTGCAGTCGACACATTATAAAATACAAATAACCTTTTTTTAAATTGGTTTCGTAATGCTTGATTGGATAAAATAGAGAATAACTTAAGCGGTAAGGATAAGATCGCCCAAATCAAAACCTTTTGGTGGTCTTGATTTTCAAAAAGTAAAGCAGATAAAAAATCATCTATTATAAAATATAGCAACATCAGGGATGAAAACCAAAGACACAAAAACCAAAATAAAGTAGACGTAAGTTTTTGTAATCCACTTTCTGACTTTTGTTCAAAGAAAAACCGAGCATATGCATTATCAAATCCAAGAATTAAAAAAGTGGTACAAAACCCTAATATGACCATTAAGTAGCCATAAACACCCATTTCTTCTTGGCTTAAAAAATAACTGTATATGATTATGGTTAAAAAACCAATTCCTTTAGTCAGCACATCTCCAAAAGTGTAAGCCGAAATATCCTTTAAAAGAGGGCGTATAGTGATTGTATTACTCGACATAGCGGTTGTTTACTAAAGGAGTTTTTATATAATTAGTTTTTACATATTCAGATTTTAAAGGATGGTATAAATTCATCAAATCAACATCTTCTCCGTCTAGTTTTTTGAAAATATTAGTAAACATATATTGGGCTGCTTTGTAGGAATGGTATTTTTCAACGTATTGAACTCCTAATTGCCCTAATTCTTTCCTTAACTCTGGATTCGTTATCAAAAGACGTAATTGATTCGTTAGAGATTCTGGAGAAGCTGACAGAATGGGGCATTCATCTAAAAATGAATATCTTCTGCTTACTTTCAAATAATTATCACTTTCTAAATTTGCTAAAACAGGTAGTCCAGCTGCCATTCCTTCTATTGAATTTAAGGCATACCCCGTAAATATAAATTGATCAGCAAGAATATCTACTTCTGTCATAAGCTTGAGAACTTGATCGTTAGGCATTTTCTCAATCAATAATAATTCAACCTTATACCCTTCACTTTTTAATTCGTCAATTGCTTTAACTAAAAATTCAGAACCTTTAAAAGATCTATGATTTGGTGCATGTAGAATTTTAACTTCTTCATTTATCCCATCACCAAGCCTATACTTTTTTTTACTTTGAATTGTATTACTATTTATAGATATATATTGATTTGGAGCAATATCCCAACGTGGTAATCCATCATTCATCATTAATCCAATAGTAACGAAATCTGCATATTTGGACCAAAAGAAAACTTTATTTCTTATATCTAGTTCTAATTTAGCCGCAATGGGGTAGTCTGTAAGCAATACATTTTGGAGAGACCTAGACCTAATTTTTGAATACATATAAGCATCACTTCCATAGGGAAGGACAATTACTTTAATATTTTTAAGCCACAAAAAAAAATATTCTAATCGCCAGAAATATTTTTTTATTACGATTCCATGAAATGGAATTACAATAGTTTTAGCATTTTTTAGAATATAAAGCCAAACAAAAATTGGGTATAATCCTTCTTTAATAGTTCGATTTTTGATTAAAGGTGATAGTAAATCTTCAAAATATAAATCATAGTCTGCCTTTTTATTTATAGATGAGTAGTATGATTTGACTAAAGTAATAGATGGTATACCAATCTGATTTAGTGCATTAGACCAATACTTATTGTTTAATATTGGACTTGTGCCAAATATTGTAAGTTTCCTTTTAGACCTAATGAATGGTATGCATGAAATAATAATGCAGCATGACACAAAGTAGGTTAAGAATATTATTATTTTTAAAAAAAATGTTTTAAAATTTTTCATGAAAACCTGTTTCTTATGGAGTTAAAAAAAACACCTGGAGTACCTCTTTTTTTATTAAACTCTATCTCAATCAACTTTAATTTCCCATTTCCAGTTAGAACGTTTAAAAATCCATACTCATCAAATTCAGCAAACTGTCCAGAAACACCTAACCATTCCTCTTCGATTTTCACTAATTCTGACTTCCAAATAATCACTTTTTCGTCATTTAAATAAGTATATGCACCTGAATATGGCTCACAAGAAACCCTAATTAGTTTATGAATCTGATCCGCATATGTATTCCAATCGATCTTCCCGTCCTCTGGTCTCCTCGGATAACACCTTAAAACATCCTCATTTCTTTTACTCTGCACTTCTAGGATATAATTGCTATTTTCAGCTAATAAATTAATACTCTGCAAAAGCATCCTAGGAGTTAATACTTCAATTTGTTTATATACTTGTGTAATATTAATTTTATCGTCTATTAGCAAATAGTCTTTTGCTATTATATCGCCGCTATCTAGCTCTCCCCCAATCATTTTATGAATGCACAATCCTATTTCTTTTTCTCCATTTATAATAGCCCAAGCTTGGCATGCATTACCTCGGTATCTAGGTAAATCGCCGCCATGTGCATTAAGTACTCCCTGAGGGAAAAAATCGATTACTTTAGAGGGTATTATTCCACTGTAATTAATACTAATGGCTATATCGGGTTTTGTGTTTCCAAATTTTTCGTCAAGAGTTTTAATACGAATTTTAGGGTCATGCAGAAATGGAACATTTAATTCTTTTGCATAATTCTCAAAATCAACTTCATTTACTTTATATTCTGGAGCTGCTTTTGAAGTTATAATACCAACTATTTCATGCCCTTTTTGATGTAATAACTTCGCTGAGTCTAATAAAACTTTTGTTCTGCCTATTATGATAACTTTCATAAAATTAGATCTTTAAGGTGGTACGTTTCTAGATTACCTTTTTTAATTTCATCGAATGTTCTTAGCAACAAATCTCGTGTACCAAAATGAGTAGTGTTTTTGAATTTAATCAATTTATCCGACTGGAAAAAGTCTCTTGCTCTTTCGTATGTTTTAATAGCTTCAGAATTTAAAAAAATGTGGATTGGATGGAAATCCATTATCAAATATTTAGATGTTTTAAATTCTTCAAGAAGAGAAATGTTAAAAGATTTATTGTAACTATAATGAATATCATCCTCAAAATTATAAGGCATTAGTGTCATACCATTCCAGCATTTATAGGGTTCTATTTTTTTTGAATAAGGATTAATTTGATTACTCTCGTATTTCATGCCTGCGGATTTAAAAATCTCTATAAGGGGTGATGAAGTAGTTAGACTATGTGATCTAACTCCAATAGCATCAGGGTAAATTTGTGTCAATTCATTAACTATTTTTTTTGCAGATAATCCATTGCCTGAAACAACACTTTTGTTAAAATTAGGATGAATACCGATTTCAAACATTTTTTTATCACATAAATCAATTGCTTTAGATTTATGTGTGGCGAATACAGTGCAGTTAATGTTATTAACCTTAAATAAATTTAAAGTATCATTAATAACTGTCTCATTAGCCCAATCTATGTCAATTGTAAATATAATTTTCATTTATTTTATAGTTTTAAGAATCAAAACCAAGATAAAACTCTTCTAATCCTCTCATGATATAACCCTCTTTTATCTTACAATTATAATTCAATTCTAAATCAAAATTTTTAGAAATCAATATTTCAGGCTCATTAAAACCAATCATAGTTCTCATAAATGATGTCCCTGAAAACCTGGGATTAATTTCAAAAACATACAATTTATCTTCCACTAATCTACATTGGATATTTATAGGTCCCAAAGAATTTAACTTCTTAGAAATGTTATTGGCTTGAGAACAAACTTTTGAATCTTGTGAAATATATCCTTGTGAAATACCAGAACTAACAATTAGATAGTCTCCTAAATACTTTTTAGAAGTTTTATTCTTCACCTTGAGCTTACACCCTAAACCTTTGTCTATTATTCTCCTTAAAGATATCGAATCAATTAAATTTCCTTTATTATCAGACAAAACTCCAATTGTAAACTCATTTTCATAATTTCCAACATATTCTTGTATTATAAAATTGTCAAAATTATCAAACAGTAGTTTGGAGTATATCCTAAGTTCTTCTTCATCTTGAGCAATAAAAGTAAATTGAGATCCACCTGCTCCTACTGAAGGTTTCAAAATGTATGGGAAATCATTTAATTCATGTAAGTCAAAAGATTTATTGACATCAAAAGATTTTGGGAAAAAAAGGTGGTTTTCTTTCAGAAAATTAACTGTTTTGGATTTGTCCATACAAATATCAATAACTTTCTTTGAATTAATCGGGAGATAAATCCCTAATTCTTCAAAAACACCTCTATTATCTGAAATTGCTTTAAGCTCTGGCTCAGATCCGTGAAATAAAACATCTATTTTTTTGTCTATGCACAGTTGTTTTAGTTCACTTATGTAACTTCCACTATTAGCGGGGGGCAAAATAAAAAAAAGATTTGTCTCAAAATTACCTGCTGAGATGCTGCTAACATCAGCCGTAAAAAGGTTAAAGTCTAAGTTCGAGAATTTTAATGATTTAATAATTTGAGCGCCATGACCTCCACCACCGGATCCAGTTACAAGAATATTTAGTTTTTTCATATTATAGTTCCTAAAAATTTATTTCGTCGGTTTAATATTAATTTAGTTTCACTTGGTACACATTTTTTTGTTAAAAGAGAAATGTCATATTGAGTTCTATAAATAGTAGCTTGAGTCTTCAGAAGGTCTAAAATCATAAAACTGGAGTATTCCCCATTATCTCTTGGCAAACCTATTGAACCAGGATTTAAAAATAATTTATTGTTGAGTTTTTTAATCATTGGATAATGAGTATGACCTGTTATAAGTATGTCAATTTCCAATTCAGAATATAAATCCAAATTTGAATTTGGGTAAATGTATCCTGAAAAAATATCATCTGGACTACCATGAACTGCCATAATTTTTGATTTAGAAAACTGAAATTCTAATTTAGTTTGCCATTTAGACATATAGTCTAAATTAGACGGTGTAATTATCCTCATGGTTTTTCTATGCTGATATATTTTTTCAGATTCTTTGTTATATTCAAGTTCTCCAAGTAACATTTGTTCGTGATTTCCTTTTATACATTGAATATTATTTTCAATTAAAAGTGAAATAACCTCGTTAGGGTAGCATAAATAACCAACCGAATCACCTAGAAATAAAATTTTATCAACATTGAATAACTTAATTTTTGATATTACCTTCTCTAAAGCAAGGTAATTTCCGTGAATATCTGATATAACACCTAATTTCATTTTGAGGAAATTGTTTTAATTAAACCCATTTCTATATCGACTTTAGGAGTCCATTTCAATTCATTTTTAGCTTTGGAAATATCAAAAAATGGATATGTAATTTTCTCATCGTGCTTTTTAAAGTATATTTCAGATTTAGATGCAGACAATTTTATTATTTTTTTAGCTAAATTAATCATACTTATAGTTTTGCCTGAAGCGATTATAAAGTCGTCTGTTTGATCATAATCAATAGCTTTTAAAATTGCATTCGAAATATCATTTATAAATATAAAATCTTGAATCCTAGAACCATCATTATGTAATTCTAAAGGCAAATTTTGAAGAGCTCTATTTATAAAAATATTTAAAACTGTATTTGTATTTTGATTAGGTCCATAAGGAGCATTTAACCTCAAAATAATTGATTCTAAACCCATCTTTTTTAATAAAATTTCTGAATTCATCTTACCTAAAATATAGGGATTTCCTGTGCTTGAAAATAAACTTTCTTCTTTAATGAATTTGTTTTCATCAAGTGAATAAATCGATGCGCCTGAAATATAAATTAATCTTATCTTATGCTCAGCACAAAAATCAAAAACATTTTTATCTATTATTTCATTTTTTTCTTTTGCGGTTTTTGCATCTATTTTATGAGATGGTAAAACAGCCGCAATATGAACAATTACCTTTAAATTCTTTTTTATAAAATTGCTTAAAACATTTTTTTCTAAAAGATTCACACAAAAAAACTTATCGTTAACACAAGAAACACTTCTATCAACTCCAATGAAGTCAATATTCAATAATAAAAGTTGATTTACTAAATCTCTTCCTATAAAACCATTACATCCTGTTATAAGTATCATTAAAAAATAACCGTTTCACATTTTTTTAATAAGGAGTTTTTCTCAATCCTTTCTTTTATTTGTAATCCAAATGTTTTAGAGAAAATTAGGATTAATTTTGGTGGATCTTTTATTAAATCGTTAAAATTTTCTACGTTTCTTGTGAAAAATGGTATTTTTTTTCCGTGAAAAAAAGAGCTGTCGTCTACAATCCTAACGTTATCACTTTTAATTTGGGTGAAATAATTAATTGCTCTAAGTGGTACATAAATAGCAATATTTTGATTTTCATATTTGCTTAATAAAAGTTTTAATTTTTTAATCTTTAAGGTTTGATTTAATTGAAATTCATTTGGTTTAAAAAAATCATTTATAGTGATAGGTTTTTGTTTTATAAACGTATTTGAAACTGCTACAAAAAACATTCCATGAACTTTTTCATATTCAACTAAATAACCATTAGACTCGTTCACTATTGAAATAATACTATTTTCCTTAAAATAATTAAAATGTTCGAAGGTAAACATTGAAATATCATTTGAATCATAGTTTGGCTGACAGTTTGGAATAGCAAAAACAATTATTCCAGCTTTGTCTTTCAGGTGGTTGAGTTGGGAATTAATAAATTTAACAGGGTTATTTATATGCTCAACCACTCCATAAGTATAAATTAAATCAAATTTAATTTTACTCAAACTTTCAGAAGGAAAAAAATCATTAATTAATTTTGCCCTTGTTGAGACAAAATTATTATTACCAGGTTCAATACCGAAAAGTAAACAAGGTTCTTTATCTTCTATATATTTTAATACTGAACCATTCCCATAACCTATTTCTAAAATTGCTTTATTTTTAAATTGTTTTATGTGTTTTTTTAAAAAATTAATGAATAATTTAAAATACACATTACCTGATTCTTTCGACAATGACCCCTCTAAAATTGATCCTTCAGAATAAGATTTTTGCAACAAATCCTTAACATTTGAATCAGGTTTTTGTTCAAACATCATTAACTTTTTATTATACTCATATTTAAAAGAAAATAGATCAGTGCTACTTGATTCGTAAGTTGTACTGTTATAAAAAGGTATTTCAATCTTTTCTGTGGAATTTTTTTCCATTAACTAATTTTTAAAAATATTCTACACCACCACTCAAAGTTAAGAAAAGACCAGATCAGTAAACGATGATTTTTTCCTAAGTTAAGATGCTCATTCACTATTTTATTTATGTATTCTGCATTAATGAATTCAGTACAAAGGGTATCTGAATGCAACAAAATTTCTTTAATATAAGCTGCATTTTCTCCACGATACCAACTTTCATCTGGGGCAGAAAAACCTTGCTTTTTACGGTTTAGTATTTGCTCTGGAATATAATCTTCCATGGCTTTTCTCAAAATATTTTTACCATCGTCATGTTCTCTATATGCTTTTTTATTCCCTTCTAAATTTTCATCTATTTTTTCAATCTCCTCATTCAAGTCACCTAGCTTATATTCTACAGGGACTTGCATCGCAAAATCGACTAAGTCGTTGTCCATAAACGGGAAACGTTCTTCCAAACCATGAGCCATTGCCAATTTATCTCCTACAAGAAAAAGTCCTGGTAAAAAGGTTTTTATTTCAAAATACAAGGAGTTATTAATGTGATCTTGAGGAGTATCGTATTTTAATTTATCATTGAATGTAAAAACTCGTTCAAATACTTTTCTCGGAGCGTCTAAGTCAATTTGGTTTAGAACGTTTTGTGAAAACAAAGCTTCTTTTTCTTCTTTAGGAACCAACCGTTGCCAAAAATTATAGTATTGATCAAAAAAATCTTCTTGGCTTAAAGAATCGAATACTTTATAATAGCGCCAAGGGTAACCACCAAATAGCTCATCACCTCCAGTTCCTTGTAAGCAGACTTTAACAAACTTTGAGGCCAATCTAGCAATATAATAATTAGGATACGACATTCCGACTCTAAGGTCCTCTAGATGATATACCAACTTGGGTAAAGACCAGCGAATATCTCCAGCATTCATTACTTGTTCGAATTGTTCTGTCTTTAAATGGTTGGCCATTAGTTCTGCATCGCGACGTTCATCAAAATTAGCTTCTCTACCAGTTACCTCGTTCATATCAAATCCACAAGTAAAGGTTGCCAAACGATCTACTTGCTTTGAAGCAACGGATGCTATTGATCCTGAATCCATACCTCCAGAAAGATAAGCCCCTACCGGAACGTCAGCAACCATTTGCCTAGTTACGGCTTGTTCAAATAAGTCTTTTGTTTGTTCTTTGGCATAAGCAAAACTCATTGCATCATCTGTCTTTGAAAAATCATAATCCCACCAAGAATTGTGTTTTACAAACTCAGTATCATAGTCAATTACTGCTGTATTTGCAGGCGGAAGCATATGTACCCCTTTAAAAAGAGTGTTGTAAGAAAAAATATTTTGAAACGTAAAATATTCATTCAATGCGTCAAGATCAACACCCATTTCGTAATCTGGATGCTTAATAATAGCTTTTATTTCGGAAGCAAAAACTAAGGTTTTTCCATTAAACCAATAATAGAGTGGTTTAATGCCATAGCGGTCTCTACTAATATGTAATTTTTTTTCTTTAACATTCCAAGCACTTATGGCAAACATACCATTGAAGCGCTCGAAAAACGAAGTCCCAAAAGCAGCAAGGCCTTCGACAATTACTTCCGTATCTGATTCTGAGTTAAATGTGTGACCTTTTTCTATTAATTCTTCCCTTAATTCCTTAAAATTATATACACATCCATTGAATACAACGACCCATTTACCATCCTTAGAATGCATTGGCTGTTGCCCTTTATCCGATGGATCTAAAATAGCCAATCGTTTATGAACAAAGCCTATATTATCTTCTATGAAGATCCCCTCACCATCAGGACCACGATGATTGATTTGGTTTCCCATTTCAACCAAATAATCTTTTACTACTGGTTCGCCATCAATATTATATATCCCAAGGATTCCACACATTTAGGATATGTTTTTTATAGAATTAACAATATATTCAAAATCTTCTTGAACCATTCGATTATGTAAAGGAATCGAAATGGATTTATCATTTGCAATCTGAGCTCCAGGATAATCTTCTGGTTGAATACTATATTTGTCCTTATAAAATCCTAGCATATGAACCGCATGTGTCCCTGGCCTCGTAGAGATTCCTGCCTCTTGCAAACGTTCCATAATTTCATTACGTGAACAGGGTGCTTTATCTTCGTCAATAAGTAAAACAAAACTTTGCCAACCATGTTTATAGTCATCAGAAAAATTTGGAAGCGAAACCCAGGAGATAGAAGCTAATTCTTTTTTGTAGTAGGTAGCCCACTTGGCGCGTTCGTCAATAAATTGATCTAGTTTTTTCAATTGAACTACTCCAATTGCACCCTGTAAATCGGTCATTCGGTAATTATAACCCAACATATTAAAATCAGGTAAAATATAGGGTTTAGCCCCGTGATGACGTTGTTCTTCGGAAATAGAAGCCCCATGATTTCTTAAAACTTGTAACTTTTCTCCTAGGATATCATCATTGGTTGTAATCATACCGCCCTCACCTGTTGTGATCGATTTTCTTGGATGAAAAGAAAAGCACCCCATAAGCCCCAATCCACCAGCTGGTAATTCTTTGTAAGCTGATCCTGCAGCACAAGCTCCATCCTCAATCAGAGGAATATCTTCCGCAACAGTTTTAATTTCATCCATAGGTGCACACAACCCAAAGAGATGAACCACCATTATGGCTTTGGTTTTTGGTGTAATTTTTTGCTTTAATTTTTTTGGATCAAGGTTAAAGGTATTTGGATCAATATCACAGAAAACAACTTCAGCACCTTGATATAAAACTACGTTTGCGGTTGAAACCCATGTAAAGGCAGGAACAATTACTTCGTCTCCGGGCATAATATCCAGTGCTATAAGAGCAAGATGCAGTGCTGTAGTTGCGCTTGTTACTGCAACAGCATATTTTACCTTATGCCGTTTTGCAAAAGCATCTTCAAATGCACGGACTTTTGGCCCGGCGGTCAACCAACCTGTTTCTAAAGGCTCCTTTAAGGCTTGCCATTCGTCATTACCTGTTACTGGTAGTGATATGGGTATGATTCTCTTATTAGTCATGTAAATGATTTAATCTTGTTTTATTAAACGCCCCGAGAAACAAGCTTCTTCCTTATGAAAAAAGTCAATCTCAAACTTATTTGATAAGACTAAATCATTAAACTCTGATTCAGTATATCGTTTTGCATTGGAGGGTGAGTACCAATCAAAATTAACAATATCATTAGCACTAGAATCCCATTCAGAATTATAAAAACATTTTAAAAAATTCCAATAGATAAAGCGTTGAAGGTCATACTCTCCTTTTTTGATATTCAAAAGTGGAATCTCTGGTGAATTTATTTTAACTTTTAATTGAGATAAGTTTTTCCCTAATTCAGTTAATTGAGATGAAAATTCCCAAAGTTCTTTGTTTGTTATTTTATGTGTCTCATGTCTAAAAAAGTCATCAACTAGTTCTCTAGGTAAAGCTTTTTTTGCATATAAATAATAAAAAAAGTAGCCAGATGGCTTAATTAAACTCCCAAGGTGGTTGAACGTAATTTCAGGTTTCTCAGTATGCATTATTACTTGGTCACAAATCACTAAGTCAAAAACACCACAATCAAATTCTGTATTAGCGATATCTCCTTTAATAAAAAACAAATTTTCTTGATTTTTATATTTTTGTGCTGCGATATCTAATGAATCACTTATATCCATTCCGACAACAATAGAATCTGAAGCTAATGAAGCAACCCATGAAGTTTTGTATCCTATGCCACAACCTGCATCCAATATTATTTTTCCCTTCAAAAATTCAGCTAGCTGATCCTCATTAGAAAATCCATATAAACTTAAAAACCACTTTTTTTGGTCATGAATAAAATTCTTGTCATTCGTTAAGTCTTTTTCATTTGCAGATGTCCATTTTTCAGAAAAAGCATTTTTTGTTTGATCTTGATTTATTTCTATGTCTTTTCGTTTGCTTACAGCTGTAATTATATTCTCATTAAGTGATATTTCGCTATTAAAGAGTTTCGGTAATTTTCTCATTTTAAATAATTTTTTATTACGTGCGACGCAATCGCCAAAGAAGCCGTAGCTCCTGGACTAGGAGCATTGAGTACATGAATTTGTCTTCCCTTACGCATTACATTAAAATCCATTTGTAATTTTCCTTCTTGAGAAATAGCCTGTGCTCTTACTCCGACTG
>Ga0209223_10003639_pt1 | contig 14563 bp, 10 predicted proteins | sample COG_06_FD_184750 | JGI IMG/M metagenome (GOLD analysis project Ga0209223, IMG submission 184750) | Pelagic Microbial community sample from North Sea - COGITO 998_met_06 (SPAdes) (version 2) | ecosystem: Environmental > Aquatic > Marine > Neritic zone/Coastal water | place: Helgoland, sampling...
AGAGGAAGTTGGGTTTTGCGACAGCCCCCTTGAGGGTTCACAAAATTTTCTCAAATTTAGTGCTCGAAAAAGAGCGCAAATTTACTCAGCTTTTATTTACCTAGGATTTGGCCTTGCTTAAGAAATCAAAAAAGATCTAAGCAAGGTGGTGAAGGAAGATGGCTACCAAAATATCTCGCAAGCTATTGGTGTTGATAACCAATAATACCAAATCCAGCCTTTATATATACTATAGATTTTTTGATTTTTATTACCTCATAAGATTAAAAATATATGGTATATCTAAAGTTTGGACTTGGTATAATAAAGCTTATCTTCGGCATTATATTCGCTACTTTTTAACTCCCTTTTGCAACCCCACCTTTTGCAGCCCCTGCAGCATATCCTGATGGGTTTTGTACATTGGGAGGCGGGGGCAAGTTTACTCGTTGGTTACCAGATATTGGCAAAACTCCTTTTTCATGGTTTAATGCTGAAGGGTCAAAATAAAGCGCTGAAGCACCTTTTCTAGTGGAGGTAAAAGAGGGTGCAGGGAGTTGATTGTTAGTCGAAGCTTCCGAAGCAAGCTTAATTCCTATATCTTCAAATTGACCTACTTCAATACCGAGGCAATTAGCAAATTTACTAGCTTGTTCCTTGCTTGTAAAGTTTATAGCCATGTGGGCAATTTTACTATTTGGGTCAATAGCAAGGTAGGAGCCAAAAAATCCTCGACCTTTACTTTCTGTAATTTTAAAAGATTGCTCTGTCGTCCTTTCTTCTAAAATGCAATTTAGTTCGTCACCAATACTTCTTGCAAAAATATCCGCTTTATCTTTATTGCTAAATTTAACAACTAATTTGCCATCATCGCAAAGTAAGCTACTTTGCCTTGTTTCAATATATTTTGATTTTGTAATATCTGGTTCAGGAGGTAGCTTTTCTTTGTTGAAATATAATGCCGCCCTTCCTTGCGGAATAAAGCCGTCGGAGTTTCCAATTTCAACTTGACTTTGTGCCTTAATCCAATCCAAATCAATATAATTGGCAAAATCCATGGCTTGTTGATGAGTTGAAAAAGAAATAGCTGCTTCATTATTTAATGACGCATAATATCCTGTACTGCCTTGACCTTCAGATGGTAAAATAAAAACCACATTATTATCAGTATTATGGGCTTTCATCCTAAAATTTTGATCAAATCTTTTTACAAAGTCATCTTTAGCCTGCTGCGAGTCAAATCTAACACCAAGTCCCGCAGCTTTATTTTGCGAAACATATATAGTAGATTTAAAACTTCTTAGATCTTCCTCTAGCGACAAATCTCCCATTTCATTTGGTAGGCCACCTATAGCAATTTCTGATGGCTCATTTCCTTTGTTAATTTCCTCTGTTAGCTTACGAATAAGAGGAAGAGCCTCTTTATATGCTTCTGTGGCAATATATTGTGATTCAGGGTGCTTATCAGGATGGTACTTCGAATTAAGTTTTTTAATATCAGAAATAGAATCCTGCCAACTTTTGCCGTCCTCTTTCTTAAACCCCAATATATTAACAATATCATCTAGATCTTGCCGACTTTTCTCTATAGATTCGGCAATGGTAACATTTTCTACAATGTTCTTATTTTCTTTATACAACTTAACTCTGTTTATAAAGCTTTTTAAAAACTCTTCATTTGTGGGCATGATTTTTTTATTTAATTTTACATGACAAGAAGATAATTTTGGTATTTATATAGTTTTTACCTAAACTTTCTTCAAACTAGAACAAATCATAACACAAAATATAAATCATATCAACAAATTTTTTTATAGAAAAAATTAAAAAACTCTCTTGGACAGATTCTTATACTATTTCCATAAATTAAGTATCTAATTACAAAATATTTTTGCTTTTAGATTTAATTTTAAAGCGCCGTAGTATCTAGATACTTCAAGTTTTAAAATTAAATAATAAAAGCAACAAAGATGAGGTAATTAGATGCTTAATTTATGGAAATGGTATTAGTCAGATATTATTACTAAAGACAAGCAGCAATTGCTCTAACAATTAAATCTAGCGACTCTTCGTCATGCATCGGAGTTATTGTTAGGCGCAGCCTTTCATCGCCGACATCCACTGTTGGGTAGTTGATATGTTGGATATATATGTTGTGATTGTCCAAAAGTGATTTGGAGATTTCTTGAGCCTTTTTAGCATCTCCTATTTTTATAGAGATGATTTGGGAATCATTATCAACAATGCTGATTTTTGCTTCTTTTAGTTTTTGTTTAAGGGTGGCAACTTTTTGCCACAAAAGCTCTCTTTCTTTGTTAGAATTTTTTAAATATTTAATATTTTCAATAGCAGCAGCTGCTATAACAGGTGGCAAGGCAGTAGTAAAAATAAAGCCTGAGGCCACAGATCTAATGGCATCGATGATTGATTGATCTGCAGCTATATAGCCACCTATTGCACCATAGGCTTTGCCTAGAGTTCCTTGAATTATATCTATTTCTGACATTGCGCCCAGCTTTTCACATAAGCCGCCACCCCTTTTACCATAAAGACCTACACCATGAACCTCATCTATATAAAGATAGGTTTGGTATTTTTTAGCTAAATTAATGATTTCATTAATTTTTCCAAAATCACCATCCATTGAATAAACCGATTCAAAAATAATAATTTTAGGTTGGTTTTCGTCATATTTTTGCAATAATTCTTCAAGATGATCAATATCATTATGACGAAATATTTCTTTATTTAAGCCACTATTGCGAATTCCTGAAATTATCGAAGCATGGTTTTTGGCATCAGAAAATATGGTTAAATCTGGTATTATTTTAGCTAGGCTTTGAATAGTTGCGTCATTTGCAATATATCCTGAATTAAAAATAATAGCAGATTCCTTATTGTGTAAATCGGCTAATTCACATTCAAGATCATTGATAATTTGCGTGCTTCCTGAAATATTTCTTGTGCCCCCAGCGCCAAGACCAAATTTATTTAAAGCAACTATCGCTTTATCAATAGCTTGCTGATTTTGCCCCATGCCAAGATAATCATTAGAGCAGCATAGTAATATTTTTTTATTATTTTTATTATTAATAGCATATGGAAAATTGCCGCATATTCTTGATATTATAGTAAATTCGCGATAGCGATTTTTTTCCTTTAAATTTTCTACTGTAAGTAAAAAAGGAGAGTTCTTTTCTTTTTTTCTATCTTTGCTAATATTCATTATTTAGAGAATATTTTTTTTAATTTATTTCTTTTGTATTTCGGTATCATAATTATGATGCCACATAATATTACTACCGAGCCCATAATAACCCAAAAATCTACAACTTCGCCAAAAGCAAAATAAGCAATTAATGAGGTAAAAATTAAGCGCGTAAAATCCACTGGCTGCAGCATTGAAATATCTGATTTATTATAGGCATAGGATATACTAAAATAAGCTAAATTTGAAATAAATCCAAGAGATACAAACCACAATAAGTCAACAAAACTTACCATTTTTATAAATGGTAAAGCAAAAGGCGTCGATATTATCAACATGATAATTGACATATAGGCAACTATTGTTTTGGGCTTTTCGGTTTTGGTCATAATCTTTGTTGTGATATTTGATATTGTCCACAAAATTACAGCCCCAAAAACAAAATAATGTCCGCTATTTAATTCTCGAAAACCAGGTCGCAAGATAATAGCAACGCCAATAAGTCCAACAAATATAGCTAACCAATTACGCATTTTTACCTTTTCTTTCAAAAAAATCATAGCTACCAAAGTGGTGGTAAAAGGAATCATAAAGCTGATTGAAACAGCTTCTGATAATGGTAAAATTGAGATTGAATAAAACCAACAAAACATAGAAAAAACGCCATTGGTGCTGCGAATCATGTGTAGGTTAATTTTTTTTGTACGCAAAAGACTTTTGTAATCCTTAAATATTTCTGGTATAAAAAAAAGCAAAGAAAAAAAATTTCTTAGCATCAAAATAAAAAATATATGAAACTCATCTGATAGATGGCGCACAATTGCCACCATAATTGAAACAAAAAAACAACATAAAGTCATGTAAAAAATTCCATGAGAATTCTCTGAGAATTTACTAGATAAAATCATACCGATAGTTTTTTATAAAATTCTTTTGCCTTTTTCGCCGAAACAATTTTGCTAAAATTAATTTTTTCAATAAATACCCCGTCCAACGATCTCGCCCTTGACAGCGCAACGTAGGCCTGACCTGGGCTAAAAATATCTGATAAATCGCAAGATATCTTATCTAAAGTTAATCCCTGCGATTTGTGGATCGTAATAGCCCAAGCTAAAATAAGTGGAATTTGAGCCACTGACGCCTCTTGTACCAATTCTTGCTTTGCCTTGTCATAGCTTTCTATCAGCCATTCTTCGGGAGAAATTGTAAGCTCAACATTATTGCCAAATTTAACAATTGGATATTTTTTCTTCAGTGAAAAATCAACCACCACACCTAAAGAGCCATTTATTATTCCATCTTTTTGGTAAGTATTTTTTGTCATCATCACTTGCGCCCCAACTTTTAGCTTTAAGGCTTCTGGCGCTATGCAGTTTTTTTTAAGTAAATCAACTTTACCCTGACTGCCGCTATATTTTGCTTGATAAGTTGCCTCATTGGCAACAATGTTTCTTAAATGATAATCATTAATTTTTTCAACTTTGTAATTGTGAGTTGTTAATATTGTTGGCTTAATGGCAATATTACTATCCTTAGCATCAACTCTGCTTTGTAGTATATCCACATCATCATTGTCTAGCTCGCCATATCTTAAATTATCAAGAATCTTAACAAATTGCTGATCTTTTTGACGAAATTTCTCTTCTAGATTAAATATTTCAAGATTAAGATCTGGCCAGCAATTAGCATTAAAGCAAAAATCAATATCGTTTGATAGCTTATTAATCGGCGGCAATTGTAAAAAATCGCCAAAAAATAATATTTGTAAACCTCCCATCGCCGCATCATTTTGTCTAACATGGCGTAAAACTTGATCTATTAAATCAAGGGTTTGCGGTGCAATCATCGAAATTTCATCAATTGCCAAAGCTTTAGCCTGAATTATTTTGCGCCTCACGCGAGCAAATTTGGAGCTAAAAAGATTTTCAACAATTTTTTCTACCGGCAAATTTCCCAAGCCTATTCCACTCCAAGAATGAATAGTTGAGCCCCCAATGTTGACCGCAGCTATTCCAGTGCTTGCCGTTACCACAAGTCCAGATTGAGCGTAATTAAATTTTAGATAATTGAGTAAGAAAGACTTGCCGCTACCAGCTCCACCGGTTACAAAAATATTGCTACCAGCCTCAAATTTATTAACAATATCTTGTTGCTTTGCCGAAAGTTGTGCTTTATCCATAAAATTATCTATTGGGATGAGAAACCGCCTCTAATGCCATTTCTATAAATTAATCTCTTTCTTAACAAGATATTATTTATTTTTAAACTTTACTTCAAAGTAAAGATACCTCTAGTTATCACAAGCTTTCAAATTAAAGATTAAAATTTATAAAGATAAATTTCTAAGAGAAAAATTACATTTATAGAAAGTGTCACAATGCCATGTTTCATTTAAGATTTTATAATATGTTAGTTACACAATTAAAAGTGAAAAATTAATGGAGTTCAAATTTCAGGTAAATAACGAGGATGATAAGAAGCGCCTTGATGTGTTTTTAGTTGCTAAACTACAGCCAATTAAACCAGAATTTAGTCGCAAAAAGATACGAGATCTTATCGATGAAGGCTTTATTGCATCATCAAAAGATAACCCTGTCATAAATAATAAATTATCGCCCTCTTTAAAAGTAAATTTTGGTGAAAATTATATAGTTAAAATATCTCCAGCCAAATCATTAAAGCTTGAGGCGCAAAAAGTGGATTTTGATATTATTTTTGAAGATGAGCATTTGCTTATAATAAACAAGCCAAGCAACTTAACTGTGCATCCAGGTCACGGCAATCAAGATAAAACATTAGTAAATGGCCTGCTATATAGATTTCAAGATAATCTATCATCAATTAATGGCGATTTTCGCCCCGGTATAGTTCATCGCCTAGATAAGGATACAAGCGGGCTTATGGTTGTTGCTAAAAATGATTTATGCCATCAATTATTAAGCAAAATGCTTGAAGAGAGATCTATCGGGCGGCGTTATTTAGCTATAATTTACGGAGTAATGAGTCCAGATTCAGGCAAGATTAATAAAAATATCACTAGATCATCAAAAAACCGCCTTAAAATGACTACTAGCAGAGTTAAGGGTCGGACGTCTGTAACAAATTATCAAACTAATGAAATATTCAGTGATAATTTTGCTAGCCTAGTAGAGTGCAAATTAGAGAGCGGTAGAACTCATCAAATTAGAGCTCACTTTGAATCAGAAAAACATTCCTTAATTGGTGATCAAATATATAATTCTTGCAAAAAACAGCCTCGCCCAGAATTTAATAAAAAGGCCGTTAATTTCATAATAAATTTTCCAAGACAAGCTTTGCATTCTCATAAAATTAATTTTATTCACCCTATAACCAAGGAAGAAATAGATTTTTCAATAGAATTAACTGCAGACCTAAAAGAATTATGTCACAATCTAAGAAATCTGTAATTATATCTGGCGCCACCGCATCAGGAAAATCTAGCTTGTCTCTAAAATTAGCTCAAGATTTTAATGGCGAGATAATCAATGCTGATTCTTTGCAAATTTATAAAGATTTGCCAATTCTATCGGCGCAGCCAAAAGAGTTAGATCAAGGAAATATTTACCATCACCTCTACGGATTTTTGAATTTTGACCAAAGATTTTCGGTTTTTGATTGGCTAAAAAAAGTTAGAATCTCCACCCTAGAAATTTATAAAAAAAATAAATTACCCATAATAGTTGGGGGCAGCGGTATGTATATTTCAAAATTAGTTGAAGGAATTTCTCTTATACCCCCAATTTCACCCAAAAATAAAGCACAATCCTTGCAAGATTTAGATAATTATGGACTAAAGGAAATAATTAAAAAATCCCAAGCCACAAATATAATTGATAAACAACGAGCTTTACGCGCCTATGAAATATATTTAGAAACCGGCAAGCCTTTGTCATATTGGCATCAACAAGATAAGAGCCATATCTTGCCAGATACCCAATTTATCCATTTTAATATCAACATAGATAGATCTCTAATTTATGATAATTGCCATAAAAGATTTAGCGAAATGTTAAAATATGGAGCTATTGCAGAAGCCGAAGCTCTTGCTAATAAAATTAATAATCATGGCGATATTAATGACGCAACTATTACAAAAACATTGGGATATAATGAAATAATAAATCACCTACAAAAAGAAATATCTTTTGATGAGATGAAAAATATAATCTGTCAGAAAACAAGGAACTATGCCAAAAGACAGCTGACTTGGTTTCGCAACCAATTGACAATCAATACAAAAAATCATTCAAGATTCGATATAAAACATTATGATGAAATTTTACCAATACTAAATCTTGAACTTAACAATAATTCTTAATAAATATTCAATCAATATTTGCTACGCTTTAATAAAATAGTTGCTTTTATTTGTGCAACATTTTAAGTTTTTTATCCTTGTCTTTTTTGAAGAAATACTTCAAGAGCACGTAGCTCAGTTGGTAGAGCACTTGACTTTTAATCAGGTTGTCGATGGTTCGAGCCCATCCGTGCTCACCAAGCTTTTCATGGCTTGGTGATAATCCCCTTTTTTACAAGCAAGCTTTAAAAAAATCTAAATTAAAGAAGATATTTTAACCTCTAGGAAGTCAGCTATTTTATAAATAGTAACAAGCGAAGATGATAACTAAGATGGCTACGGCATAAATCTTGGCCTTGAGGCTGAAATTGCTCAAAATGTTTTTATTAGAGGGTTGGCCAAATATAGCAAGGTCAATAGCGTTGATTATTTTGATAATTTACAACTTTTAGCATTGGCGCTAGATATCAATTCTAATTACAATCTTTGAAAATTATTCAGGAGGATCGTTCTTAAAACATCCGCCTCAACACCTCCAAAACCCCATTTAACTCCTCATCACTAAGGGCTTATATTTTGCTAAAGGTTTAATTAAAGCTGAATTTTGACATGTTAAGATGATATCCAATCTGGATCTAAAGCTCCTTCGTTATTTGGGGTTGGCACCTCATATTCAAAGCCAGTGACAATATCGACAATAAATAATCTTGGAATTGATTCTGCGCCATAAGGGCCTCTTTTTTTAGAATAGATAAGATATCTTGAGCTTGGCGACCATTTCACACCCTCAAGAAGATAGCCTTCCGCTAGTATTTTTTCATTAGTGCCGTCTGATAGCATAATGCCTGCATAGAATTTGTTATTTTGAAATTTAGTAAAGGCAATATGTTTGCCATCTAATGACCATTGCGGCTTAGAATATGAGGCATTAGCATTGCTTAATCGCTTCACAGAATAATCTTTATTATCAATAACATAAATTTGCTGCCTACCACTGCGATCGGAAGAAAAAACAATCTTTGATCCATCTGGTGAATATGATGGCGTGGTATCAATTGCATCATGACGAGTTATGCGCAAAGATTCATTGGTTAACATGTTAAATTCATAGATATCGGTGTTCTTATCTACGATTGCTGATAGTAGTATTTTATTTGGATCTGTTGGATGAGGTGCTGGAGAAAAATTTGTGTCACGAAAACCAGTTGCTTTATTTGATTTGTTGTTATTGAGATTAACCTTAAAAATATGCGGCTTATCCAAGAAATATCGTAGATAAAAAATTTCATCACGATTTTTTGAGAATACTGGGGTTAGCACAAGATCAGATCCATCTGATAAAAATCTTTGCTCTGATCCATCAAAATTTATTATAGCTAATTTTTTAGTTCGCTTATTTAAAGGTCCAGATTCAGCAATATAGGTAATTTTTGAATTAAAATGACCAATTTTTTCACCAGTTAATTTAGTAAAAATTTCATTAGAGACATAATTTGCAATCTTGTCATAATTATCTTCAGAGGCGCCGTAAAATCTACCAAAAAGCTGCTTTTGATCGAGCACATCCCAAGCCCTAATCTTTGCTTCAATATTTCCTACCTTGTCATATTTAAAATCGCCAACCACAATAGCACTAACATTGTCTTTGCTATATTTTTCAAAATTTGGCACAGATTCAGCGGTGACTTTAGAAATATATCTAGGATTTTTATCATCATTTAAATTGGAATATATCGTGCTATCTGGCAACATGATTTCCATATCATCAAAATCCGCAACGATTTTAAATAAATTAGTGCTATTTAAATTACGCATTATCATTGCCATAATCTTTTTTACACCTTGATCTAAATCTGGATCATCAACATCAAAGCCAAAAAATAATATCTTATGACGTCGCAACTCATCATTGTCATTTATCTTTAAATTTATTACAGCATTAGAGCTGCTGATAAAGAAAAAGATAAAGCAGATAAAAATTGATAATGGATTTTTGATAAAATGCATGGCTACAAATTTTCAACAATAATATTGTGATTGGTATAAATACAAATATCGCCGGCAATTTTCATAGATTTTCGTGCTATTTGCTCACAAGATAGGGATTTAATTTCCAGTAAGGCTTTGGCCGCCGCTAATGCATAATTGCCTCCTGAGCCAATCGCAGCAATTCCGTCTTCCGGCTCCAAAACATCACCATTTCCTGTTAAAATTAGACTAATATCTTTATCGATAACTATCATCATCGCTTCCAATCTTCTTAAATATTTATCCATGCGCCAATCCTTTGCCAATTCCACGCAAGAGCGCATTAGTTGATCGGGATATTGCTCTAATTTTTGCTCTAATCTTTCAAATAACGTAAAAGCATCTGCAGTTGCGCCAGCAAAACCAGCAATAATCGAGCCATTACCAATTTTACGAATTTTTTTAGCATTTGATTTCATAACGCTATGACCAAAAGAAACTTGACCATCTCCAGCTATGGAAACTTCTTTACCTCTTCTAACAGATAAAATTGTTGTTGCATAAAGTTGTGATGGATTTTTATGTTCTATCATAAGATGATTTATTTTTTAAATTTGTTAAAAGCGCAATTAGAGACTGAAATTATTAGTGCCATTGATCCTTAAAATATTTTGCCTAAATGGTGCAGTATCTTTTGTGATATTTTATATCAGATATATCAAGAAATTTGTAAATAAAAAACTACCTATATTTATTTAAATGGTTTTACACAAAAAATTCAATGCATATAAGCCATTTTTAACAATCTTCTTTTTAGGCATAGTTTCTGGATTGCCACTATCTCTTATATTGTCAACACTAAAAGCGTTACTTGTTGAAAAGGGCTTTGATCTTAGAACCGTTGGCTTCTTTGCCCTTGTAACAATACCATATGGTCTAAAAATATTATTTGCACCCATTATTGATTCATTCAAAATACCTTATTTAACCAATATTATAGGCCATCGCAAATCTTGGATAATAGCTACACAATCATTGCTTGCCTTATTTATAATCTGCCTTGGCGCCTCTACAATATTCACTAATCTAATTTATATCTCACTCTTCGCCCTACTTATTGCATTTAGCTCGGCAAGTCAAGATATCGTGATTGATGGCTATAGAATTGAACTGATAAAAGATAATGATCAAGGCTTAGCCTCTAGCTTTTATATCTATGGCTATCGCCTTGGGCTTTTAATATCTGGTGCTGGCGCCTTAGCTTTAGCCGAGATTATAAAGTGGGAAGCTGTATATTTTATTATGGGTCTTATAATGTTATGCAGCGTTTTTATAACATTATTTATCAAAGAGACGCGGGATAATTTTAAAAAAGAATATATGGGATTCAATTCATGGTTTAGAAAATTTATTATTATCCCATTATTTGACATAATAACAAGACGACAAAATGCCTATATTATATTATCACTAATTTTTTGCTTTAAACTAGCCGATTCCTTCGCTGGCAACCTAATATTGCCTTTTTTACTAGATATTGGTTATAGCAAACTAGAAATCGCTGCCGCTCTTAAAACATTTGGTCTGTTTGCTATTTTATCTGGAGTATTATTTGGGGGAATTTTAGTAAAAAAATTCAATATCTTAAATATATTATGGCTTGCAACATTGATGCAAATGCTATCAAATTTGGGGTTTTGCTATCTTGCAGCAAATGATAAGAATATTATCAACTTATATCAGGTGGTTTTCATTGAAAATTTCAGTGGCGGTATTGGCGATGCTGTCTTGGTAGCTTACTTAAGCAGTCTGTGCAATAAAAAATATAGCGCTACACAATATGCACTACTTATTTCTATAACCTCTGTTGCGCGCAGCCTGTTCTCCTCCACCGCTGGAATTTATGCTCAAAATCTTGGATGGTTTAACTTTTTTATTTTTTCGGCATGTTTAGCCTTGCCGGCAATATTATTTTTATTTTGGTTGACCATATTAAATAGGCCAATAAAAAAGCCTTCTAGGCACTATTAAGGAAGCTTATGAAAAGCTAAAATTGGAGTTTTTAAGATATTTTTAGAAGAAGTTTTATTTCTTTTTTACGAAATATATCCATATTTTACTCAAAAAAAAGTAATTTTACTAAATATTATTTTAGTTTTTCATAATAATCCTTAAGACTTAACAAATAGCAAAATCTTCGATGCGTTTAACTACAGTTAAAGCAAATACTGAAAATATTACCCGATCAGAAGTATCAGCGGCGCACTTTATTCCATATAGGTGTCATTGGAATTCTAACACCATAATGACCTATAAGGATGAATTAATCAGAATTGTTAAAATCAAAGGATTTGCTTTTGAAACAGCCGATGATGAAGAAATAGATCTCAAAAAAAACTCGCGTAATAATTTGTTAAAAGCCATGTCGACTGGCAATTTTTCACTTTATTTTCACACCATAAGAAGGAAGGAAAAAGGCTTTCCTGATGGTGAAATGCCCGACACATTTTCACAAAAAATCAATCAAGAATGGAAATATAAACATTCTGACGATAGAAGCTTTGTTAATGAGCATTACATAACTATTATTCGCGGTAGTGATCAATCTAGTATTGCAGCCATTGAAGGCATGATTAAGAATTTACAACATAAAGCTGACAAATCATCATGGGAATATGATATGCAAGCCGCCTTTGAAGAAATAGAAGAGATGACTGAAAGAGTTCTTAATGGCTTTGGCAATTATGGCGCAGAATTATTAGGATTAGTAGAGACAGAAAAATGCGTAATATCCGAACCTCTTGGCTTTTTAAGTAGGTTAGTAAACGCTGGATACACCCAGCAAATGAGACCTCCCATTGGACCAATATCAAATCACTTACCAATAAGCCGCCTATATTTTGGTAAAAAATCTATAGAAATACATAATCCAACCAATGTTCGCTATGGTGGAATTGTTTCAGTTAAAGAATATAGACCATCGACCAATGCCGGGGTTCTTGATGGCTTTATGCAGCTACCGTTTGAACTCATTATAAGCCAGTCATTTTCTTTTATTGACCGTATGATTGCCATAAGCTCTATGCAGTTACAACAAAGGAGATTGATTCAATCAGAGGATGTTGCCACATCGCAAATTGGCGAAATTGACCAAGCTCTCGACTCATCAATGAGTGGAGAATTCGCTTTTGGCAATCATCATTTATCAGTTTTATGTATCGAGGATGATCCAAAATCTCTTGAATCAGGATTATCACAATTAGTTGTTGAATTTTCCAATGTTGGCATAACTGGAATTCGTGAAAAACTTAATCTTGAGCCAGCCTATTGGGCGCAACTACCCTGCAATCAAGAGTATATGGCAAGACGCTGCACGGTAAATACTTTAAACCTAGCTAGCTTTGCTTCATTTCATAATTACCCATCCGGTAAAAGATCTAATAATCATTGGGGCAATGCTGTAACTGTTTTAAATACCGTTTCAGGTACGCCATTTTTTTTCAATTTTCATGTTCGTGATGTAGGTCACACTATGATTATTGGCCCAACTGGCTCTGGTAAAACGGTCTTATTAAATTTTTTATGCGCCCAGACACAAAAATTTAATGGCAGACTTTTCTTTTTTGATAAGGATCGTGGTGCTGAAATATTTGTGAGATCAATCAGGGGTCGCTATATAAAGCCCGATGTTGCTAAAAAATCGGGCTTTAATCCTTTTCAACTCGAAGATACTGCGGTCAACAGGTCATTTTTGGTTGAGTTTCTCAAGGCTCTTGTTAGCGAGGATGGAAAAACAGTGCCAGCTCATGAAATCGATAGAATAAAAGAAGCGATTGAGGGAAATTATAAGCTGCCATTTGATCAAAGGCGATTGAGAAATATTGCGCCATTTATGGGTCTCGGTGGACCAGATACATTATCAGGAAGACTTGAGATGTGGCATAGTAACGGCTCGCACACTAGATTATTTGATAATCCACAAGATGTTATTGATTTTAGTTCATCAAGAATATTTGGCATAGAGATGGGCTACATCTTGCAAGACAAGCAAAGTATTGGTCCCGTTTTATTATATTTATTTCATCGCATACAGCAATCACTTGACGGATCACCAACCATGATTGTTCTTGATGAGGCTTGGGCATTAATTGATAATCCAATTTTTGCTCCCAAGCTTCGAGATTGGCTAAAAGTTTTAAGAAAGCTCAATGCTTTTGTGGTTTTTGCCACTCAATCAGTTGAAGATGCTGCTCGTAGTGATATATCGGATACTTTAATACAGCAAACTGCGACCCAGATCTTTTTGCCAAATATTAGAGCTACAGAAATTTACCGCAGTGTTTTTATGCTCTCAAAAAGAGAGTTTGATTTGGTTAGAACCACAGATCCAGCAACGCGGTTTTTTCTTGTGAAACAAGACAATGATGGGGTTATTGCAAGAGTTGATCTTGGTGGCATGGATGAGTCAATTAGAGTTTTATCTGGCAGAACCGAAACAATATTGCTATTAGATGAAATTATCAAAGAAGTTGGTGACGATCCAGATGAGTGGCTACCAATTTTTTACAAACGATCAGCCACTATTTAATCATGCATAAGATTTTTAGTAAAATATTCAAAATTATTCTTATCTTAGCTTCATTTATCGTGTCTCAGCAATCTTTTGCTTATAATGATAAAGGCGTTAATCGAATCAGGCAATGCAATAAGGAGGGTAAACCTCATAGCGGATATGGCGATAAATTGTTTAACCCTGCAGGAAATACAGAGCAAGCTAGTGAATATGAGTTTTTTACTAGTAATCCTCATTGTGCTGCTATTTTATCAACATATCTTGGAGCTAAAATTGCGCTACAAACCGCTATGACAACTTGCGGAGTTGATAAAGTTGTTAGTGGCTATCCTAATATTATAAAAGATTATTATTATTTTGCCCTAATCGCTAAAAAAGCATCATCAAGTGGCGTATGCATGGCAGCAGGCGCTACTGCCAAAGGAATATATAGCGGAGCTTTTTTATCTGCATTAGAAATTCAATATGATAGAGCTAGTAAATTTTATGATAAAACCAGAGTATGTGGCAGTGGCTG
>Ga0209223_10003640_pt1 | contig 14560 bp, 8 predicted proteins | sample COG_06_FD_184750 | JGI IMG/M metagenome (GOLD analysis project Ga0209223, IMG submission 184750) | Pelagic Microbial community sample from North Sea - COGITO 998_met_06 (SPAdes) (version 2) | ecosystem: Environmental > Aquatic > Marine > Neritic zone/Coastal water | place: Helgoland, sampling...
GTCCATCTGGGCCTATTTTAAGCATCGTATATAAGTAGAAGACTGTATCGGTCGAATGGCGAGCCCAACCAGAAAACCATGTTATTTTTTAGTGACTGTCAGCCGGTCAATCTCGCACCGTGTTTAGTTCCTGGTCTGATGGTTCAGGGGAGGGACGTGCTCTCCTCGTCCGCAGCCGAAGCGGGGGTTGGACTGCCCTACTTGGTGGTTGCTGCATCATCACTTCTGCAACTGTCGCCACATTGCAGTCGCGCAGACGCCGAAGGTTTTGTGTCCAATCAGCGCTTACTCACGCCAGGGCAGTGACATTATTTTTTGATCACTATCGTAAATCGTTGAATCGATGCCAATAAGTACGACTGCATCCGTTTCAGTAACGCCAGTATTAACCAATTAGTGAGCAATTCCAGCAGGAGCAGTTAGGATGTACGGCCGGCCACTCCATGAGTTAAAGCAGAGGCGAGCTGAACTCGAACTGGGTGGGCTTAAATGAGGGGGTTGTACGACTTTATTTAGTTGACCTAAACTATTCGTGTTTAGGTCAGTTAACTGGTCGTTTTATTCGTAAACTGTTTAATTAATGCTTTGAACAGTGTCGCTTCCCGGAGTCCTTTTTTTTGTTGCGTTAGAATTTGCGTGACAGTTACTTGGCTTTGTGGATTTCTACTCTAGATGCATATTTTATATTAAACAAGAATGAGTAGCGTAAAATTACCTGAGTGGGCATTGTTGAGGCTGACAAAGCTGGAAAAGTTAAGCTCGCCAATGGATAGGCATAAGTCGCTACTTGATTTTGGTGAAAATTTTTTGATGTTACTGTCTGGCTATGCTCTGGGCGAGTACCATAGCCATCGTATTGTAGATATGAAGCTCGAGCGTGAGTTATATGCTCGATTGAATGATTTAAACTCCGGCAAGTCTGTTAGTGTCGGGCATTATTGTTCTTTGGTTCAGAAGGCCTCGCAGGCGATTGAAAATGCTGAAAAAGATTCTGTCTTGAAAAAGGCATTTGCCTTTAATAAGCGTGATAAAAAAGCCTTACAAGAGTCTGTTGAGTTTACGCAGGTTAGAGATGTTTTTTTGGCAGCTAAAGAGTATGCGGAAAACAAAATATCGGATCCTTTGGTTGATTTTTTTGAACGTTTTCAATCAAATCAACCGTCTTTGAGGGCCAATTTGATTGATTACCTGCTTGTATTTCCACAGATCAGAAATCGTTTTGCCCATCCGCATTATGATATTCGAAATAAGAAGACCGGCGAGGTGCTAGGCAAAGTCGAATGGCCTTTGGGAGAAGCATACTATAATTTAGTAAACCCTATTATCGAAGCATCTTTGATTAAGGCACTGGAGATTACGTCAACAGTCTGGGGATTGAATCGTGCTAGAGTTGACACAGTACAAAATACAAATGTATCGATGCTCGCGGCCTCGGGCTCTTTTGTCATCAACCAACCAGACAGACCTTTTAAGTCGGGAATGGAATTTATTCTAGGAGATAATAATGCAGCTCATTTTTGCTGTGACTTTAATTACAATTTGTTTGTAGATTCTGTTGCTGAGAAAACTATTCTTGAAGAAGAAGGAAAACGCGAACAACAGGCCTTACATGCCAAAAACAAAGAGCAGTTAAGTGATTTGATTAAAGAAAACCTCTCTGGCGATGGAGTGATTGACCTAGATGAATATAACTTGCTGAAAGCTGTTGCAGTTAATAATCTTGAGATGTCCGAGGATAACCTCAAAGAGATGATCAGCTCAGTTGCCTCAAGTATGAATATCCAGGACCCGTTTCCTGAGATCGATCCGATTTATATATCAAAAATTGATGAGGCTCTACAATCGGGGAATCTAAATCGTTTGAAACTCAAGCTTGAAGGCGAACGATTTGGTGTTGAGGCCTCTGGATTTGATAGTATTTTACAAGAGCGTTGTGAGTTTTTGGACTTGGATATCTCAGCTATCGGAGCAAATGAAGATTTCACCCTTTCTAATCATGATTTAAAAGCTACCGGGATTTTGGTTAGTCTTTCGAGATGGCTGCAATCTTTGTCAATTTTAAACCAGGCAAGTGGTAAAGTTAGTCTGTATACTGCAGTCAAAGGGAATACGGATACGCCTTATACTAAGGAACATATCCATCAACATCTTTGGCTGGATGTTACTTCCGTGCTTCAGGGGAGGCTCAGCACGCTCAGTAACTCGAGTCACAATAACTGGATTGTTGCGCCTAATCGCTGGAACCTGGGCAGAATGTGTGGCTATTACTGGGCCTCAATGTATCCAGATGATCGCAAGAGTGGTAAATCTTATGGTAAGACGATACATTTTTCATTTGTAATGGGCGTGGAAGAAGGGAGGCCAACGGTATCAATGGGCTTGATGAATGCGCATGACAAGGTCAATGCAGTTGAGCATTTTCCTCTTTTTGAGGCAGTATTAAAGAAGAAGATAGGTTCGTTTTTCAGGGATTACTCTAAGGAACTTTCGGCTTATAAAGATTTCGGATTGGGGACATGTGGCAGGAGATATAATTTAAGTGACCTGAATGGAGATTTTGAAAGTCTATTTCGTTTTCACGTTTCTGTGGCTGCTGATGCTGGTACCTTTAGTGTTAACTACGGTGATTTAGCTGATTTTTTTGAAGGGAATCCTTATAAGATTTTAGAACTGTTTGATGTAACGTATTCATTTATGTCAAATTTACTCGAGGATGTGCATGCAGATTACAAGGTGCGTTCGATCGAATATGTCTCACCATTTCGCAATATGGCGCGAAAATTAGAACGCATTACGAATGATTTATCTTCTGTAGTTGAGCAGTATGCGGGGGCGAACCCAAAACAGAATCGTAATTCGAATTCATCCCGTTATTATGATTATTTACACAGTAAGAGGAGGTTCGGCTTTAATACTGCAATAGAATTCGGGGTATGGATCGACACAGATGCAACGTCGTCTTTGGTTGGTTTTCGGCTGAGGGCTTGGGATGATAAGTTTGGTGACCCACAGTGTCTTCGATTGATGGATGAATTTGATACATTTACTAATGCATTGTCGTTAAAATACAAAATGGATGAGGATCCGAATTATTGCATAGAGTCTGGCTTTATAGCGTATCATCTTAAGCTTACTTGTGATGGATACGAAGAATCCCTTGCGGATGTTATGGCCGAGCTAGATCGAATTTTGGCGGAAATTCAGGCCGCACCACTGGATATTTTGAATATTAATAACAGAGCTTCGGAGGAGGATACTAAAAATCGAGACCAATATTTCTACAATGAGGAAACTTATCTTAAAGGTCGACTAGTTTTAGCAGTTATCAAAAATCATGCTAAAGAAAACCCTGATTTGACGGTAGATGATTTAGCGGAAGTTTTTCCTCAGCATCTTAATGGCTCTTTTCCTGTTATTTGCTCTTTGAGTACTGCAGCAGAAAAGTATGGAAACAAGCGCTATTATATCAAGGAGCCGATTCAGTTGATTGATGCAGTCGTAGTCGTCACAAATCAATGGGGAATCGCCAATATTGATGGCTTTTTGGGCAGAGCAGATGAACTTGGTATAACGATTGAGGCATTGCCGTCTAAAGATTCAGATGAGATTTCAGTTTAAGAGTATATTCTCTTGGTGGATGCGCCAAGTCGAGATCAGTGACATTTATAGATGAAATTTGAAATGAGTTCTTTTATTAAAAATACAATACTAACCGCATACTTTTGCATCATCAGCGGCGTTACTTTGTCTGCCGCGGATGATTCAGTATTGGTTGAAAATGTCCAAGCATTGTTGACCCATGCCGATGCGTGTTATTGGTTTGCGCTTAATGAGCATGGGGATCTGGGAATATTTACTGAAGGATTAGAGTTTATTGATGAAGCGGAAGGAATTGTCCGGGGGGTAAGTAATGAGGCAGTTCAGAATGAACTGATGAGGAATGTGGTTTCTCTTAGAGATGATATTTTAGAGCAGTATAATATGGCCCATGATACATTATATGGGGCTTTCCCCTTGTTTCGTTTTTATACTAATGATGATGAAACCTTTGAGCTTATAGATGAGCCGTTCAGAACTGCTCCGATTAGAGCCGCAGAAGGGCTTATTGATACGATCGTTGAACAGTGGTATCGCATGCCCCAGGTCGATATTGTGTTTAATAGTGTGGTGCGGCATGATGGAGATGGTAACAGCCTTAGTGACTCTACACTGAGCAGTATTCCACTTCAAAATGAAATGAGTTATATCTTTAACCAAAATTCTAAATTTTTTGTTCACACTGATCGAGAACTTGTAAGTGCACTCGATGAGCAAGAGTTGAAAAAATTCTATGCTGATGAGGTAGATCTAAATATATCAAATAAGATATGCGACCAGTTTTCTATTGAGCGTTTCTTGAAGGTTACTGCAGTTGAGCTCGATGTATTTGAAGAGTATTGGTTTTATATCGTGCGTGCCCAATTATACGAGAACGAAGAAGGTATACGTGAAGATCGAATGTTTGTCTATGGTTTCGGTGTTGATAGTCGTGATAAGCTTCCTTTCATTATTGTAGCTTGCATCGTGTTGCTTCTTTTGCCTGTTTTTTATTCCTATTTTTGCTATCAAAAGAGAGTGGCGGTTTTGTTGGTTTTGATTTCCGTATCAGTGGTATCTTTGTTGGTTTCATTGGGGGCCGGAGCCGGGTTGGCAACTCTTGAATATTCCCCTGAAGATTTGGTGAAGCAAATTTTGTGGATAGTTGTTTCAGCCTCATCTATTATTTTTGTGGTGCCGTTTCTCGCCATGCTTGGTGTTCATGTTAAGATAATCAAACCATTGTTTGGGCATGATTTTTTGGCGGACCCGAAGGGTACATTTACTTATTGTTTTGCGGTTTTCTGTGGCGCACTTATCGCTTTTGAATACGCGATTCTGACTTACTCGGATGTAGCGGTAGGGGTGGGGATTCTTGCGCTGGTCTTTTTTGCTGGTACCGCTGTGATATGGGGTTCTGTTTGTATTATTGCTAATGTTGAAGATAATTCGACTAAAATTAAGTTTCATGGCATAGGGCTCGCGCTTTCTTCTGTTTTTTGCGTTTTATTCGCTTTAAATATGATGCCATCTGGGACTAGCGATCCTTTTACTTTAATTGTGCTTCTTGGCTATATGCTCATTATGGCGATTTTTGGGTGTTTGATTGTACTTAACGCTAATAAGAAGGGATTGCAGCAAGTGAGTCGTATGAAATACATAACGATCTTTTCTACATTGCTTGTGTTTTTCTCTCTTGGTTTAGTCTCGATGACAGCTAACTTACAATTGTTGCTAGCTGCGACGTGCCCTCTTGTTTTCTTATGGGGGATTTGGGGTAAGTCAATTCTGTCGCTATCTGCCGAAACGTCGTCCAAACAAATTGAACGAATTGCTGCCTTCGATTCGGAATCAACAGAATATTCATTAGATGACATTTTGGCAGACCCAGTCGGGAAGCTTAATTACCAGCATCCTTTAGTAGCTGATATTATAGCTAGAATGTCTGATTTGTCTGACAGTAGCCCTCATCCGATTGCCATAATAGGTGAAGCGGGGTCAGGCAAAACTACATTGTTAAAGCAGGTATTTTCCGATGTCTCTCTTGGTCACATAAACCTATTTAGGATTGGAGTTCAAAAGACAGATGTTCCATACCAAATGGTAGAGCAGCTTGGAGAAAAGCTGGGGAGTATGATTCAAAAGCAGGATCGCTTTAATGAAATGTGCAACCGATTGGCTAGTCTCGTACCCTTGCCGGGAATTGCCACGATGCTGATTGATGGCTTGGGTGGTGATGAGGAAGTGGTTGTCGTTTCCAATGCCGAAATAGCTCATAGACTCTACGAGGTTTTGTGTGATAATGCCCCTCTTTGCGTATGGGTCGACGATGGTGAGAATATGGATTCTCAATCAGCTGAAGTACTATCAATGATATCTTCGTATATAAAAGAAGAGGACCGAATAGCATTGGTTACTTGTTTTGCGTGTGACTTTAATAGTAACAAGGACTGGGAGAACTGGATCGCAGGTTCTGCCTTCGAGTCTTTGGCTCTGCAGTTTTCTCGGCATGAACTGGGAGTATTCTTTGGAAAAATGTCGCTCGAAAAGGAAAGCACGGCCATTTTGCTGGAATATGTAGGTCATTTTTCACTGAGTGCATCTAAAGCTGTTGAGTGGTTGCGTCTCTTACAAATGAAAGAGTGGATAGGTGGTGAAGTCGCTCCTTACAAACTACTTAAAGACATAAATTCAGGTATGCCAAAACCGTCACATTTTTATGAGTTTATAGCTAACAAGCTATCTCAGCTATCGATCCGTTTGGTATCTTTTTTAGAATGTGCGGCCTGTGTCGGAAAGCAGTTTGATGCGACTCTGGTTGCTGAAGCATTGAATGAGTCATTGCCGGCTTTACTTTTGGAATTGGAGGAAATCGAGCGGATTCATATGATTCGTGATCATGAAGATGTTCATAATGACTACTCATTTACTTCTTCCATATACGTTGAAATTATTCGAGATCGTCTCAATAATCGCGATCATCCGGGCCAGATGAGACTGCTGGCATTTGAGTATCATGCACGTCTGACAAAGGTGCTGATTCAACGATATCAAGCATATCATAACAAAAAGCTATTGTTCCTAATCGCTAGTCATGCGCTGCACAGATCGGATGACTTCATCGAAGATTCCGTTTCATGGAATTTGTTGGCAATAGATGAGTATATTCACCGTCATTTGGCGAAAGAAGCAATTCTGCTTTGCGAGAAAATCGGGCCGCATTTACGAGTTTTGCATACGCGTCATTTACAACTCCAATACTACGCACTGAAGTTGGAGGCGTTCAACGATGCCCGCCTAGCAGAGCATCAGATGTCCGAGATTCGTTCAGAGACTAAATTTTTGAAGGTTAGTATCTTCAAGTGGCTGAAGGATAATGTTCTCAATGAAAGTGAGCGTGTCTATGGTTTGCGGTTATTGGTTAATTATGCACTGAACTGCCGTTTGGCAGGCCTTTCCGATAGTTCATATACCCTAGAGTGTTTTGAATGTTGTAGCGTAGTCATCAATGAGGCCAAAGAAGATCGCGAGCAGCTCTGGAAAGTTCAGGCGCTTCACTATCTGGGGTTAGCCCATCAGCAAAATGGCGATTTGAAGTCTTGCCAGGATGATCTGAATGCAGCGATCCTTCTTGCTGAAAATAGTAAAACAAGTAAATCAGTGCGTTCTCAGCTTTATAATTCGCGTGCACAGTATGCTTATGATCGCAGTGTTTGGAATTTAAACATAATAGTGGATTATAATCAGAGCCTAGACCTTAAGAAATCAACAGGTGATTTATTGGGACAAGCGATGACATTGGGAGGCCTTACAGGTTATTACATGGGGCTGGGTGAGGCTCATGTTCAGGATAACCTGACTCAACTCTGGGATTGGACCACTGAATCTTTTTCCATCAATACTACTTTGTGTAGCGCTTTCGGGCAAATGTTGGCGATTCAGCAGGCATTTAGTTTGTTGAATCTGGTTTCTGATCTATTGCTTGCGGAGCAGTGGAAAAAACAGTTGGCGGCTTGTTTATTGGAATGGCATCAGAATCTGATAGATGGTAGCGGGGTACCTCGGTCTGAATGCAGTCCATTTTTGAAGGATTGCCAAACATATGAGCAATTACTTCAAGGTGATAGTGCTTTGGGGCACAATGAAGACTGTATTTATGTATTGGATGAGATTACATTGCATGATCATATTCTCAAAAATCACTACTATGGGAAAACTCCGGGATCCAGGTTTTGGCCGAATGCTTCTGGGGAGCCAGTTGCGGACCGATTAAAGCTGTTACTGAAGAAGGTGGTGAATGATCCGAGTCGTATTGAGGAGGGAAGTATATATAAATTTTTGGCCACTGATACGGGAGAGATAGTAGGGGTAGATAACTTAATTCAATTGACCGATTTCCCTGCTTCAAAAATTATAAAATACACTGATGATAGCGGCTATAGATACAATGTCGTTCAAACGAAAGGGGTTGAAACATCCAAAGTTACGCTTGTCTGTGTTAAGTTGAATATAAGTTTTGAAGGTCGAACGGTTTGCAGGGTAGCATCCATGTATCCCAGTGATACTCCGCTGGATATTAAATCTCGCGATGACATCAACGAACTGGGATTGGGCTTTGCTGTAGAATAGTGTCTTTTGCTGGAAATGGAAATAAGCCAGTTTGTTAGAATTTTCGATTTCCCCAGAGACGGACTTTTCATAATTATTCGAAGTATTTAGGTTCGGGTGGCTGACGTTTTTTTATTTTTTTTATTTTTTACTAAGGGCTTCGGTTGCATTTACGGTGCGATGATTTAGATGTTTCAATGTAATTATTAATATCACGTCGTACATTAACAATGAACTCTCACATATGTGACCAAAATCAGAAGCACGATGGTCGAGTTACCGAAACTGAGCCAGAGCATGTGTTAGTCAGGAGGGGTTAATTAGTTGTTCGATGTGATGTGCCCTGAGAAAACTGGACATAAGATTCTCTTAGAAAGAGGATCAAATTATGAAAAAGCAACGCTACACGGCCGAGTTTAAGAACGAGGCAGTAAAGATGATAATAATCGACGGGGTGACCGTCAAAGAAGTGTCCCAGCAATTAGGAGTGCCAGAGGGTGTTTTATACAGCTGGCGTCAGAAGTATCTGGATGAGACGGAGGCTCAGAGTCCCGAAGGTGCTCAGAGTCCTAAGGCGATGGCCGCAGAGATCGCCGAGTTGCGTAAGCAGCTAGCCAAGCAAAAGCGCATGACTGAGATACTAAAAAAAAACTGTCGGCTACTTCAGCGAGGACGCATAATGCAGTATCGATTCATATATGATAACCAACAGACTTATCCAGTGGATGAGATGTGTGAGTGCTTTGAGCTCGGACGCAGTGGTTACTACAGCTGGAATGGCCGCGCACCTAGTGAGCATTCAATCGAGGATGAAGCTCTCAAGGTTCGCATTAAAGAGCTGTATAACCTCGCAAAGGGCCGCTACGGGCATCGCCCGATCCATGATCATCTCAAAGACGAGCAGTTGGACTGCGGGCGTGACCGCAGTCTACGCTTAATGCGAGAGCTGGGTATTGCCGGTGTTCAGAAGAAGTGCTTCAAGCCCTTAGGCACAGACAGTAATCACAAGTTTGGTTACAGTGCCAACCTACTCAAGGCGCTCGGCAAGCCAGAGCGCCCGGATCAAGTCTGGGTGGCGGATACCACCTACCTACGCAATGAAAGTGGCTGGTGTTACCTCGCTACTGTCATGGATCTGTTTAGTCGTCGTATCGTTGGCTGGAGTGTGAGCAATCGCAACGACTCGACGCTGATATGCTAGGCGCTGCAAGCCGCAGTACTCACTCGTGGCGGAGAGATCCCTAAGGGGCTGATGCATCACAGCGATCGAGGCAGCACTTATGCTAGCTACGATTACGCGGGCATGCTGAGTAGTCTAGGAATTACCCAAAGCATGAGCGCTAAAGGTAACTGCTACGATAATGCAGCCCAGGAATCGTTCTACGGCAGATACAAAACATCATCGGTCGGCGACCGTATCTTTGCCTCTAAGGATGAAGCCAGAAGCAACGCCTTCGAGTATATCGAAGTCTTCTATAATCGATTTAGAAAACACTCATCGTTGGGCTACAAAAGCCCACTTCAGTTTGAACAGAAATTTTACTCCCATGGGGTAAGCAAACAAGCCTTCCGGCTTGCTTGAGTCGCAACTAATCAATAATAACAATATTAAAGAATCTCATGTCCACTAAACTCAGGGCACATCAGAACCAGGCTAACTTTTCAAGTGGACCATTTCAGGTAACCTCGACCACGTGCCTGTTATCTAGGAAGTTATTCTTGACATGGGCAGTCACTATACTAACGTTAAAAATTCATCTAACATATAACAAAATAGAAATATATTATGTCGTCAACAAATCAAGTTTCCGTTAAATATTATTATAAAACGCCAAATGCTCCAGGTAATGGGGCCTCATCCTCATGGTCAGGGCGAGTTAAGGGAAATACAGAATCTGCCATTATGGAAGTGTTGCGCAAAAAACACAAAGGGAAAGAGATTATTTTAAGAGAAGTGAAATGGAAGTAGCGTGGTGTTTTCATGTTTCCCAAACTCCCAATCAGATTGCGAATAAATCGTTAGTTTTATTTTCGTGCGTACATTATGTTGAGCTCGATGGAATTCGAAAAAATCTTTTAGTCTAGATCATAGCCAAATGACTAGTTTCATTTTGTGTTCATTCAATCAATTTATCTTGCCATCTTCTCTGCATCCAGCGAATAATATCTTTACAAGAGGGGAGTGCCTGCATCGAGTATTCCTGCGGGTGATTTGTAATTGCTGAGCATATGTTTGTTGGTGTGCACTTATCTTCCTCACCAGACACCGATTGTGTGCTCAGTTTCGTGCCCACTTCGCACCTCGTCTGGTATTTCTTACGCTTTTGTTGAGTCAGGCAGGTTGTAACCGTGTCTTTTGGTGCAAAGCGTATCCTGCCACCAATATTCGCGATTAAGTATCGTTTCGTCCGACGTGGTTGATTTGTATATTTCAAGAATAGAATAGCTGAAGTGCTCTTTAATATACTCGAAACTTCTACGCTTAAGATTCTTATTTCCTCCGTGGCCATTTTTAATATAATCACGCCAACGGCCACCCAGCATATTCTTTCCATATGCTGATCCAACGTATAGCTGTCCTGTTTTCCTGTCTGTAATAAGGTAGATCCCCTTCTGATTACCCAGAGCGGTTTTCCATGCATCATTAGTGATAACCCGTTTCATATCCTTCCACGAAATATGCACTTGGTCATAGCCGGGGAAGATGTCTTTGTTATACTCTCCATCGAGTATCTGGGATACTAAGCACTGGTCGATAACGCTGGTGGCTTTTCGGACTAGGTTTTGATAGCGGTTTTTATAATGGATGACGATCCGGCCAAGATATTTTCTATAGTCGACCACAGGTTCGTATTCATAGCCAATTCCGTTCTGAATATTTAAGTCCTTCGTAATCCGGATTACATCAAACAGTAGCCATTTGTCTCCGTCTATTCTGACTAAGCCGATGACGATCTGCCCCTCCTTAAAGGATTTATTTTTCGTGTAATTCCATAGCAACCATTTCGATAGTCCCTCTTTATCTGTATTGAACAGATTTAGAGGATTACCAGCCTGCTTATGTGATTTAACAAAACGAATTTTTATGTTTTTTAAGTCCGCAATGTTTAGGATCCCATTCAGTTTTATTGTTTCGGTATTTAGGGTTTCATTCATATTCATTTTCACAGCCATCCCATAGGGATGCTCATTTAAATTAAAAAAGTGGTTGGCTTTGGGTGGTTTCCGACCAAGGAAACCGAGTGTGAACAAACCAAAACCAACCAAGCACAGTTGGTCGTCTTTAATCAGCTTTGCAAGCTCATCCCTGTGGGGATGGTTCGTAATATGGCATCCGAGTATGGTGTCGATAAAAAGTGCCGAACTTTCTCCGCGTGGAGCCATGTGGTCAGTCTTCTGTATACGCAACTGACTCATTCAATTGGGCTGAACGATGTCTGCGATGCACTGCGCCATCATAGCTCAAAACTGTTTGCGATTCGCGGAGCAACTCCTCCCAGTCGCAATGGGCTCTCGCATGCCAACAAAACTCGGGATGCTGATATGATGGAAGCGTTGTTTTGGAAAATGCTTACACACTTGCAAAACCAGTTCCCTCAATTTGGACGGGCGGGTAGTTACAGCAAGCTTCCTCGGCGATTTAAGAAGGCCATCTACAACATCGATTCCTCGACCATCACGTTGGTCGCCAATTGTATGGACTAGGCGAAGCACCGCAGGCGCAAAGCTGCAGCCAAATTACATTGACGGCTCAACCTTCAAACCTTTTTGCCCAGCTTTCCCGTTATCGAAGAAGGATCTCATCACGACAGTAGCTGCATGATGGCTCTGTGTGCGGGGTTGCAGACCGGAGAGATCGCAGTGTTCGACAAGGCTTACGTTCATTTTAAGCATTTGTTCTCATTAACTAAAATGGGCGTATTCTGGGTCACACGTGCTAAAGACAGCATGCGTTATCACATTTGCAAGAAGCGAAAAGTCAGCGGCAACATTGTGCGCGACGACGAGATCACGCTCAAAACAAAGAGCTCCAAAGAGTACTATCCACAGCGCATGCAACGTGTGGTCGCCAGAGTCGAAGTGAATGGTAAAACCGTCGAAATGGTTTTTATCAACAACAACATGGACTGGGCCGCCTCCAGTATTTGCGATTTATATCAAAGCCGATGGGCAATCGAAGTGTTCTTTAAGCAAATCAAACAGACGCTCCAAATCTGTGATTTCCTCGGCCACTCTATCAAGCCATCCGTTGGCAACTCTGGTCCGCGCTACTGCTGTATCTGCTTCTTCGTTTTCAAGCATGGAACTCGGACTGGCCACATAGCTTCGCACGCCTCTTTACGATGATCCGTGGACTCGTCTGGGATCGATTCGATTTTAGCTGAAGTGGCACTTGAATCTTTAGGTTAGTGTAATTTCGATGAATTAATTGTAAGCAATTGACTTAGCCTGAGTTTGGTAGACGCGAAATTCTCTAACATTGTTGATATCACTAGCGTCCAGTTAAGGACTGGTTGAGGTTTCGTAGGTTGTTCATTTTAAGCGGCTAATAAAGAAAATGTGTTGTCACGCATTTGAACGGAGTGGCCGAACTGGCAGAAGTTCATTCTCAATAAGGGATGAACACTGGCCGTCTCATTTTCACGCAAGTAATCGATCTTCTGGATCGGAAAGAGTTTCAACGCTGCATCGAACAGCATCCGATGCCTCGGGTGAGCAAAGGCATGACTGCCCGAGATCAATTTCTCGCTATGGCTTTTGCTCAGATCACTTTCAGAGAGAGCCTTCGAGATATTGAAGCCTGCTTGAGAGGATGTTCGCATCTCTATGCGATGGGCATCCGAGGCAACGTCACACGGACTAATCTCGCTTATGCGAACGAGCATCGTGACTGGCGTGTTTACGAAGCACTCGCTCAAGTTCTGATTCGCAAGGCGAGGCGACTTTATCGCGAAGACTCCAACGGACTCGACATCGACGAGATGGTTTATGCCGTCGATGCCTCCACGATTGATCTGTGTCTGTCGATGTTTCCGTGGGCTCATTTCCGTAGAACCAAAGCTGCGATTAAGCTCCACACTCAAATTGATCTGACTGGTTCGATACCTGTCTTTATACATATTACAGACGGATCGGTTCATGACGTTCACTTCATGGATCGGATACTTTTTGAAGCAGGAAGCATCTATGTCTTCGACCGTGGATACTTGGACTTTACCCGACTCTTTAGAATCGAAAGCGCGAACGCCTACTTTGTCATCCGGGCAAAAAGTAATATGAGATTTAGCCTGTGTGAGTCTCGTCCAGTCGACAAGTCCTGCGGTCTGCGCTGCGATCAAACCATTCGGTTGCGAACTTACAAAAGTAAACGAGACTACCCTAAAAAACTCAGACGTATTAGCTTCTTTGATACCGTGACTCGGAAGCGCCTTGTCTTCCTGACAAATCACTTCGATCTGCCAGCACAGGCCATCACTGCCATTTACAAACGCCGCTGGTAGATCGAACTGTTCTTCAAGTGGATCAAACAAAACCTGCGCATCAAAGCATTTTTCGGCACCACGGAGAACGCAGTGCGCACCCAAATCTGGGTCGCAATCTGCGTTTACCTGATGGTGGCCTGTCTCAATAAGGTGCGTGGGATGGATGAAAGTCTCAGTAGAATACTACAAATCTTGAGCGTGAACGTGTTTCAGAAAGTGTCTTTCAATCAGCTACTTGGAGATTTTACTAATGTAAGTGAGGAAGTTGGGCTTTCTAAACAATTGATTTTCAATGACCTTTAACTGGACGCTAGTGTGTTGATATATATTAAGTTGTTGTGAATGCAAGCTGGTAAGCTTGCAGGGGCTCCCACCCCATGGAATTTTTTTGTTTCTTGAATTGAACTTAGCTTTTATAATCTAGGGATGAGTATTTTCTGACGCGGTTGCGAAGAGCTCAATGTATTCGATGGCGTTTCTCTTTACTTGACCTTCATTTATGAAAACGAGGTCTCTTACTGAGTAGATTTAATACCTGCCGCTTGTATTGCGTAGCAGATCAGAGTCTTTCATTGAGACTCGTAACGCACCAGACGATGATTCGCCGGCTGAACAGATTCATGACTGTAGCCAAATAATCCCACCTTAATTCAGTGCGTAAAAAGGATTCATCTGCGACCCAGACTTGATAGCAACGCACGGGTTGGTCTAGTTGTTTGGGCGGGCTCGAACTATAGCCCAACCGATGATTACTGTCCATGCTTTGCGATTTAAAGCCTTTGCTTTTGGACACCTTATACGCACAATATTTTCTAAGATACGAAGCGTCCGATAACGTCCACAGCCCCTCTGTTTGTCTTGTAGATGCTGGTAAGTCGGACGGGACTAAGGAC
>Ga0209223_10003641_pt1 | contig 14560 bp, 13 predicted proteins | sample COG_06_FD_184750 | JGI IMG/M metagenome (GOLD analysis project Ga0209223, IMG submission 184750) | Pelagic Microbial community sample from North Sea - COGITO 998_met_06 (SPAdes) (version 2) | ecosystem: Environmental > Aquatic > Marine > Neritic zone/Coastal water | place: Helgoland, sampling...
TTTTTTTTCTTCATTTTCCCAATTAAACTTTTCAAGTACAGCTTTTCGGCCGTTATCGCCCATTATTTTGGCTTCTTCTGGGTTTTCTTTAAGGAAAGTCATTGCTTCAGCTATTTGAGAGGAATTCGTTGGGTCTACACATATTCCACAGTTGTTCCCTTCTATTATATTTTTCCATAAAGGAAAATTAGATGCTATAACGGGGAGACCTGCACTCATGTATTCAAAAAGTTTAATAGGTAATGAGTCTAGGAAATTTAAGGTTGGATGAAGCGTTACCAGGCCTGCAAAGCTTTTGCTAAGTAATTTTTCAACTTCAGTGCTGTTAATATATCCTAGAAATTCAACATTTGCTGAGAATTCAGAAGTATTTATAGCTTCAAGTAAATGTTGTTCATGAAAAACACCTGCAAGTTTTAGGCTTGTGTTTGATGTTTTTGCAGCTTCTATTATTTCATAAAAACCCCTTATTGTATTGATCCCACCGATATATGAAACACACTTACTGTTGGGTCTAACAACTTGCTTGAACTTGTTTATTATTGGGTAATTCTTTACAACAACATTACTGGAGTTGTATTTTAATAGTTTTTGTTGAATTGTAGGAGTTACAGACACAATAGCAGAAAATTTTCTACAGGCATACTGTTGATAGAATTGAAAAGTATAGGATACTATTTTTTTGAAAAAAAAATTTAAATAAGGTTTAGTTAAAATCTGAAGCGGAATGTCTTCATGAAAATCTGCGACAACCAAAAAACCTTTTCGTTTAAGTCGGAGGGCTAGTGGTATTAATTCTGGATCGTGAAAATGAATAATCTTAGGTTTAAGAGAATCTATTTTAGATTCAATTAGTTTGGGAATCTTAAGTATTCTATTGATCCTACTTAGCTTATCATCGGACGGTTTAACATTAATTATTTTTACTCCATCGAATTCTTCATCTTTAATACCATCGGCAACAATAAAAGAAACATCATAACCATGACTTGCTAAACTTACGCACTCTTTCCTAAAAATTCGACTATCGAATCGAGGATGCACTGAGCTTATGTGGCAGATTCTATTTTTCATTACAAATAAACATTAAATTCTTTTTCCCATTTAATCAAGTTGTATAATCTCCATTTGTGTCTCGTTGACAATCGGCTCAACGAATCAGCATTTTGATTTTTGTTTAAAAGTTTTTTAGCTATTTCACTTTCAATAAGTAGCTCAAAAAACTCCTTCTCTATTGTTTTAAAAAAATGATCCTCGTCCAATTCAAATCCTATTTTATCTTTTCTCCATACCAGACTATCTGGCATGATTTTATCCATGATTTTCCGAAGAATATACTTAGACCACCCATTTTTAATTTTTAATTCTGAATCAATCGATAGCGCCGTTTCAATATTTCTATGATCTACAAACGGGACTCTAGTCTCTATAGAATAGCTCATTGCATTTTTGTCTTCATACTTTAACAAATGTGGTAATTGGAGGCTAAAAAGTTCATTTTTCTGTAGTTCGAAGACAGAAGAAAAAACTTTTATTTTATTGTTTAGTGATTTTTTAAAGGAGGTTATGGTTTTATCATTGTACAGGCCTTTATTTTGTCTAATAACACGTTGCTTTCTTATCCATTTGATTTTAAAATAAATAATGTATTTTACAAAGGTTAGTGTATTCAATTTTGATTTTCGTATGACTTCAAAAAAGAATGAAAATTTCGACAATAATGAAAGTGACCAAAAGATTTCAACATAATATCGCTCATATCCTAATAAAGTTTCATCACCTCCTTGACCGTCCAATAAAACTGGACAATTTTCTTCTTTAACCTTTTCCATGAGTATGTTTTGTAAAATCACAGATGGCCCTCCAAAGGGTTCTTCCTGAACTTTAATAACTCGATCAATTTTATCAATAATATCTTGGTCATTCACATTAATAACACAAAGGTTTAGAGGTAGCGTCTCATTCAATTTTATCACAAAACTAAGCTCACTCTTTTTTTGATTTTCAATGTAATTAATATGATAGGCATTAAAATTTTGTTTTGTTTGAAGAAAATACTCTTTTGAAGCAAGTGTAACTATAGAGGAGCTATCCAGACCTCCACTCAAACTTGATCCCACTTTGACATCTGAACGTAATCTCAGTTCAATTGAGCTTAAAAAAGTTGATTTGTACTCATTCACAGCATCTTCAATTGAATGCAAAGGATCTAAATCATTTTCATCTAAAGTATAATGTGGTTTTGTCTGAAATGTATTATACTTATTGCTATAAATCATATTATGCCCAGCTGGCAATTTATTTACTCCATCAAAAAAAGAGTCTGATGTATGCTCTTCATAACCCAATATTAAGTAATCAAGGATAACACTTTCATTTCCCTTATTCTGGTCATTGTTCAAAAGCTGTTTTATTTCTGATCCAAACAAGAATTGGGAAGGGGTTTTTTTATAGTAAAAAGGTTTAATCCCAAAACGATCTCTAGACATAAAAACTTTTTTGGATTTTTTATCATATACAGCAAAACTCCACATTCCATTGAAATATTGTACACACTCCTCGCCCCAATAATCATATGCTGCTAATACTACTTCTGTATCCGTTTTAGAATTAAAAATATATCCCTCATCACTTAATTTCTCTTTTATTTCTATATAATTATATATTTCTCCATTATAAGTAATGGTCAAATTATCCATATAGTGCATGGGTTGATTTCCTTGAGCAGTTAGGTCAATTATAGAAAGTCTTCGGTGGCCGAATCCAATATTTGAGTCAACATAAAAACCTTCCCCATCGGGTCCTCTATGAGCTACTAGATCATTCATGATTTTAAGTTGATTTTGATCAACTTCTCCTGAATTTAAATTAATTATTCCTGAAATTCCACACATATTTTATTTTACTTTTAAAATGGATGTTTTGTCTTTTAATGTTTTTCCTTTAATTTAGGGGATCAAATTCAAATCATTGAAGTTTTTCATCCCAGTATGAAAAGAACCCACACAAGGTAGAATTAGCATTGAGGCATTTTCTATCTCGTCTTTATTTGAAGTAATATTAGGCTCAAAACCTAAATAAAATAGCATATTTTTTACAAAAGAAAGATTGCCAAGTCCATAATCAACCATGCTATTAAGAAGTTGTTATTGTAATATACAAAAGACGTATCTTCATCGACAAACAAATTAAGCAAATAAAAATGGATTTAGAGCTTTTATTTAAAGGGAAAAAATTAATTTTTCACACCAATAACTTAGAAAGTTCATTGAAAAAAATTGCACTTTCTAGGATTTTCATCGGATTAATTTGCAGTATTAAATATTTACAGGTTATTCAATACTTATTTATAATTGAAGTTTTCGATTTAAAATTCCTGATTGCTTCTCTTCTACTTCTTTGTTATTCTTTAATTACAATTGGATTTATTACACCTATCATTAGTGTTTTATTGATAATAACTAAAGCATTAGCTGATAAATATTTAGGGATTTGGAATTTGGGTGACCTAATGATGACTATTTTTTTAATGATCTTTATTTTAACAAATGCTAATCAATATTTCTCTATTGATCGTTGGATTAAAAACAGATTTAAAATCTCTATTTTTAACCCCTTTAACGTTGTTTACAACAAAGAAGATGTCCAAAAAGTTTTTCAATATTCATTTTTAATATACGCGATTGTCAGTTTGGGTGCAATAATGCTTCATCTAAATGACTATAATTGGCTTCATTTAAATACGGTAAATCTTTTACTGATTAACCCATATTTAAGTAGTTACAGCGAATTATTTATATCGATAAAAAATAGTTACCCCGTTTTTTATAAAACCCTTGGTAACATTTCCACCTTTTCCCAAACATTTTTCCAATTATTCATGATACCATTAATGTTTAATCGACTTGGAAGAACTTTTATTTATGTCTGGGGAATCCTTTTCTTTTTACTTTCAACCCTATTACTTCAGCTTTCATTTCTTCCAATTTTTGAAATAGCTTTTTGGTTTTTAATATTTAATTTAAATCGAAATAAAGTAGAAATCTTTTTTGATGACTATTGCAATCTTTGCAAAAAAACAATGAAGTTCTTCTCTATGCTAAACTATAATAATCAATTTATATTCTCTCCTCTATCAAAAAACTCAATCCTAATTCAAAATCAATCGTTGCGAGATATAAAAACATATATAACGATTAGGATAGATGGGGCATTCTATCAAGGTTATGATTCTTATATTGTATTATTTAGACGTACAAGTCTTTTATGGCCATTTCTTCCGCTATTGATTATAGGTAAATGGGTTGGAATTGGGCCAAAAATATATTCCTACATTTCCCTTAGAAGGTTAGCTTTATTTGGTATTTGTGAAGTTTCTTGCAATAATGATTTAATAGACTTTAACAAATTAAACATCTCTAAGAAACCTTATTTTAGAGCCTACTATCAACAACTTATATTTCTTGTGTTATTAGTATTTATAATTAATGAATTTCATTACTCACCATTTAATGGAATTATAAAAACAAAATACATAAATTATGCAGGTTTACAAATACCAGATGTTTTTAATTCAACTGACTTAAAAATGAATAACAATTATTTTGTTATCCGAAATAATTCTGACAATAAACTTGTAAGATTTACAGCAGAGGATGGAGGAAGATTGAGTTATAGAAAAAATGGTTTTATACTAAAGAATCACTATTCTGACAACGCTTACTTTGGAAACTCCCTTTTTATTAGGCGATACTCTTTAGGATTAGATTCGATCTTCATTGATGAGCCAAAAATTTTAAAAAAGTTAAAGAGTCAAATATTATTTGATTACAAGTTTCACAACTATGCTAAAGAAAAGGAATATGACATTTTCCATTACAAAAACAATATAACATACCCAATAGATTGCACCAGCTTACTTTTTAGATAATCTATTAAAAAGATAAAGTATCTCTTTTTTTTGACGACTGTATATGTAAATAGTATAAGTGAATAGAAAAAATAATTTGTAAACCATAATCAAAATTGGATCCTTTATTTCTTTTAAAAAAAGAAAAAATACAATCAAAAAACCTAGGGTAATAAAGAAGTCTTTAAATGTTTTTGAGTTATAATTAATGCTGTAGAATTTTTTTGAAAAAACAATATATGACAATAGCATCATTCCATTTGATATTATTGATCCTAAAATAGCTCCATAAATTCCAATGATTGGAATTAAACAAAAATTCAATGCTATATTTAAACTACAAGAGCAGATTGAAATTATCGTAATCCATTTTGTTTTTTTTGCAATTGAAAATCCTGGGAAAAAGATAATACCGTAACTAAAAGAAAATGATAAAATAAATAAAGGAACAAAATTTGCAGCCAGAATATATCGTTCATCAGAAATTAGAGAAATTACATCTTCTGAAAAAATTGAACTAAAAAACACTATAAATAAGGTGAAATAAAAGTATTGGCTTTGTATCTTAACCATATCATCTTTGAAATATTTTTTTTGATAATTTTCAAAAATGTAAGGTATCAAAGTGGTTTTAAAAATACCATAAAATATCATTCCAATTAATGCTAATTTAAATGCTAGGGCATAAACCCCCAAGTCATTTAATGGCAAAAGTTTACTTATAATTAATCTATCTGCATACATATTAAAATATTCAGAAATAGAGGCGACTAGTAATGGTAAAGAAAAACTAAACATTTTGATTAATTCCTTAGATGAGAATTTTAGCGTAATTATATCTTTTACAAAATATAAGTTTAAAATCGAAGAAATTAAGTACCCACCTAACAGACCTAATAAAACGCCATTTAATCCTAGGTTAGCTATTCGAACAAAATAAATTGAAAAAAAAGCGCTAAACAAAGCGTATATTATGCTTGAAACAGAAAAATTCTTTCCTTCCCTCTTTACAATTAATATAGATGAACTGAAGCTGTTTATAAAGGCAAAGAAGGATAAAGCTGCTAATATAAAAATTGATTCAAAATATTTTTTGTCTCCTAAAAAAAAGTACGCCAAATCTTCAGCATTATATACTAAAATTAACGAAATCAATACATGTGAAAAAACTCCAAATAAAAATGCTGATGAAACTATTTCTTTTTGATTATCTTTCTTATCATAATAAAATCTTGTAACACCTTGGATTACCTCTAAAGATCCGATTAGAATAAGAAGTTTATTCGTTTGTGTAATAAGATCTAACAAGCCAAAAGCTTCAACATCTATTTCATTAATATAAATTGGGATTAAAAAAAAAGAAATACCTCTAGAAATTAATATTCCTAATGAAAAAGTGAAGAACGAAGAGATAAAAGATTTTACTTTCATTAAGAATTAAAAAAATTCCTTATTACATCAATGATTTTATTTTGATCAATATCCGTTAGATAAATGTTTAGTGGTAGCCGGATTAGATTGTCTGAAAAATGTTCTGCATTTGGAAGATTTAACATTTTAGAATCATTACTTTTTTGATATTGACAAGTGTGAAGCGCAACGTAATGACTTACTGCGTTAACATCATTTTCATTTAAATATTTTTTCAACGATTCTGCTTGACTTTTTTCATTTGTGACAATAAAATATGCATGTGCATTAAGTTCTGAATAAGCTGGAAATTTAATTCGTTTTAAAAGATTCTGTTCTTCTAAAAAAGAAAGTTTTTCCCTGTAGTATTGCCATGATTTTATTCTTCTGGATTGTATATAATCAAGCTCTTCTAACTGAGAGTATAATAAGGCTGCAGTAAGATCTGATGGGAGATACGAAGATCCTATATCAACCCATTCGTATTTATTCACTTCGCCTCTAAAAAATGCAGATCTGTTTGTTCCTTTTTCCCAAATAATCTCACTCCTATCGATCAATTTATCAGAATTAACAACCAACATTCCACCTTCTCCAGAAGAAATATTCTTAGTTTCATGAAAACTAAATGTAGCAAGATCCCCCAAGCTACCTAGTGGTAAACGTTCGTTATCTGTCAAATAAAAGTTATCAATTGCTTGTGCAGCATCTTCAATTAAAATTACTCCATACTTATCACAAAGTTCCCTAAGTGATTTCATTTCACAAGAAAATCCAGCATAATGAACTGCAACGATTGCTTTAGTTTTTTTAGATATATTAGCTTCAACTGCTTTGACATCAAGATTTGGATGACTCGAGCAAGAATCTGCAAAAATTATTTTTGCCCCAAAAATCACAAAAGCATTTGCTGTTGAAACAAAAGTATAAGAAGGAACAATAACTTCATCTCCTGGTTTTATGTTTAATAAAATAGCACACATTTCAAGTGCATCTGTACAGGAATTTGTTAATAGACACTTTTTGAATTTATATCTATTTTCAAAAAAATGATGACATTTTTTAGTAAAGTTGCCGTTTCCAGAAATTTTTTTGGAAGATAAAGCTTCATTAATGAACTTCATCTCATTTTTCGCTCTGTAAAATTGATTAAATGGTATCATTATAAATCATTTAAAATTGCAAGTCCAAAGCCTTCTTTCCCATAAGAATTTCCATTGTACAGCATATAGGTATCATTTTTATGAGAAAAAACATAAGGATAGCAAATCATATGGGAGTCCCAGCCGGTTTTTGAAACGTTAATTCCTGATGCATTAAAAAAATTATTCCATTGAATCCCATCTTCGCTATTAGAATATCCTATTCTATAGGGCGTTCCGTCTCCACTTCGAAATGAATACCACATATGATATAATCCATTTTTCTTAATGACTGTTGGTTTTGAAAAAGCCTGAGCTATACCTACTTGATAATCAATCGCTACACCTTTCCTGTCCCATTTTTCACCATCAATTGATGTAGCATAATTAATAGAATGAATCATCTCGCTGTTTTCTGAGGACCAATCTACAGTACTCCCATACCACATTTTATAAATACCTTCATCAAATAGAATAAATGGATAAGAAAGGCTTAAAGAGTCGACAGGGGGCTCTATTCCCATGAATGGATGGGTAGGATTAAGTTCTAGTTGTGAATTATCGATTAATTTAAAACGACCTATATCTCCTCGCCAATGACTTAGTCCTTCAGATTGCCAGCCCATAAAGAGCATATAAGCTTGGTTATTTATTGTATAAATGTCTCCAACACTAATTCCATCTGCGAAAAAACTTCCTTTAGGCCCAAACTGATAAACAATTTTACCTTCAAAAGCAATGACTTGTTGTTTAATAATGTCAACATCAACATAGGAAACTGAAGACTGATTGAGTGCATTTCTTGAACTAAAAAAAACTCTAAAAATATCGCCTTCTAAATGTAAAGGAACTGGGTTTGATGCATGGCTATGAATTAACTGATTAGTTTTTACTAAATCAAATAATTTCTTTTTTTTAATCCATTTCATTTTTTCCGGTTTAAACGTTTGGTTCTAAAATCATTTACATTTTTTGCAGTGCTTGAATCAAATCCTAAAATCTTACTTAAGGAATCATTTAATTTAATTGGATATTGTAATTCAAATTCAATTTGTTGTTTGACAAACGGTCTCGAATAAACAGTATTTACACCTCTTCGATCATACTCAGAATTATTAAATCCAGACCTGTGAAATAACATGCTGTCAAAAATTATTACTGATCCCTTTGGAGCCTGAATTTGTAATTCATTCTCCTCTACGAATTTATCCGAAGGAAAGTTGTCAAATTTCTGAGAATAAGGCAATAAAACCGTACCTCCATTATTTTTAGTAAAGTCATCCAAACACAAAAATGCACTAACTGCTAGTGACTTGCTGGAGGTTAAGTTTTGATAAGGAATATCTCGATGCCAACTTGCTTGATGATGATCCTTGGAGGGCTTGTTTATAACTCCATTCTGCAAATGAATGATGAAGTACTCGCCCAACAATTGACTCATGAATGATAAAAGCCTTTGGTCTGTTGCAAATCCAAGAAATGAAATTGAAAAATTTAATAAAGATCGTGCAATGTTTTTGTCGTTTATTAGGTCAAGACCTTCCTTAAACGATGTATTTTGTTTTTTGTAGATCAATTCTAAATCTTCACAAAGTTTTTCGATTTCTTGAGTATCTATCATTTTGTCAAAAACAGTAAATCCTTTACGAATAAAGTTTTCGAAATGAAGATTCTCATTAGTCTCTTGATCACTCTGTTTTAATATTCCATAACTATTTACCATCTTCAAAGGGATTAAAAAATATTATGCTTTTATACATCTTAAATAAATCTACTATAGATTTATTGTAATGGGGGTTAATCAACAGCAATACTACTAATGTCTCATCAAAATCAATTTCCTCACTAAACTGATTAAATGATTTAACAACGGTATTGTTTTTTTTAATGTCGTCTATATAAAACTCTATATGTTTATCTAAATGAGCGTATGCCTGAAGAAAGAAAGATCGTTCGCCATAACCAAAAGCAACAATCCTTTTATTCGATTTTGATTGTTTATCTAGAAAAGTATTTGTTTTTTCTATTAATGATTTTCCGTATTCAAAATTTTCATTGTAAAACTTGTCCAGGTTATTTGTGATTAATTGACCCGTCTTTTTAATAAAAAACACACCTTGATCTTCAATACATTTATACCCTAATTTACTGTTAACGCAATGAAGGTTTAGACTATTTAATAACTTTATGATGTGGTTTTTAGAGAAATGATGAAGGTGATCTAAAAAAAAGGGGTCATAACTTTTTAGGTCTTGAATTGGCAAGATTAAAATAATATAACCATCATCAGCAAGGATGTTTTTACATTTCTCTAAAAATGATAACGGATTTAATGTATGTTCTATAACACACACAGAAATGATTAAGTCAAATTTAGTGTTTTCAGATAATTCTTCGAAAAAAATATTTTTTGATGGGAATTTTTGTGAGCAAATCTCAAAAGAAGATTTGTTAGGCTCAATCCCAAAAAGCTTTTTGCTTTTAAATCTTTCCAAAAGATTTCCACTTCCACATCCAATTTCAATTACAGACTCGTAAGACGACATAAAGGCAGTATCCTTAGAAAGAAAATCCATAATCCAATCAAAAATAATTTCGCTTCGTTGAAATTTTTGCCCATTATAAATCTGGATTGGATCTAAATTTTCGTTATTGAGACTATAGTCATTTTGATAAAATCCTTCTAAAAAATCAATTGATGTGCTTCTTACAAAACCACAATAAGTACAACCTTCTTTATTTATTTCAAGTGGAAGGATTCTCATGTCAGATGACATCGCCTTTGGTGAATTAAGCAACGTCTCAAAAGAATTTTTACCGCAAATTATACAATTATTTATCTCCAAAATTTCAAAAGTTTAGTTGATCACTTAATTTTTTAAAAACAGTAGATTTTGGTGGAAGAAATACTTGTTTTGATTGAGTCGAAGAGGTGATGATTGCTCCTGCGGCTATCAAGTTTTTTTCTTCCATCAATACATCGTTATGAATGGTAGCGTTTACACCTATAAAACAATTGTTCTTGATGGTACAATTTCCAGATATAACCACATGAGAACTTATGAAATTATGATCTCCAATAACCGAATGATGTCCTATGTGATTTCCGCTCCACAGAGTAACGTTATTACCTATTTTAACAAAAGGTTGAATGGTGTTATTCTCTAAAATAAAGCAATTATCTCCTACTGGATAATCTGTTAAAAGCGTACATTTTGAACTAATATAAGTAGCCAATGAAAAACCCTTTTTCTTCGCTTCATCATATTTTTTTTCACGAATAGAATTCATTTTAGCATAGCTAAGTGCGATAAACATATCGTGCATTTTTGGATCATATGACTTATTTATTTCGTCAAAAGAAATCACAGGTTTATCTAAAAATATAGCTGTTGTTATATAGGCTTTATCTACAGTATAGGCTACAATTTCATAATCTGAATCTTTTTCAAAATACACTGATGCTAATTCGGCTATTTGACTAACTCCAAAAATTATTAATTTTTTTTTCATAAGATTTACTTTTTAATGTGAATTGTAAATTCATAGAGGGGGTAATCATGAATCAGAGTAACTTTTCTAGATAAGTTTTTAATACAATAATCAAATAAAAAAGTTGGGTCACAGTAATACAATTTTTCAGTTTGAAATTCCTTATCTGAATATCCTGTTAGTAGGTTAAATGCAACTCCCTTCTTTGATAATTCAAAAAGCAAATTAATTTCCTCGATAACGTATTTTTCCCAAGCTAACTTATCATGCTCTAGTTTAACGTTAAAAACTCCACTAGCAATAACATAGTCATATTGTTTCTTTGGGGGCAAACTGTTGTAAAAAGTTGCTTTTGGATCACCTGAAAAAAGCTCATCAGCTTTGCTCAGCATTTCTTGTGAAATATCAAATCCGAAAAAATCTTTTTCTAAACTAGGTCTGGTATTGTTAATGTAGTTTAATAAAGCACCATAACCACAACCATAGTCTAGCATCGAACATTTTTTTTTATCAAAATCGATAATACTAAGTAATTTTTCGAAGCGTAAATTCTGAGTTTCTTCAGTATTCCAATCAACTCCTTTTGGAGTAATACCATGTTTTTTTATTCTATCATTATAATATTGTTCTATTTCGTTTAAAAACATTCTTATCTGTATTTTAAATAAAATTTATGATTTTTTTTTACACTAAAGATTAAATCTAATATACTTAAATAATGATCAAATTTCCCATGTAACTGTTCGTATTTTGGATAATCATGATTGTCGAAATAATGAACTTTTATTTTATTTTCATCAAAAATCGATTCATTTAAATAATTTTTTGCAGCTGGGCCTGAATAATAGTCAGTTGCCCCTAGTTCCTTACAAATGTTCAATAATCGTTGAGAAGAGTCCTCAATTATTTGGAAATCCGATGCATGATAAATTGGTGTATCAATATCCAAGTAATCCATTATTCCTTTAATGATTGTTATATTAATCTCGCTTAAAGAAACTGTATCTAATGAATTGTATAAATTCTCTATAAATTCAAATGACTCTTTGAAGTTTGGTGCCAACTTATAATTTTCCCTTAAAACTGCTAAATGTTTCTTAGCCCATGATAAGTCAACTATTTCAGTTTCTTCAATTAACTGGTTATATTTTCCGCTAACTTGAACAGGAATAGAAAGCCATTTTATTCCACTAGGAGTTTTAATTTTATTTCTATTACGCCAATCTCTTTTAGTGTACTGAACGTTGTCTAAAAAAACAAAGGCATCCGCAGTCTCAATAGCATTAAAGTAACCTTTCCACGGGATGTAGTTTGATTGAGTTATAACCACTTTCATAGTGCTATTATTTTTTTAATTTTTTTCTTTAGAGCTTCTTCTCCAATGTATTCTATCAAGATGTTACGATTATGTTCGATTTCTTTTGAATTCAATTTTTCTATTTTCATAGAAAAAAAGTCTTCAGGTTTATAAACAATTACACCCCAATTTTTTAAGTCGTCATAAATAGATTCACAATTAACAAATACTCTTGAACCTAAAAACAAAGCAGTTAATATATTTCCATAACCCGTTGTAGTTTTTTGATTCATTATAACATACCCACAGCTTTGAAGGAGTTCATTATATTCTTTCAAAGGCATTAAATCTTGAATCGGTTTAAAATTTGTTGGCAGGTTTTTTTCACCATAGGATTTAACTTTTGCAATGTGTGACTTCGACCCATAGGATAAGGGTGTAATTAATTTTCTGACCCCAAGATCTAATGCTTTTAACTCTTTGAGTGTTTCTATCTGATTTGATGTTGGATCGCCTGAATGCCCTATCAGAATGTTCTCTCCGACTTCAATAGACAAATCAATCCCTTCTATCATTTGCTCCACTGGAAAATATTGAAAATTAAAAAACTGAGTGTTTTTTTTAACATATTTATTTTTCACAAGAAAGTCAAACTCATTTTCATAAGTTCCCAATATTTTTGTTTGGCCTAGGAATTTAATGAAGTTTAAATTAATTAATTTTTGACTATGATAAAACCCCCAATTTAAAAACTTATAAGCTCTTTTCACAAAACTGTCCCTAACGATATGTTTTTCATATTCTTGGTAAAATTCTGATTTTATCAACTTATTCATTGCTACTTCAAAACCAAACAAAATAGGTATTACTTTAATATTCGTATTCTTCAAGAAGAATAATGTATTCCAATAATTCATTGAATGCAGCACTACTAAGTCGTTTTTTTTTGCTATTTCATTCAATTTTAGATGAAAAATATGAGCATTCATATATTCAACATTTTCAAGAGTATTCTTTCTTGGCCTTGGCCAAAATGGATGAATTATTAAAATTTTATTCAGCCCTGGATATGCTTTTTCATATGTCCTATACGCATTAATTGTAAAATCTAATGTATTCGATATATGTATTATTTTCTTCATTTAGTTATTCATTAGAAATCCTTATCGTCCAGCTTATTTTTCATAACCTTAATACACAGAAGTAAAGTTGTTTGCCATCAAACATGACATTAGTTGTTTCTTATTTCACTCACTATTTCTATTGAATTCCTGGCATCAGCCAACCCATATCCTGCTCCATCTAAAATCTTCTGATAACTAATGGTATGTAGGTCGGTAAATCCCTTGCTGAACTCGATGTCTTCTCCTTCTATTGACAAGGTTCTAAAGGTTGGTAATCCTTGGTCTTTTTGTTTTTGTGGTAAATTTTCGGCATTAATACTCAAATACCAATTTACCTTGGCTTGTTTGAATCGCAGGGTCCCTGAATTAGTGTCTTTGGTTTTTATGTCAACGACTGATTCCTCCATAGGGCCAAAAATCCATTGGAGCATATCAAAGAAGTGCACTCCAATATTGGATGCTATGCCACCTGATTTTTCTTCATTACCTTTCCAAGAAGTATAGTACCAATTTCCTCTTGAAGTAATGTAAGTTAAATCGATATCATATACTTTATCAGCTGGGCCGTTTTCAATTTTATCTTTTAACTCCAAAATTGCTTCGTGGTGTCGAAGCTGCAAAACGGTATGTACTTTATTGTCATACTCCTCTTCCAATTCAATGAGCGCATCTACATTCCAGGGATTTAGAACCAATGGCTTTTCGCAGATAACATCAGCCCCGATACGCAGGCCATAGCGGATGTGCGAATCGTGCAGATAATTAGGAGAGCAAATCGAGACATAATCGATTTTGGTGCCAGATCTTTTTATTTTTTCAATATGACGATCAAAGCGTTCAAACTCAGTGAAAAAGTGAGCCTCTGGAAAATGGCTGTCCATTACACCTACACCATCATAAGGGTCATAAGCTGCAATTAGGTTATTGCCTGTTTCTTTAATGGCTTTCATGTGACGGGGTGCTATATAGCCAGCAGCACCTATGAGGATGAAATTTTTCATTATAAACTAATTATCTATTTTTGAAACTTTATTTTCTTGTAAACTATAGCGTTGTTCACTCTCAGGGCAAACTGCTTTACCATTTGCATCAAAATTCAAGCGGTGTCCAAACTCGCTTACCCATCCAATTTGCTTAGCAGGGTTCCCAACAACCAAGGCAAAGGGTAATACTTGTTTTGTGATTA
>Ga0209223_10003642_pt1 | contig 14554 bp, 15 predicted proteins | sample COG_06_FD_184750 | JGI IMG/M metagenome (GOLD analysis project Ga0209223, IMG submission 184750) | Pelagic Microbial community sample from North Sea - COGITO 998_met_06 (SPAdes) (version 2) | ecosystem: Environmental > Aquatic > Marine > Neritic zone/Coastal water | place: Helgoland, sampling...
AAAAAGAAACCTAGATCCATTTACAGCAGCTACTAAAATATTTAACAATGAGTCTTAGAGAAAAATTTTTAAAATACCAAGCAAAAGATTTGATTGAAGTGGCAGAACCTCATAGTGATTATACCCACGAAGCTAAAACTATTGCGATAGACATCATAAAAGAAAACAATGCTTTTAACTTTAAAAATGAAGCTCAATTATTTTGGGAGGAGAAAATAAAAAAGGATATTAAATCTGTCTTAAATTCAAAAGAAATTCCAAAAAGTCATTTTATTAATGAATCAGAAATGAGATTAATTATCAAAGATTGTTTTGAAAACTGGAAAGAAGATCAAGAACTCTTTGGTATAGATACTACTAAATATTGGGTAGTATAGTTAATATGAATAAAAAAAAGAAATTTTATATTGCCCTAGTAGCCATAATAATTGGGATTGTTATTTTTTCTGTAGTTTTTGTTTCTAGAGCTAATAAACCATCCTATTTAAATATTAAGTCTATTCCAGAAAACACTTCAAATTATTTGTTGATTCATAACGATTTAATTGTAGAGGGATTTTCAAGTTATTTTTTGAAACATCCCCTAGAACTTACTAAATTTTATAAGTTTTTTAAAAAATTTAAACTTATTAATAGCTCTGTAGATTACGGAGTAATATTAAACGAGCCTACAGTAATTTATTTGGACAACAACACTCAATCGTTAAATGGAATTGTTAAAGTGAAGGACTCCGATTATTCAATAGGTAAAGTAAATGGGAATTTAATAAAAGAGGGGTTTAAAGAAATTGTTTCTAATAAAACTTATTCCACTTTTGTTTTCAATAATAAAAAATACAACCAACTATATATAATTTTCAAATATGGAGAAGTCAATAAAGACAGTCTTTATTTTCAACTAAAAGAAATTAGTTTAAACGCAGATACAACAAATGCTAATAGAGAGATCGTAGAATATTACCAAGAAAATAAAAAAAGTATTCTTTACCAATTTCAAAATCTAGAAATTTTAAATAGTGTGGGGACAAATAATTTAAAAGGTTCTATAGATTTAAAAAGTAATAAGATAGATTTTCTTGGCACAGGAAATATAGATGAAAATTTCATTTTTAAAAATGATGATCAGTTAAATTCCACTAATTATGGTTGGGCAGAGTTCTCAGGAAATTTTAATCCCAATCAAATACCAAAAACCATATTGAAACAAATAACAAGGGATGGAAATTTAGATGGTCGAATAGTTTTAAGTATTCATCAAATTAAAAATATAGCCAAGCTATTATCTAAAAGAGATATTAATACATTTTACAAACATTTGGACGTAAATATATTACTTGGACATCAAAAACTAGATTCCGTAGCCTTAGAAATAGAAAACTCTGAATTTAATTACTCTTTGAATAATGAGTTCAAAGGATTTTCTATGACAAATTATCATAAAGAATTTTCATTAAAAGCTGAAAAAAATAACTTTTTCCAATTTTTTATAGACTTTGAAAAAATGATTGCTCAAAACCACGATGAGTGGGCTTGGAACGGATTCAAGACAATAATGAAAAAAATGAATTTCAAGAAGTTAGACTTTATTTGCTCAAAAAAAAATAAGACAGAATTTGAAATAAAAGGAAGATTAACATCCTTAGACTCTTCAAAAAATATTGTACTAAACCCCTTTATTTATTGAAATTCTTATATTTAAGAAAAGTTGTATAAATGGAGATTAAAAACTATGTTTTAGGAGAATGGATTTCTGGTGAGGGAACAGAAATTGACCATATCCATGCAATAACTGGAAAAATTATAAGTACAACTTCTAGTAAAGGTTTAGACTTTAGTTCCATTTTAGAATATGGCAGAAAAAAAGGAAGTTCTTCTTTAAGAAAAATGACTTTTCAACAAAGAGGTGAAATGCTAAAATCTTTGGCACTTCATCTAAATAAAAGAAAAGAAATATTTTACACTCTTAGCAAAGCCACTGGAGCAACAAGAATAGATTCTTGGATAGATATTGATGGAGGAATCGGTAATTTATTTGCCAATGCATCTTTAAGAAGACAATTCCCAGACCTTCCATATTACATAGACGGACAAATGGCAAATCTTTCCAAAAACGGAACATTTATTGGGCATCATATTATGGTTCCAAAAAGAGGTGTTGCTGTTCATATTAATGCTTTCAATTTTCCTATTTGGGGAATGTTAGAAAAAATTGCTGTTAATCTTATGGCAGGTGTTGCAGCAGTTGTAAAACCCTCTGAGTATACTTCTTATTTGACAGAGCTAATGGTAAAAGAAATTATAGATTCTAAAATATTGCCAGAAGGTAGTCTCCAACTAATTCCTGGAACTGGAAAAGGGATTCTAGACCATGTTGGACACAACGATATAGTCACATTTACAGGTTCTGCAAGTACCGGAAAAATTTTAAAATCTCATCCTAACATACTAGAAAACTCGGTGCCATTCAATATGGAAGCTGATTCGCTTAACGCATGTGTTTTAGGAGAAGATGTAGATGAAAATTCAGATGAGTTTGATATTTTCATTAAAGAAATATATAGAGAGATGACTGCTAAAACAGGTCAAAAATGTACTGCAGTTAGAAGAATTTTAGTGCCAGAAAATAAAATTAATCAAGTTCAAAAAGCTTTAATAACAAAACTTGAGAAAACTATTATTGGTAATCCAGAAAACAAAGATGTTAGAATGGGAGCTTTGGCATCTAAAATTCAAGTGGAAAGAGTTAAAGAAAATGTAGAATTACTTATGGAAAGTCAAGAAAAAGTTTTTGACAACTCTTCAAATTTAAATCTTGTAGACGCTTCTGTAGAAAAAGGTGCTTTTTTCTCTCCAGTTCTATTTAGAAACGACGAGCCATTTTTTAAAGATGCAGTGCATAATATTGAAGCTTTCGGTCCAGTATCTACTTTAATTCCTTATAAAAATATGGAGGAAGCTGTAGAATTGGTAGAAATGGGGAAAGGGTCTTTGGTAACTTCTTTTGTTTCCAATGACGACCAAAAATCCAAAGAATTTGTAGTAGAAACTGCACATACCAATGGAAGAATATTGGTTTTAAATTCTAGATGTTCTAAAGAAAGTACTGGTCATGGATCTCCAATGCCACTTCTTACTCATGGAGGCCCTGGAAGAGCTGGAGGCGGAGAAGAAATGGGTGGAATCAGAGGAATAAAACATTATTTGCAAAGAACTGCTATTCAAGGCCACCCTGAAACAATAACCAAAATCACAGAACAGTTTCAAATTGGAGGAAACCAACCTGAATCAAATCCACATGTATTTCGAAAGCATTTTGAAGAACTGAATGTCGGGGATACAGTATTTACTCACAAACATACCGTTACTACTGCAGACATAGTTAATTTTGCCAATGTAAGTGGAGATAATTTTTATGCTCATATGGACGAAACATCTTTGGATGGGACCATTTTTGAAGAAAGAGTAGCTCATGGTTATTTTTTACTATCCAAAGCCGCAGGACTTTTTGTAGATCCTGCTAAAGGACCTGTACTATTAAATTATGGAATTGATGAATGTAGATTTACTAAACCAGTATATGTTGGTGCTACTATTGGGGTAAGATTTACTGTAAAAGAAAAAATTGACCAGAAGAAAAAAGACGAAGAAAATATAGCAAAAGGGATAGTTAAATTTCTTGTTGATATTTACGATGAAACTGATGAGACAGTTGGAATAGCTACTATTTTAACAATGGTGAAAAAAATAAATCAAACCAAATGAGGAGTTTAAAAGTTTTCAATTTTGTAGTTGTACTTGTTTTTAGTGAATTATTGCTTCATGGCCAACAAGTTGTAACAAGAGCTTCTACTAAAATAGAGCTTATTAAGCGACGAATTAAGAAATCTAAAAACGATACTGTTTAAATAAAATTATTACAGCAATGGAGTGATTTAGTATTTATAACAGATCCGCAAAAAGATTTAGAACTACAAGAAGAGGTAATTAATATCTGTACTGAACATTTAAAAAAAGAAAAAATTCCATATCTGCAGCAGTGGTTCAAGGAGCAAGAGTCTATGGCTTTAGATAAAACTGCAACTTCCTATTATTACGATGGTAAAGATAAAAAGGCATTAAAATTTTATACAGCAAGTTGTAAAATTTTAGAGGACTTAGAAGACGAGAACTTACTCTCTATAGACAACATATATTTGCTTTCTAATACTTGTAATAAAATTGCGAGAATGTACGAGGGAAATGGAGAATTTCAAGATGCATTGCGTTATTATCAAAAATCCATGAAGCTAGATGGTGATGTGCAGGCTCAAAGAAATTAACAACAGTCTCTTCAGCACCTAAGCGACAGCATATTACTGGTTAGTACTGAAATAATGCACGATAAAGAAATTAGTTATCAAAAAGAAGTTACCAAGCAATCAGAAAAGAATTTATTTTATATCTCCTGCAGTCTTTTCGCATTCTTGATTCTTTTTGTATTGGTTCTACGTTCCTGGAGAAAAACAAAATCACAAAATAAAATCATAGAAAATCAAAAAACAGATATAGAAAATCAAAAAGCAAATCTTGAAGAGTCACATAAAGAAATTACAGATAGTATAAATTATGCAAAAAATATCCAGGATGCTTTAATGACCTCTAAGAGTTATATGGACGAAATATTGCCTGAAAATTTTGTTTTCTATTTACCAAAGGATGTAGTTTCTGGCGATTATTACTGGGCTTATAAAAATTCTAAGGAAGATATTTTTTTCTGTGTAGCCGATTGTACAGGCCATGGTGTTCCAGGGGCTTTCATGAGTATGATTGGAACATCCTTACTCAACGAAAATATTATTGAAAACAACATAGAAAATCCTGCTGAAATTTTGGGTAATATGCGAACCAAAATAATTGAATCTTTAAATGACAATGCTTCTAACACCAATAACAAAGATGGGATGGATATGTCTCTTTGTAAATTAAATTTCAAGAAAAAAACTCTAGAATTTGCAGGGGCTAATAATCCACTAATTCATATTTCAAATGATCAGCTAGAAAATATAAAAGGAAATAGTCAACCTGTGGGCTTATCTGTGATTGACAATAAACCTTTTACCAATCATAAGATAAAGTTGAAAAAAGGAGATATGATTTATATTTATTCTGATGGTTATCAAGATCAATTTGGTGGTCCAAAAGGAAAAAAATATATGGTCAAAAAGTATAGAACTTTCTTAAAAGAACTAAGCAAATTACCAATTGAAGAACAAGGAATTAAAATTCAGGAAGAGTTTCATTCTTGGAAAGGCAACCACGATCAAGTAGACGATATTTGTGTGATGGGATTAAAGGTTTAGCTTAACCATTCAAAGCAACTACTTCATTAATTTCAGGGATATGAGATTTTAATAAATTCTCCACTCCACCTTTCAAAGTTGCTGTGCTAGATGGACAACCGCTACAAGAACCCTTTAGCACAACAGTTACTTGTCCATTATCTTCATTATAGGACTGAAAATGAATTGCGCCTCCATCCTGTTCTACAGCGGGCTGAATGTATTCATTTATTAAATCCACTATTTTCTGATCCATTTCAGTATTAATTACTGGTGAGATATCGGTAGTTTTTGTTTCGGATTCTGAAACAACCTCAATTTTGGACTGCTCTGGAATCTTTTGAACAGCATCTTCGTTTTCCATCAACCACTCTCTTATAAAATCTCTCATTTCCAAACTAACATCACTCCACTCTATCATATCGTTCTTAGTAACTGTTACAAAGTTTTGAGCAATAAAAATTTTGGTTACAAATGGAAAATTGAATAAAGCATCTGCAAGAGTAGAATACCCTTTTGAATCAGATGGAGAGAGAAACTCTACAATTTCTCCAGAACTAATAAGCATGTGGTCTGCAACAAACTTCATAGTCTTGGGATTAGGTGTCATTTCTGCATAAATAGTAACTGGTCTGCTCATTTTTTATAATTTACAACTAAATTAATCAATCCTAAGCGATATGAAACCACTCATTAAAGAAATTAATGGTAAAAATCCACAATTTGGAAGAGATTGTTACCTATCCGAAAATGCTACAATTATTGGAGATGTCATTTGTGGAGACCGTTGCAGTTTTTGGTTCAACTCAGTTACAAGAGGGGATGTTCACTTTATAAAAATGGGAAATGAAGTAAACGTTCAAGACGGAGCAATTATTCACTGCACCTATAAAAAGAGTCCAACTACGATTGGCAATCAAGTAACTATTGGCCACAATGCTATTGTTCATGGGTGTACTATTAAAGACCGGGTACTAATTGGAATGGGAGCTATTGTACTAGATAATTGTATTGTTGAAAGTGATAGTATTATTGCAGCTGGAGCTGTAGTTACTATGGGAACCCATGTAAAATCTGGAGAAATATATGCTGGTGTTCCAGCAAAAAAAGTGAAAGAGGGTGAGTTTAAAAAACAACTTTTAGAATTGGCTAATAAGTATGTAGAATATTCTAAGTGGTATAAAGATTAAATAATTTGAACGGTTTTAGAACTATAATTCGAATCGTAGAATAAATTTAAATGGTCGTCAAACTTATCACTTTCTTCTGTTGTAAATATCTCTATATTTCCAGACTTGGATATTTTACCATCAATGATTAAATGTCTTTTAAAATACTCTATTAGCTTATCTGCAACCAAATCTCCTTGGTCAAATAATTTTACTTCTTTAGGCAAGAACTTCTCTATGGATTCTTTTAAAATTGGATAGTGAGTACACGCCAAAACTACTGTATCTATTCTTGGTTCTTTTTCCAATAGCTCATCTATATACTTCTTTATATAATATTGACCTCCTTCTTCTAAAAAAGTATTATTTTCCACCAAAGGAACCCACATAGGACAGCTTTGTTGAACTACCTGAACATTGGGAAACAATTTAGATATTTCAATAGGATAACTATTAGAAACTATTGTTCCTGCAGTGCCCATAATTCCAACGTAACCAGATTTAGTGAAATGTCCAACTTCTTCAGTAGTTGGTCTAATAACTCCCAATACTTTTTTATTGGGATATTTATTTGGTAAAATATTTTTCTGAATATTTCTAAGTGCTTTTGCAGAAGAAGTATTACAAGCTAAAATAACAATTGGACAATTTTGGTTAAATAAATATTCAACTGCTTCGAGTGTATACTGATTAATTACTTCAAAAGATCTTGCCCCATATGGAGCTCTTGCATTATCACCTAAATAAATACAGTCGTAATTAGGAAGTAGATTTTGTATGGATTTAAGAACTGTTAAACCACCATAACCAGAATCAAATATGCCAATTGGGCCTTTCATTATAATTAAAAAAAAAGACTCTTAAAAAGAGCCTTTAAAATTAGTTGGAAGTGGATATACCGAGTTTCTTTCTAACTTTACTGGTGATATCATCACCACCTGCATGTAACAGAGATCCTTTTTCGAAAACGTATAAATAACCTTCTTCTTTAGCAACTGCTTTAGATGCCTCGATAACAATTGTCTGAATATTTGACATTAGTTGTTGCTGAGTAGTTTGAATTTTCTGTTGCCACTCATATTCTTTCTTTTGAATATTTTGCTGACGCTCCATTAAAAAAGCTTCACGCCTAGATCTTGCATCTTCTGAAAGGTTTTGCATCTCATTTTTGTATTTTTCAATTTCTTCATTTGTTAATTTTTCATATTGCTGTATTTCTTTTTGAGCTGTTTCAGTCATACTTTGAAGTTCAGCTTCGGCTTCGCTGTAAGCTGGTAAATCAAGAGAAATTTGTTGCATATCAACATGACCCAATTTTTGAGCATTTACGTTAAATGCAGAGGAAATTAGTAGCGCTATTAGAATAGATTTAATTGTGTTTTTCATTTTTACTTTTTTAGTTTTCTGATTATTGCATCGCTTTTATCATACTTTGGATCTGCGTACAATATATTCGAGTTTTTACTTTTATCCAAAACATATGCGTAATTATTGTCTTTCGCTAATGACTGGATTGCCTTAAATACTTTTCTTTGAATGGGTTGGATTAATTCTTTTCTTTTTCTAAAAAGATCTCCTCCTACGCCAAATTTTTTAGTTTGAAATTTTCTTAATTCATCTTGAAGAGTAGTTATCTCTAACTCTTTTTCTATTCGGGTGTCTTCTGGGAGCAAAAGTTCGTTCTTTTTTAGTTCGTTACTTTTTTGCTCTATGATTATCATTTTTTGGTCTAGCTCTTTTTGCCACTGAGCAGCCAAGTCGTCAATTTGTTTCTGTGCTTTTTGATAACCTTCCATTTGCTCTAAAATATATTCAGAGTCTACAAAAGCAAATTTTTGTCCATTACTTTTTAAGGTAAATAAAGTAACCATTAGAAATAATATGATAGATCTTAAAAACATATTTTATAATTCTCCAATATTCATGCCAATTGTAAAATGGAATTGTCCTCTATATCCCTTTGCTTGAATTTGAGAGTTATGATTTACTTCTCCTTGTGCTCCAGGATCTAGTGGATCAAAACCAAATCCGTAATCAAGACCCAATAACCCAAACATAGGTAAGAAAATTCTTACTCCAAAACCTGCAGATCTTTTAACCTGAAATGGATTGTACTTTTTATAATCGTTCCAAGAATTACCGCCTTCAAGAAAACTTAGAAGATAAACAGTTGCAGATGGATTTAAACTTACGGGATACCTAAGTTCTAAAGTATATTTACTTATCAATCTATCTCCAGTACTGGAAGAAATAGTTTGTTCGTCGTAGCCTCTGAGTGCAATAATTTCTCTACCATCTAAACTAAATCCTGAAAGACCACTTCCTCCCAAATAAAATCTTTCGAAAGGTGGTGCTCCCAAATCTTTATTCCAACCGTTAAGCAAACCAAAACCTAATCTAGCATTAACTACTAATTTTTTATCTTTTGAAATAGGAGTAAACCAAGAAGAAGTGAATTTGAACTTATTATATTGTAAGAATTTATATTTTTCTTGATCTGTAAGCGTACTATGGTCTTCTATATTATTAATCCTAGAGTAGGGATAAACGCTGGATTTTAGCGATAAGGTTATGGAAGAACCACTTCTTGGATACAACGGCTGATCGATACTATTTCTAGAAATTCTCCACTGAACGTACGGATTATTTACATAGCCATTTGCAAAACTAAATATACTTCCAAAATTATTTAGCTTGTAATGTTGGTAACCTGCTTCATAATAAACACTAAAATAATCATCAGGCCATTTCAATCTTTTTCCCAACCCCACTGAAACTCCAGTAATTTTAATAAATCTTCTATTTTCATTAACTACATTATTTCCTTCTGTATCCAAAGAATCAAATAAGAATTTTCTATCGTAAGACTGCATAGAATGAAAAGCAGATATGGTAAAAGAGTTTGGTTTCTTTCCACCAAGCCAAGGTTCAGTAAAAGACATATTATAACTCTGGAAAAAATAGCCGCTAGACTGGGCACGAATGCTCAATCTTTGTCCATCTCCGGAGGGCAATGGAGACCAAGAACCTTTTTTAAATAGTTTTTTTGCTGAGAAATTATTAAAAGTAAGACCTAAAGTTCCCACTAAAGAATTATTTCCCCAACCTCCTGAAAGCTCAATTTGATCATTTGGTCTCTCTACCACTTCGTAGTCTATATCTACTGTTCCATCTGTTGGGTTAGGCATGGGATTTACGCCCAACTTCTCTGGGTCAAAATATCCATTTTGAGCCAACTGTCTCTGTGTTCTAATTATTGCATCTCTAGAAAATAAATCTCCAGGATGGGTATACATGTCTCGAAGAATTACATGGTCACTGGTTTTGGTATTTCCATTGACATTGACTTTTTTAATTCTAGCTTGTTTTCCCTCATAAACCTTTATCTCTAAATCTACCGAATCGTATTCAATTTTTTTCTCTACAGGAGTAACCTGAAAAAACAGATATCCATCGTCCATATATAAGGAGCTAATATCATTCCCGTTAGGATTCATAAATAGTTTGGTATCTAAAGTGGCTTGATCGTACAAATCTCCTTTTTTAATTCCCAGTATGGTATCTAATAGACCTGTAGAATATTTTTGGTTGCCAGACCATTCTATATTTCTAATGAAGTATTGATTACCTTCCTCAATTCTAAATATAATGTTGATGGTATTTTCATCGAAATCAACAATTGTGTCAGAAACTATTTGTGCATCTCTATGAGCAATCTGCTTATATTTTTCAATTATTTTTTCTTTGTCTTGTTCAAATAACGAATTTTGAAACATAGATCTTTTGTAGAACCGATACCATTTTTTTTCTTTGGTCTCTTTCATTAATCTCTTTAGCTTATCGCTAGAAAGTGAAGAATTTCCTTCAATAATTATTTCGTTTACTTTATATCTTATCCCTTTTTCTATAACAATTTTCATGATTTTGCTGTTGTTTACCAGCGTATCATTTTTTGTAGATATTGTAGCCTTGGCTTTTAAAAAACCTTTTCCTATAAAATAATTTCTAGAAATCTTTTTAACATTCATTTTTAGCGACTCGGAAATTATTTTGCCGCTGTAAAGGTCTAAGTCGTCTCTTAATTGGTCGGCCTCTGATTTAGAAATACCCGAAAATGAATACCTAGACATTCTAGGACTTTCTTTTAGTTTTATTCTTAAAAAAAGATTGTTTCCTTGAGTTTTTTCTTTAGAAATAGACACCTGACTAAATAATCCTTGGTTCCATAAATTAGTAATAGCCTTAGAGATTTTATCGCTTGGTATAGCAATTTTCTCTCCTCTAATTAGTCCAGATTTTTGAATTACCATTTCGTGATCTAAATGAACTACACCATCAATAGAGATACCAGCTAGGGTATATTCTCTTGGTGAGAGCTGGTAATTCGTATAAGATTCCTGTCCATAAATATTATTTACAGCTAAGATTATAATTAAAATAATTTTAAAATATCTATGCATTAGAATCCAGTAGTTGTTCCGATGTTTTTCCAAATCTTCTTTCTCTTTTTTGGTAATCAAAAATTGCTTTGTAAAAATTCTTCTTCTTAAAATCTGGCCATAAAATCTTTGTAAAATAAAGCTCTGTATATGCCAATTGCCACATTAGAAAATTACTTACTCTATTTTCACCGCTAGTTCTAATTAATAATTCTGGATCTGGATAATCAGATGTACTCAAATAAGAACTTATTAATTCTTCATTTATTGCACTAGAGTCTAACTCTCCTTTTACAACTTCATTGGTCATCTTTTGTACGGCAAGAGATATTTCTCTTCGTGAGCTATAACTCAAAGCCAAAATAAGCGTTATTTTTTTATTATTTTTTGTACTTTGTTTTGCTTCTTCAAGGGCTTTTTGACAAGACTCTGGAAGAAATTCTATGTCGCCAATGGTGGCTAATTTAACTCCTTTACTATTAAGTTCATCTACTTCGTTGTAAATAGATTGGACTAATAAATCCATCAATGCAGAAATTTCTTCTTTAGGTCTACTCCAATTTTCAGAACTAAAAGCATATAAGGTAAGATATTCAACACCTATTTCACCTGCGGCGGTCAAAGCTTCTCTTACTGAACCTACTCCATTAGTATGTCCAAAAATTCTCATCTCTCCCTTTTTCTTGGCCCACCTTCCGTTACCATCCATAATGATGGCCACGTGCTTAGGAATTCTAGTACTATCTAAATTAAAATCTTTCATAAAAAATGAATTTCAAGAAGTGTTTATTTTGTTACCATTTTGGACAAACTACATCCTTAAAAAATTCATACGTTAAAATAATCCCACTTACAGCATACCAATCCTTATTACTAGCATCTCCTCTTTGCAAACCGTAACTTGAATCATTTAAGCCTTGAGGAAATCCAGATTTATCGCTCATTTGAGCTGCCTCTGGGCTAACTGCTGCCAGTTCTACTAAATCTGGGTAAAGGCCACTTACATCGTCAAAATAATCTGTGAAAGTTTTTCTCATTCCATACTCTAAACCAAATGACAAATGATGAGTAATATTCATTTTAACACCTACTCCAAAAGGAATAACTATTTGGTTTCTGGAGTATTTTTTAACAATCTCATTATTTTCATTTCTCAAAATACTTCCTTGACCTTCAGTTCCCAAAGGTTGCAATTCCACCCATTCTCCACCAGATTTCCCTTTGGGATTCATTCTCATATAATTAATTCCAGCAAAAAAGTAAGGGGAGCCGAAATCAGGTTCATCTGTATGGTTTTGACCAGGATGAAATTTAAAAAAATCAATCTCAATAACAGGACCAAACTCAATAACTTCAGATTTAAATTCTAGGTTTCGATAAATTTGACTTTCAACACCTGACTTTCCGTCGTTGGCCTTAAACTTATTATACATTAAATGAAATCTTAGAGACATTCTCTCATTAGGAAAGTCTGTTTTGTAAACTAATCCAAGACATAAATCTTGTTGGGAAAAATGACTTTTATTTAAATCACCAATGTAGTAACCGGTTCCCGAAAAAAAACCAAATTCAGTAACTTGCGAAATGGAGCTTAGGCTAATTAAAAATGTTGAGAGTAAAATTAAATTTTTCATCTAGCTATAACTTACAGTGAAATTACAAAAGAAATTATAGGAAAACCCTAAAAAGAGTTAATTTCTTGAATCTTTTCCCCAAAATAACTTGTTTCTGATAGTTTTAAAGAAATTATGATCCGGCAACTCTATTAATTTAATGGAAAAATCAGCTTTGCTTATAAATATTTCTTCATTGTTTTCTATAGAGACAGACCTACTGTCCATAGTTAAAAGAAATTGACTTTCTCTAGACTCTGCTCTCAACCTTATTACCACTTGATCACCAACAACCATCGGTCTGAGATTTAAATTATGGGGAGAAACAGGCGTAATTACGAAGTTATTAGAACCAGGGGAAATAATTGGACCTCCACAAGACAAAGAATAAGCTGTTGAACCTGTGGGAGTAGAAATAATTAAACCATCGGCCCAATAAGAATTTAAAAACTCATTGTCCAAGAAAGCATCAATTTTTAACATGGAAGAAGAGTCTTTTTTATGAACCGTAATCTCGTTAAGTGCAAAATTTGAGGTTTTAATTTCAGATAAAGTTTTACTTTTTACCTGAAGTAAAGATCTCTGATCGAGTTTATAGTCTTTATTTTTAAGTGCTTTTACAGCTAAAACTATATCCTCCTGGGTAATATTTGCTAAAAACCCAAGTCTTCCAGCGTTAATTCCTAAAACTGGAATATTGCTGTCTTTAATCATTGTAACTGTATCTAGAAGTGTTCCATCACCACCAAAACTTATCAAAAGATCAATTCCATTTACTAATAAATCTTGGCCACTAAAAAAATTTATATTAAATCTTTCAATTAATGAAAAATGTTCTTCTAAAGATTGGTGTATAAATAACTGAGGATTTAATTCGTCTTTTAACGTTACAATAAGCGCTTCTAAGAATTTTAAATTGTTCTCCGAAATAGACTTTCCGTATATAGCAATATTCTTCACTCTAAACTTCTAAATAATTAATTAAATGATCGTATCTATCTTTGGTTTGGTTGGCTATTTCTTCATCGCTAAATATTTCATCAATCATATAATCATATCTAGAAAAAGTTTGTAAAACAGCTCCTAAATTGGTTTGGGTAATTTTAATTGTAAGTTTTATTTGGTTTGTTCCTTCAATAAAATCGTTGTAAAAAGCAAGAATTTTAGAGTCGTTACTTTCAATTATTTGGGCTATTTCTGAAAACTGATAATCCATATTATTTAAATACAGGATTAAAGTTGCTCCATTTTGAGTAAAACTTGATTGATTACTAAATATATTTAATAAGTTTTTTCCACTTATAGACCCTTTGTAATTGTTTTGATTATCACAAACAGGAACTACACTTAAATTATAATTGGAAAGCAGTAGCATAATTTGAAATAAATGGGCATTCCCAAAAACGAACTGCTGCTTGCCAATGAAATTAATTTTGGAGATTAATTCCTTTGAATTATTGAAATCATAAATCATGTCATCAGAAATCAAACCAACAAATTCAGAGCCACTTACTACCGGCAGATGATTTACTTTAAACTCATCCATCCAGTTCAAAGCCTTTTCCAATGACTCATCAATTTTTATTGGTGGAACGTCGTTTTGTATTAAATCAATTGCCTTCATTTATTATAATTATTTGTAAAAATACAATTAAAGTAGCGATTAAGATAAATTGTCTTTTAATTTTGTGTCATGATCGCATTAAGTGTAAATATCAACAAAATTGCAACATTGAGAAATGCTAGGGGTGGAATTATACCCAATGTTATTGAGCATGCTAAAAATATTGAACTTTTTGGAGCTAATGGAATTACTGTTCACCCAAGGCCAGATGAGAGACATATAACTTATCAAGATGTTAGAGAATTGAAGAAAGTTCTTAAAGTCGAACTAAATATTGAAGGAAATCCAAAAGAAAATTCTTTTGTAGATCTTGTTCTAGAAACCAAGCCTAGTCAGGTTACCTTAGTTCCTGATGAAAGTGGTCAATTAACTTCCGATCATGGCTGGGATA
>Ga0209223_10003646_pt1 | contig 14546 bp, 9 predicted proteins | sample COG_06_FD_184750 | JGI IMG/M metagenome (GOLD analysis project Ga0209223, IMG submission 184750) | Pelagic Microbial community sample from North Sea - COGITO 998_met_06 (SPAdes) (version 2) | ecosystem: Environmental > Aquatic > Marine > Neritic zone/Coastal water | place: Helgoland, sampling...
TAATTTCTCCGCCAGCCCCAGTTGCTGCACCATTAAATGGTTCAACAGTTGTTGGGAAATTATGCGTTTCGGCTTTTAATGAAATAACCGATTCAAATTCTTCTGTAGTAAACCAATCTGCCTTGTCTTGGGTAGCAGGAGCAAATTGCTCTGCTTTTGGTCCTTCTATAAAGGCGACATTGTCTTTGTAGGCCGACACCAAACCATCAGGGTTTTCTTCCGATGTTTTGCGAATCATCTTGAACAATGAGTTGGGCATTTCCTGCCCATCAATGATGAACACACCATTAAAGATTTTGTGTCGGCAATGCTCAGAATTCACTTGTGAAAAACCGAAAACCTCACCATCAGTCAAAGGGCGATCAAGCTGTTTGGCCACATCATCTAAATAATCAATTTCTTCCTGGCTTAAAGCCAACCCTTCTTGTTGATTGTAGCTTGAGATATCTTCGATATAAAGTACTGGCTCTGGAGTATTGTTTATGGTAAAAATTTCCTGATCCAAATTGGTATAAAGTACCTGTAGCATTGGATCAAATGCTGCATTTTCTGATTCCACCTGTTCGTATTCCTCTATCCGTTCAATGCCATGAATACTCATGTTCTGAGTGATCTCAACGGCATTTGTACTCCATGGTGTGATCATCTCTTTTCGAGGACCAATAAAAAAGCCCTTTAGGTTTTCGGCCTTTATTAGAGCCGCATTGCCAAAGAGCCATTCAAGTTTAGGGATGTCTTGTGATTGGACAGAAGAGGAGCCGCTTACTGCGTAAATTTTGCCAGCCCCGGCATCGAAAAATTGGATCATTTGATTGGGTTTTTCGGGTGTACTTTATACCCTCGCAAAAGTAATAAAAAGATTGGCATTGAACCATAAACTAAAGTACTTCTGATGACCCAGTTTGTGTCTTCACAAACTGGCTGCTGATGTTCGTTTGTGGGGACACAAACGAAGGCGGGAACAGATTGGCATTGAACCATCAAAACATAAGCCTTGAGAGCCTGATTTTATTCAAGTTAATTAATCCTATTCGTCAATTTTTATGTAGGCATAATTTTGATTCATCACACTTAATGTAAATCCTTCGATTTTGTCGTCTTCGTCTTTATTAAAATTAACAAAAGCGGGAGAATCAAAATGGAACTTACTATTTCCCAATGGATAAATTTCTACCCATTCTTTGTCAAACCCATTCCATTTCATTCCAGCTTCATCACTTTTGACATGTATAGTATCACTTAAGATTTCATTGTGATATTGTCCAATCCAAAGTTCATAATCACTTGTATTCACATCGAAAGAATAGTTATTGGATTCACCAAGCAGCGCATCAATTTCTCTGATGTATTTGATGGCATCAATTCGAGCTGTGATCACATTTTGCCCTAAGTTGCCAATACCTATTACTGAATATTTGAATAGGCCTTTTCTGTAGTTTACGTCTTCTAGGAAATAGTCTATGGCGTCACTAGATAGTTTTTGATTGAAAAAGTAATCTGGACCCCAATCATGGTTTAGTTGCCGATCTATATTGACATTCACAACTTCTTTGATTTCGTCATTAAATGAATCTATAGGCTCTTTAGTATTTATATAGAGTTGCTTTAACCCTTTTACAAGAGGTAGATATTTATCAGGCATTATTTCTGATTTTCGCATCAAATTATTAAAGCCATCGTTTTGCATCACCAAATCGAAATAACTATTATTTATAAACATGAGGCCAATATTCCTTCGGTCTTCATAATCTTCTCTCGTCAATTTATCATTCATTGCTAAATAGATAAGCGAATCTCGAACTCGGTAGTATTCTATAAAGTCGTTTGCGTCTTCAACAGTTAAAGTCAATTCTTCTTGAATCTGTTTGAGAATGGCCTGAATTTTCTCGTCTTGTGTTCTGGCTTCGTTAAGGTTGTTCAACCAAACGGCAATCATAATTCCAATGATTACCAAGGCAACTTCACCAATGGCGTACATCAAGTACCTGCCCATATTATTTTTTTCAATTAAGTTTTGACGGATAATTCGGAAGAATCTGAGCATGGGCAGGGTAGGAGTTTTAAAAGGTCGACCCTTTCAAATTGATGAAAATATAGGGATAAGCAAATAATGAACTAGAGCATGTCTGCAAAGGGTTAGTAAAAAATATCAACTTACCGTCACCCTGAACTTGTTTCAGGGTCTCGAAGCCTTTCGATTAATTTCAAATAGACTTTGAGAGAAGCTTGCCTGCCGGCATAGGCAGGTTCAGAATGACGGTCTGATGTGATTATACTGTTTTTGGTTGATCAAGAGTGTTTTACGGTTAGTTTGTGAGGACTTGCCTACTGCAGGTAGGCACAAATGAGAGTGCTTAAATTAGGGCTTGGCACTATGTATAATAAAAAGAAGGTAGGCCATAGGCCTACCTTCTTTTTAATCTTGTTCTAACTAATTGTGTTCTTTAAGCTTCTTTGGCTTTAGATTGCGCTTGCGCTAACCCGTAAATTACCAATCCAAATCCGATTTTATTGATTGCATCTGCAATGTTATAGAAAACATCCATGCTTAATCCACCGAATATGCCTTCATACCAACCTGGCGTTCCGGCCATGTAGCCGATTGGATAAATTGCCCATCCTACAAGAACAAACCAGCATAATATTTTATGCGCGCTTTGAATTGAACCTCCAGCAGCTTTGGCCAATTGAGCCGCACCACCAAACCATATTTCATAAGCAATAGCAAAGTAGGCAATACCCGAAATAAGACCCCATAGCCATGCACTTTCTGGATATACTGCTTCTCCGATATAGCCAGTCACAAGCATTACAACAGAGAGGAAGATTAATTTTGTCATTAATGATTTCTTTGCTCCTGCAACTTTAAGAATCAAATAGAATTCAACGCACATGAGAGGTACCGTCAAAATCCAATCAACATACCTGAAAAAGGTTGGAGACTGCATGTTTGTTGCCCAATAGTCACGCATGTACCAATAATGAACTGCGGCTATAAAAGTGATAAGTCCTGAAACTAACACCGATGTTTTCCATTTACGATCGAAATCGTTCATAGAAAAGAAGAAGAAGGCAGATGCTGCCATCATGGCCATACAACCTATAAAAAAGGTGAAGCCTACATAGTCATCCGGTGCCATTATTGGTGCCGCTGACAAAATTGCGTTAAAGTTTTCCATAATATCTAGTAATTTTGTTTAACTAAAATTAAAATATTAAACAAAATAAAAAAAATATGTTCAATTTATTTTCAAAAATGTTAAACAAAATTTAAAATTGAGAATTAAAATTTGCTTTTTTGGCGTATATTAAGATAGTGAAATACAAGGAAATAGGAATTTTAATAACATTTTTTAGCCTCTGGCTATCTGTTTATTTTGCGAAACCTTCCCAAGAGATTATGGCCTTTTTTTTTATCTTTTCTTTAGGGATACTTCATGGAAGTAATGACTTGAAGTTAATTTCAAAAGTAAGCGCATCTTCAAAATCAATCCAATTGGTTTATTTTTTTAGCTCTTATATCGCTACTGTTATAGTGGCAAGTTTACTTTTCTATTTTTTACCAATTGTTGCCCTTATAGCCTTTGTTGTTTTTAGTGCGTTTCATTTTGGTGAGCAACACTGGAATGAGCTGCTGAACAAAAACAGAAATTCTAATCGTTTCTATTTTCTTAATTATGGTTTAACAGTTCTCTTTCTCCTTTTTTATTTAAATGATTCGGCTACAAATGATATTATATATGAATTGTCAGGATTTACATTATCCAGTGATACTTATTTGATCTTTTTTCTAGTCAATGTTATTGTATGGATTGGTCAATCTGTGTTTTTTACCTATAAAAAGTACTTTTCCTTACAACAAATTCTGTTTGAAATATTTTTGGTATTGGTCTTCGCAATAGTTTTTAAAACAGCGACTTTAATTTGGGCTTTTGCTATTTACTTTATTTTCTGGCATAGTATTCCTTCAATTATAGAGCAACAATCTTTCTTATATGGAGAGGCATCTATTCGAACTTTAAAAAAATACATTAATTCTTCTTTCCTGATTTGGTTAATTTCTATCAGCTCTATATTGCTTTTATATTTTTGGTTGCAAGACAGCGCTAGTTTTTTACCAGTGTTTTTTGCCTTTTTAGGAGCCATAACATTTGCGCACTCACTTACTATTTCTAGTATGTTCAGGATGAAAAACAAAAAATAATCACTTAAGACAAATAGTTTTTTTTGAAGGAGGATTAATGAGACTGAACTTGAATCATCTCATCAATAAAAGTATTTGACCATCCAGATGATTTGGAAACATCTATTACAGTCTATTGCTTATATTCATACCAGTGAATGACTAGATTGAATTCAACCTTAAAAAAATAACCATGTTCAAATCACAAATATTAAAGCAACTGTTTAGGTCTGCTTTTTCGGCCTTAATGCTACTGCTTGGAGTCGGGATGTTTTCTCAAAATGGCTTTGCTCAACAAAAAAAGCCGGTTCAGAAACTCGCCCCAGTTCAAGCTGGAAGAATGATTGGCGCTCCTGATCGCGCCAATGATGAGGGTGATGGCCCTCATGAAAGATTAATTATAAGGGGTGCTACTTTAATAGATGGCTCTGGTGCGCCACCCCGTGGACCAGTTGATATCGTAGTAGAAAATGATAAAATTGTTTCTGTTCGAAACGTTGGTGTTCCGTACATCCCAATCGATGAGAATAGAAGGCCAAAGGGAGCAACCAGAGAAATCGATGCACACGGTAAGTATGTGATGCCTGGTTTGATTGACCTGCACGTGCATACCGGTGGGGCACCTAAAGCACCAGAAGCAGAATACACTTACAAGCTTTGGTTAGCCAATGGGATTACCACTGTTAGGGGAGTGCCAACTTCAGGAAGCCTCGATTGGGCCTTGAACGAGCAGAAGAGAAGCGAAAACAACGAGATCGTTGCACCACGAATTATTGAATTCCACCGCCCGGGCACGGGTTGGAGTGGCAGAAGCATCAATACGCCTGAGGACGCAAGAGAGTGGGTACAGTTCGCAAAAAAGAAAGGGGTACAAGGATTGAAATTGGGTTCTTACCGTCCTGAAATTATGGCTGCCCTTTTGGATGAAGCTAAAAAATTAAATATGGGTTCAACTGCACATCTTGGACAAACTGGTGTTGCACAGATGAACGCTATTGATGCTGCAAGACTTGGTTTGACTGGAATGACGCATTTCTATGGATTGTTTGAGTCTATGTATAAGGACCATGATATCCAACCTTGGCCTGTGGATATGAATTATAATGACGAGCAGGGAAGGTTCGGACAAGTAGCCAGACAGTGGAACTTAATTCATGAAAGAGGCAGTGACGAGTGGAATGCGTTATTGGACGAATTTTTAGAATTAGATTTCTTCATCAATCCAACCATGACCATTTATTCAGCAGGTAGAGATGTGATGCGAGCAAGGAATGCTGATTGGCATGCAAAATATACTTTGCCTTCTCAACAGGACTTTTTTGAGCCTAGTAGAAGAAGTCATGGTGCCTATTGGTTCTATTGGACTACTGAAGACGAAATTGCTTGGAAAAACTACTACCGCATTTGGATGCAATTCTTGAATGATTACAAAAACCGTGGAGGTAAAGTAACATTAGGTTCTGATTCTGGATTTATTTATCAGCTTTATGGGTTTGGAACAATATTAGAGCTTGAATTGCTTCAAGAAGCCGGATTCCATCCATTGGAAGTAATCAGAGCAGCAACGATGCATTCTGCAGAAGAGATTTTCGCACCTTGGGATAAGCCAATTGAATACGGTGTGGTTCGTCCTGGGCTTAAAGCGGATATGATTATTGTTGGTGAAAATCCATTAGCGAATATGAAAGTGCTTTATGGCACAGGAGCTGTGAAATTGAATGATGAAACGGGACAACCTGAAAGAATAGGGGGCATCGAGTATACCATCAAGGATGGCATCGTTTATGACGCCAAAGAACTGTTGAGAGATGTAGAGGAGATGGTGATTAAGCAGAAGCAGGAGAGAGGAATGATGGAGTCTGTTCCCTTGGAAAAGAAGAAACAATAGAAAGTGTTAATTCAACAAAAAAGGAAGGTCATTTGACCTTCCCTTTTTTGTTTTGAAGGTTCTTATTTATGTCTTCATTACCCCTACTAATATTTTAGATGGAAGCTAACCTGATCGATACTTTTGGTAGGACAGTATCCAAGGTGTTTCCACCTCAGACAAGAGCGATCTACAGCCGCTATTATGAATTAAATTTATCTTGGCATGAAACGATAAGTGACTAGTAAGAAATTGAATAGGCTTGAATTGAGCATGAACCAACACCTAGGATTGTTAATGAAAATAAAAAAGGCGCTTCGATTGAGGCGCCTTTTTTTCTTAATTGTAAGGGTTTTTTTAATTCTTCTTTATAGTAGGATACTTAATTCCCAATTGTTCCATGTAAGAATCATACTTGGTTTCATCGTAGTAAAACGGCATTAATAGTGGTCTGAATTCCTGCATGATGGCTTTGTTTAAGTAAATTGGTGGTTCGTCAGTTGCAGAGATCATTGGCTTATAAGTTGTTTCCTTAGTCTGCACATTATTAAAATAATCCCAAGCCTGAGTAACTAATTCTGGCTTCAATAAGAAGTCCATGATAGTCATTGCTTCCGCTTTTGCTCCAGCTGTCGCTCCTTTATGTGCAATTGGCGTAGCCATGGCGATGGCATTACTCCAATGGTGACCTTGTAGCCCTGGGATGTTGGAAGGAAACCTCATTGTTACCGTAGGTACTTTCCACGAAACATCACCAATGTCATCAGAGCCACCACTACGAGGTTGTGTTACTGGTAACCCAAGATTAGCTAATTCGGTACTTAAGCCATTTGTTCTGCCTGAATTCACTTCTTTTTGTACAGCAACTGCTAGTGCTTGATCATCTTCCGACCATGTTGGCAATCCTACTACTTTGATGTTTTCATACATCGTTTCGGCAATCGTCTTATTAAAATGACGCGGCCAAGCAGTACCTAAAATCTTTGAAGTCACTTCAGTGTCAGTCATTAGGGCGGCACCAGCAGCAATGTTATTGGCATCATTGTACATTTTCATAATGCCTTCATAAGTGACGTCTCTCAAATAATACCAAATTGAAGCTTTAGAAGGGACAACATTAGGTTGGTCACCTGCATCCGTGAAAATCGAATGCGATCTTTTAAGTGTGGTTAAATGCTCACGCTTATAGTTCCAGCCTACATTCATTAATTCGGCAGCATCTAATGCTGATCTTCCTCTCCAAGGTGAGCCTGCAGAGTGAGCTGCTTCTCCTTCAAAAGTATATTCTACTGAAATTAATCCGGTACCTGAAGCTTGTCCCCATGAAACATTCAAGTTGCTACTGACATGTGTAAAAATAGAGATGTCAACATCATTAAATAAGCCATCTCTTGTGAAATAAGCCTTTGTAGCAACTAATTCTTCTGCAATTCCAGGCCATAATACCAATGTGCCTTGGATACCTTCTCTTTCCATGATTTCTTTTACTGCCAATGCAGCAGTAATATTTAATGGAATACCAGCGTTATGTCCTTCCCCATGTCCTGGTGCCCCTTCTACAATTGGATCATGGTAGGCTACACCTGGTTTTTGAGAAGCTTTCGGGATGTTATCAACATCACTGCCCATGGCAATTACTGGTTTGCCAGATCCCCACTTGGCAAACCATGCGGTTGGGACTCCAGAAACACCTTCTTCTACGGTAAATCCATTCTCCTTTAGTATTCCAGTAAGGTATTTGGACGACTCAATTTCTTGAAATCCAAGCTCTGCAAAACTGAAGATCTTATCAATCATCACTTGTGTTTGCTTGCTATTGTCTTGGACAATTTGAGCTACTTCGGTTTTGAGTTTATCAATTTGTTTTTTGCTGTATTTTTTTTGTCCAAAAAGGGGAGAGCAAAATACTAAAGTGACTAATGTTATTAACAATAATCGATTTTTGAGAGATGCCATATTCATAGTATTAGTTTTGGTTGATCATTTGGTATGGATCAATTTAAGAAAAAACATTTACAGCATAACATTCTATATTATTAGTGGCTTTTTAAATGTTTTTGATTGCTCCCAGTAATTGGAATTTTAAACAGCTTTTTTGAGTAAATGAATTTTGCCAGAAAGGTAATTGGAGAAATCTAATTATCTTTGTGGCGGAATAACCAAGGCCTGTTCTAATTTTTATTCAAAAACATTATAATCGATTAAATCTGTGAAATTAAGGCATTTAGTCCTCTTGCTATTTTTATTTCCATTCACGAAGTTGATGGGTCAAGATTCGCTCGATGTGAAGCCTCATTCTTATGTGTTTGAGAAAAAGACACATTTTAGGGTCAGTCCATTTTTCTGGTTCGTTGGCTTTAATGGGGAGATCTATGCTCCTCCTACGCCCTCCAATTATCCTGAAACAGGACCTTCATATGATGTTGATGTTAGTTTTAAAGAAATTGCGGCCGACTTAAAATTTGCCTTGATGCTTTCCGGTGAACATTATGAAGAGAAATGGTCAGCCAGGCTCGATATGAGTACCATTATTTTAGAGGGTGATGCACTTACGCCATTAGATTCAATATTTACAGATATAAATTATCGTACAGGATATGTTGCTGGAAATTTGGATGTAGGCTTAAACTTCTGGAATGAAAAGAATTTTAGGCTTGATTTAAGGGCTGGGTTAAAATTTACTTAGACCTCTATTGAAGGGAGTACGACAATTCCTGGAGCTGAGCCTTTTGAAGGTAATCGTGAGGAATCTTGGTTTAGCCCTACGCTGGGATTGAATTTAATATACAGTCCTCTTGAACGAACCGAATTAAAACTGTTTGCTGATATTGGTGCATTCACGAATGCATTGTCTTCACAAATAATTTCAGAGTTAAATTACTATGTCTCGAATACCTTCTATTTTTCTGCTGGTTATCGTTTTTGGTACATAAAAGTGCCTGCTGAACAAGCAATTTATAATGGTAGTATTCGAGGGTGGGTAGTTAGATTAGGGTTTCAGTTTTGAAATTTCATCAGTATTAACCATTATAAATTTCACCATTGATGTAGACTTCGTCAATCCAGTCTATTCCAAAATTATATGCAATAGTCGCAGGAGTTATAGCCTCTTTACTGACAATGAAATTTGCCTTTTTTCCTTTTGTAATACTCCCCACTTCATTCTCTAATTCTAGAGCAAAAGCCGCATTAAAAGTTGTGGCATTGATGGCTTCCTCAGGTAATAATCTCATTTTTATACATGCCAGACTGTTGATCATTGACATGCTAAAAGAAGGAGCAGAGCCAGGATTAAAATCGGAAGCAAGCACAAGTGGTAATCCGCTTTCGATAATTTTTCTACCTGGAGAGAAAGGAATATTTATGAAAAATGAACAACCCGGAAGCGCCACTGGAATTGTATCTGAGTCTTTCAATAAATTAATTTCATCCTCGGTTAAAACCTCTAAATGGTCAACAGAGATTGCACCTGCAGAAATGGCTACTTCAATTCCTCCAATGGAATTGAACTGATTGACATGTACCTTTGGCTTTAATTCATATTTATCACCAGCCTCCAGAATCGACTCCATTTGTTCAGGTGAGTAGTATCCTTCTTCACAAAATGTGTCTATATAGTCAGCCAGGCCTGAGGAGTAAATCTCGGGCAACATTTCTTGGATGATCGCGCTGATGTATTTTTCTTTATCCTCATGAGGAAAAGCATGGGCACCTAAAAAAGTAGCTTTAATTGGAATATTAAAACTGTTTTTTAAACGCGCAATTACTTTCAGCATCTTTAGTTCCGCGTCAACCGTCAAACCATAACCACTTTTGATTTCAATAGCGCCAGTGCCTTGTTTGATAGCCTGTGTTAATCTTACTGCTGCGCTTTCATATAATTCGTCGATTGAAGCCAGTTGTAATTTTTTCGCGGAATTTAAAATTCCACCACCCGCATCAGCAATGGATTCATAATCCATGCCCTTGATTTTCATTACAAATTCTTCTTCTCTATTTGCAGCAAATACGAGGTGCGTATGACTATCAACAAAGGTGGGCATTAATAATCTTCCATTGATGTCTTGAGTTTCATCAAAATCTTCTAACGGTAATGCTGACATGGGGCCATAATCACTAATCACCCCATTTTCTACGATGAGGTAGGCATCTTGAATGAGTGGCAATTCATTCATCATTAATCCTCGCAGGATGTTTTGTGATTGTTCTCGAACTTGGACTAAAACGCCAATATTTTTGAAAAGCTTTTTCATCTAGAATAAGTCATTAATAATGTTGTCGTTCACCAAGTTTGGGAGTGTGACCTTTAACTTAGGTTCAGCTTCCATTGCACGCTTTATAGTGCTTACAGCATGTGGATTCCTTGCCCAATTCCTTCTAGCAATGCCGTTATTGACATCCCAATGTAACATAGCTTTTAGTCTTCGCTCAGCATCCTCAGAACCATCGAGAAGCATTCCAAAACCACCATTTACTACTTCACCCCAACCCACACCGCCGCCATTGTGCAGTGAAATCCAGGTTGCTCCACGAAACCCATCACCCACGAAATTTTGTACGGCCATGTCTGCTGTGAAACTTGATCCATCATAAATGTTGGATGTTTCTCTATAAGGAGAATCGGTACCAGATACATCATGGTGGTCTCTTCCTAAGACCACTGGTCCAATTTCTCCACTGGCAATAGCGTCATTGAATGCGTTGGCAATCTTCATCCTGCCTTCAGCATCTGCGTACAGAATTCTTGCTTGAGTGCCTACGACTAGTTTATTTTTCTTTGCTTCTTTTACCCAGTGCAAGTTGTCCTGGAGTTGCCCTTTAATTTCCTCAGGAGCGGTTGAGAGAATTTCTGTGATTACGGCTGCAGCAATTTGATCAGTTTTATCTAAATCTTCCGACTTACCCGATGCACAGACCCATCGGAAGGGACCAAAGCCATAATCAAAGCAAATAGGCCCCATGATATCTTGCACATAAGATGGGTACTTAAAGTCAATGCCATTTTCAGCCATTATTTCGGCGCCTGCACGTGAGGCCTCTAACAAAAATGCATTGCCATAATCAAAGAAATAGGTGCCTTTCGCAGTGTGTTTATTTACAGCAGCTGCATGCCTGTTTAGTGTAGCATAAACTTGCTTTTTAAACGCTGTTGGTGCTTCAGCCATCATGGTGTTGGAGGCTTCCAATGACATGCCTACAGGGTAATAACCTCCAGCATATGGATTATGCAATGATGTTTGGTCTGAACCAAAGTCAACATAGACACCGGCCTCATCAAATTTTTCCCACAAATCAACGATGTTGCCCAGGTAAGCAAAAGAATCATTGGTCTTATTGGCTTTGGCCTTATTGACTTTTTGAATCAGCACATCGATGTCTTCTACAACTTCATCAACCCATCCTTGTTCCTGTCTTTTGTAAGCGGCTTTAGGATTAATTTCGGCAGTTACGGATACGACTCCAGCAATTTTGGCTGCTTTTGGTTGCGCACCACTCATGCCGCCTAAGCCAGAAGTGACGAACAATAGTCCGCCAAAATCATTTGACTCAGATTTCATTCTGGCCGCATTAAGCACCGTAATTGTAGTGCCGTGAACAATCCCCTGTGGCCCGATATACATGAAAGACCCAGCTGTCATTTGTCCATATTGGGTTACACCTAAAGCATTGAATTTTTCCCAATCATCAGGCTTGGAGTAATTTGGAATCATCATGCCATTGGTGACAACTACGCGTGGCGCATCTTTATGTGAAGGGAAGAGCCCCATTGCATGGCCAGAATACATGGCTAAAGTTTGTTCATCTGTCATTTCAGATAAATACTTCATTGTCAGTAGGTATTGCGCCCAATTCTGAAAAACTGCACCGTTTCCTCCATAGGTAATTAATTCATAAGGATGTTGTGCGATTTTATGGTCCAGGTTATTTTGGATCATCAGCATAATGGCTTTTGCCTGCTCTGAATTACCCGGGTATTCATGAAGTGGGCGGCCGTACATCTCTGTTTCAGGCATGAATCGGTACATATAAATGCGCCCGAAATCATTTAATTCTTTTAAAAACTCAATAGACAATTCGTTGTGCCATGCTTCTGGAAAGTACCTCAGCGCATTCCTGATGGCTAATTTCTTCTCTTCAACAGACAAAATGGCCTTTCTCTTTGGAGCACGACTTACGTTATGGTCAAATTGAGGGTAGGATGGAAGGGTACGAGGTATCCCTTCTTTAATTTGATCTTGGAATGTATTCAATGAGCCAGTTTTAAAATTTGTCCAAAGTTAAATAGAATTTAACTGCGATTCTAAAAATAACAGTTGGTCTATATTCGTCAAAACTACAGTACCATTGAAATAAACTAAATCCAATTGGAGATGAATTATTCTTATATTCATGAACTAACAAAAACCGATATCTCATGAAAACCCGCCTTATAATCCTCTTAATATCATTTTTTACTGTTCTTTGGGCCAATGCTCAAGAGAATGTATGGACTCCCGAATTGAGTATGAAAATAAAAAGTGTTAGTCAAACTGCCATTTCTCCAGAAGGGAAATATGTTGCCTACGTAGTCAGAACACCTTTGATGAAAGGGGAAAAGTCAGAGTATAACAACCAGATCTGGGTCGCGGCTTCAGATGGCTCATTTAATGAACAATATACACGTGGGGATAAATCAAGTACCTCACCATCATTTTCTCCAGATGGCAAAAAAATAGCATTTACATCTTCCAGAGGTGGCAAAAACCAAATTTGGATGATGCGTGTTTTTGGTGGAGAGCCAGAACAAATTACAAATGCCGAAAGTGGTGTTTCGTCTTTTCAATGGTCACCGGATGGTTCTAAAATTGCCTATGGAATGAGGGACCCTCAAACTGAAGAAGAGAAGAAGAGCAAGAAGGAGAAGACGGATGTGATTTTAGTAGATAAAAATTTCAAATACAATCATTTGTACACGGTGAACCTAGCAACCGATGAGGATGGTGAGAGACAATCCAAGCAATTAACTACAGGAGATTATACAGTGAATTCATTTGATTGGTCTCCTGATGGTAATCAGATAGTTTTTAGTCATCAAGAAGATACTAATCTCAATACAGGTTTTATGGATTCTGATATTTCAATTGTCCCAGCAGACAGTGGGGCAATTTCAATTGTGGTCAATCGATCTGGGACAGACGGATCACCAAGATTTTCTCCAGATGGAAAATCAATTGCTTTTGTTTCTAGCGGAGGACAATCTGAGCCAATTGGTTTAGGAGACCTTTATGTAGTGCCAACTTCAGGTGGAAATGCCAAAAAATTAATGGACACACCAGACAGAAGTGCAAATTTGATTGACTGGACACCTGACGGTAAAAACCTTGTGATTTCTGAGAGCGTTGGAACTACGGTTCAAGTGATGACTATCCCGGTAAGTGGTAAAAAAGCAACAATTTTAACAAGTGGTGATAATTTGAAATTTGGTAGTGGTGACAAGCCTTCGGTTGTTACGAAGTCACAACAAGGAACTTTTAGGTCAGTTGCTTTTGATAAGAACATGGAGAACATGACCTACGTACACCAAAATTTACAAGCACCTGCAGAAGTTTTCATTTCTTCGACCAAGGATTTTAAGAATAATCAATTAAGTCATGTCAATGACGAATTAGATTTACCCGCTTTGGCAAGAACGGAATTGATTTCCTGGAAATCTAAGGATGGATTAGAAGTACAAGGACTATTGACTTATCCAAAAAATTATGAGGAAGGGAAAAAGTACCCAATCATTCTTCAGGTGCATGGTGGGCCATCTGGAGTATTTACACAGGATTATAATGGTCGGCCAGGGATTTATATGACTGAGTATTTTGCAGAACAAGGCTATGCAACTATCAAACCTAACCCTCGAGGAAGTACTGGTTACGGAAAAGACTTCCGTTATGCCAATTTCATGGACTGGGGCTTTGGAGATTTTGATGATGTTGTGACTGGAGTTGACAAAGTAATTGAAATGGGGATTGGGGACCCTGAAAGACAGTTTTTAATGGGTTGGAGCTATGGTGGTTATATGACAAGTTTTGCTGTGACTAAAACCAATCGATTCAAGGCCGCAAGTATGGGGGCAGGCCTTCCAAATTTAGTGAGTATGGTAACAACAACTGATATTGGTGATTACCTTGTTGGTCATTTGGGAGATGAATTTTATAACGATTTTGATACCTATGAAAAGCATTCAGCGATATATCAAATTAAAAATGTAACTACTCCGACCCAAGTAATTCACGGTCAGAATGATTTGAGAGTACCTTTTACACAGGGGCAAGAATTCTATAGGGCACTAAAACGATTGGGTGTTGATACTGAGATGGTGGTTTATCCTAGAACACCCCATGGGCCTAGAGAACCGAAATTACTCATGGATGTATCAGACAGAATTTTAACATGGTTCAAAGCACATATGCCTCAATGATCAATTGATGTTTTCAAACCGCTTGAGCCGTTCTTGTCTTTCTTCAC
>Ga0209223_10003649_pt1 | contig 14533 bp, 12 predicted proteins | sample COG_06_FD_184750 | JGI IMG/M metagenome (GOLD analysis project Ga0209223, IMG submission 184750) | Pelagic Microbial community sample from North Sea - COGITO 998_met_06 (SPAdes) (version 2) | ecosystem: Environmental > Aquatic > Marine > Neritic zone/Coastal water | place: Helgoland, sampling...
GCAGGGCAAACTTCACCATGTTCTTCTAAATGTTGAAGTGCATCAACCATTCTCATAGCTTCGTTAACATTTCTACCTAAGGGTAAATCGTTAACCAATTGATGACGAACTACTCCTTCTTTGTCTATTAAAAATAAACCTCTGTAAGCGATTAGCTCACCTGTAGCGGTCATTTCTCCTTCTTCATTGTAATCCCAATCTCCAGCTAAAACATCATAGTTCGTTGAGATAGTTTTGTTCGTGTCTGCTACTAAAGGATATGTTATGCCTTTAATGCCACCCGCATTTTTTTCCATGTTCAACCAACCCCAGTGAGATTGCTCAGTGTCTGTTGAAACACCAATCACTTCAACGTTTCTAGATTTAAATTCTTCTAATTTCTCTTGAAATGCATATAATTCAGTAGGACATACGAATGTAAAATCTTTTGGATAAAAGAATAAAATTACATATTTCCCCTTAAATTGCTCTAGTGTAAAATCTGTTACAATATCATTGCCATTCGTAACAGCTGCCGCTGAAAATCCTGGTGCTTTTCTTCCTACTAATACTCCCATTTTTAATATTTTAAATAATTGTTTGTTATAAATTTTGTGGGCACAAAAGTACTATTTAAAATTAATTTAAACAGTACTTTTACAAATTATTACTGTCTTTTATAAGTCAGATAATTTCAATATTTCCTTTAGTCTGACTCCTTTTTCGGTGTGTTGGACAGTGCAACATTCATTTAGATTATCATGCTCTAGGAAAAGGATGAATTCGTTATCGGCTGCTAAATTTAAAAACTGCAGTTTTTCATCCATTGTAAGCAATGGCCTTGTGTCATATCCCATTACATAAGGAAGCGGCAAATGGCCAACACTCGGAAGTAAATCTGCCATAAATACTACGGTTTTTCCTTTGTATTGTATCATGGGTATCATTTGACTTTCTGTATGTCCGTCAGCAAAAAAGATATCCATGCCTTCAAATATATTTTTAGTAATTCTATCAGTTCGTTTTATGAAATCCAGTTGCCCGCTTTCTTGAATCGGTAGAATGTTTTCAGTTAAAAAAGAAGCTTTTTCTCTGGGGTTTGGCTCTGTTGCCCATTTCCAATGCTCCTCGTTGCTCCAGTATTTAGCATTTTTAAAAACAGGTTGTAATTGTGTATGCTCGCTATCTTTCCATTCAACGCTACCTCCACAATGGTCAAAATGTAAATGTGTTAAAAATACATCGGTAATATCATCTAAACCAAAATTAAGTTTGTTTAAGGACTTTTTTAAAGTATTGTCGCCGTGTAAGTAATAATGACTAAAAAATTTGTCACTCTGCTTATTCCCAATTCCGGTGTCAATAAGCATCAATCTATTTCCATCTTCCACTAACATACTCCGCATGCTCCAAGTACACATGTTTTTGCTGTCGGCAGGGTTCGTTCTCTCCCATAAAGCTTTTGGCACTACCCCAAACATGGCTCCTCCGTCTAATTTAAAATTACCTGTCTCTATTGGATATAATTTCATTTTGGTTGCTTTTTTAGTTTATAAATGAACGACTTATGTTTATTATTATAGGGCAATAGGAAGTACTATTGCTAATTCCGTATAAAATTATGAAAATGATAAGTATTTCTCTCTTTTTAACCTTTATTATCTGTAATTAATAATTTTGATGGTATGGAGTTTGCATCAACGCCTCAAAATATTACGTTAGGTTAACAGGTTTGGTGAAATTTATTAATTTAGAGTTATGAAAAAATTATTTTTAGTATTACTCGTTTCTTTATTCGTTTTTGGAGGAAACGCACAAGGATTGATTCAGGAGTATGCAGGAATGCTGCAAGAACTAGAATCAAATGTTTCCAATAAAGAGTTTGTTAAAGTCTGGAAAAAGCAAAAAAAGACGTGGGAGTCGAGTTGTGAAAACGCTGCCACTGTCAAGCAAGTATCTGAATTAACCGTTGAATTTATTTCTAAGGTATATGAAGTTAAGATGATAAAAGTAATGATAGTTGTTACGGATAAACTTTCAGATCAAAGTATGGCATTGTCTGGTGTCTATAATATCCTAAAAGAGACTGATTTGCATAAATGGTCAGATAATGATAAGAAAGCATTTCGGACTAAACTTGATGGGTTAATGGCTAAAATTAATGACCAGCAGAAAAAACAAGACGCAAGAGAGAGAGCATTGCTTATAAAGTCTGTTATGGAAGATTTTGATTCCGTATTTCAAGCTATTTTAAAAGACAGTAAAAAAGGAAGTTTTGCAAACACTATTGAAGGTAGTAAGAAAGGCAGTGCTTTCGGTGTTAAAGTGAAATTTAAAGCAGGAAAAGGGCAACAAGTTTTTGTAAATGGAGATAATATTTATGAATTCCAAGTTGAATTTTATACAAATAATGATGCTTTGTTAGCAAGTGCTTTACAAGAATCGATGATTAAAGTTATTCAAGAAAGGGTGCCTGAAGGGTTTGCAAAATCAAACAAATACGATAAAGCTTATGTCAAAAATGAAGGGTATAGGTTTGAATTTAAAGCAGAAAAATTTGCTTTTACAGCTAAACAGCCATCTGTATTAATTGGCGCAAAAAAAGATGGAAGTAGTGTTGTGTTAAAAATAACAGAGCCTGTATTTAAAAGATAGGAAGTTAGAAGTAGAAGATCCACACTTCTCTCTCTCTAGAGTGGAGATTTAGTCTTAATGCATTGAGTCAAACTATATTGAAGTTTTCTGGCTTATTAAAAAAAGTACTATAATAATTCATGCGATTACTTTGTCTAATGTATTTCATAAATTAGTTGAGAAAAAGGCCGCACAAGTACTATCTTTGTAAGGTCTTTTTTTATTTAACAAAACATTAATATGAGTTTAGAGGAAATTAAGAATTATATGAATCAGGTTCGAAGAGATTTTGCTGAGAGGCCTTTAACTGAGGGTTCAGTTGATAATAATCCTTTTAAACAATATGCGGTTTGGTTTGAAGAGGCTGTTAATTCTAAAATCCTAGATCCTTATGCAATGTGTCTTTCTACGGTTGGTTTAAATGGTCAACCTTCATCACGTATTGTTTACATGCGCGATATTTTAGACGATGGTTTTGTGTTTTACACGAATTACTTAAGCCAAAAAGGAAAGGAATTACTTTCGACACCGAAAGCAGCTCTTAATTTACATTGGGCTGAACTTGATAGACAAATTAGGATAGAAGGAGATGTAATTAAAGTTTCGGAAGAGGTGTCGGATAAATACTTTGCTGCTCGTCCTAAAAAAAGCCAAATAGGAGCTTGGGCGTCTGCCCAAAGTGATGTTTTGACCACTAGAGAAGAATTGGAACAGCATGTATTGAAATATACAGCGCGTTTTAAAGATATTGAGGTTGATCGGCCTAAACATTGGGGCGGATATGTTTTAAAGCCAACCAAGATAGAGTTCTGGCAGGGCAGGGCAAGTCGTTTGCACGATAGAATTGTCTACAACAAAGAAGGTGCAGAATGGAAATTAAGACGATTATCTCCTTGATACTAGAGAATGGCTAAAGAGATGCGTTCTGTTGCTGCAGTTTATTTTGATCGATTCAATCATCGAGAAATAGAATTGAATAGCCCCGTTCCTTCTAATTTGGAATTGATTGTTGTTATTCCCTCACATAATGAGCCGGATTTGCTAGGAAGTCTTCAGTCACTTAAGAATGCTGTTGTTCCAATAGATATATCAGTAGAGGTTATTACCGTTGTCAATCATGAAATAGATGCAGATAGCGATATTTTAAAACAAAACGGAACAACAGTTATTCAAGCAAACCGATTTTCTTCAGAGAATAACTCCGAGTCAATTACTTTTAAAACCTTAGAGGTATTTGATATGCCTGCAAAGAAAGCGGGGGTAGGATTGGCTCGAAAAATTGGAATGGATGAAGCGTTAAATCGATTCTCGAAGATTAATAAAGACGGAATTATTGTTTGTTTTGATGCAGATAGTTTGTGTGAATCAAATTATTTTGAATCAATGATATCCCATTTTAAAAAGCATCCAAAAACGCCCGGATGTTCCATTCATTTTGAGCATCCTTTGGAGGGAGATAACCATACAATTCAAGAATATAATGCAATTATTTTATACGAATTACATTTGCGCTATTATAAAAATGCACAGCAATATACCGGGCTTCCATTTGTATTTCATACGATAGGTTCGAGTATGGCAGTTCGCGCTGAGGCATATGCGAAACAAGGCGGAATGAATAAACGAAAAGCGGGGGAGGATTTTTACTTTTTGAATAAGATTATTCAATTGGGTAATTTTACAGAATTAAACGATACAACAGTAATTCCATCTCCAAGAGTTTCGGATCGAGTTCCGTTTGGAACCGGCAAAGCAGTTGGTGAAATTGTAAGTGCCGAGCAGGGGGGGTTAGAGACATATAGTTTTAGAACATTCGTGGAGCTTAAAGAGTTTGTTAGTGAGGTTTATGAAAATAATAAATATATAAATACCAGTAAATTAAGTGGATTAATTAATCAATTTATTGAGGAAAAAGATCTTCGTCTAAAAATAGATGAAATCGCAAAAAATGCAAATTCTGAGGAGGCATTTATTACTCGATTTTTCAAGGTATTTGATGCTTTTTGGATTATGAAATATGTCCATTTTGCACGCGATAATTTCCATAAACAAGTATCGGTTTTAGCTGCTTCAAATGAGTTGTTGTTGGAGTTAGGTGTAATCGATCAGCCTCTGAAAACGGAGTTAGAGGCATTGATTAAATTCAGGATATTAGATAAAAATAGAGATGTGAAATAAGCGAATTAAACGCGAATTATCAGCATGCAAATGGAGGGAAACATCGAGTCATATTTACAGCAAATTACGGAATTGAAAGACCGTGAGGTGTTGGCTTATCAGAATCTCTATTCTAAAATTAACGATATAGCATCATTACGAGAAAAAGTTAGACATGGATTTGCAGTTTTTCCATTAAATGTTTACTCGACTAGCTTTGATCGACTCGGGCAAGTTATTGTCGAAATCGAAAAAGTAGCTTATTGGCCTCGGATGCTTTCGAAAGGTTCTCCTGGAAGATTGTACGCTGTCCATTCAGAAGAGTTTGCGAATGTTACTATTGGTAAATTGGGATATGATAAGGTAGAATTGATAGTGGATGTTGATGATATTCCAGCTTGGGTAAAAGGAAGTAAGTTAGCCTTACTAGTCCGTCCAGATGACCGCTCCTTTAGAGAAATGGAGCGGGCTTTAGCAGAACTTTCGGACAAGAAAAACGAAAATTTCAGAAGTATTTTTAAAATTGCATATGGTTTAGAAAAGAATGCTATAATTTCTGAGCCCTTTCTCAGCGACGATTTGAATAGCTCTCAATTGCGCGCGGTTCAACAAATTATAGGAGAGAATAGGGTTGTTGTGGTTCACGGCCCCCCAGGAACAGGCAAAACAACCACTTTGGTACAAGCTATAATTGAGTTATTAAAGCAAAATAAACGAATTTTGGTTGCCACACCTTCAAATGCTGCAGCTGACCACATGACCAAAAGTTTGTTGAAGTTTACGAAAAAGGTTGTCCGTGTGGGTAATATTTCTCGGGTTGATGATGACTTGGAGAAGCATACTTTGGGTATGAAAGTACGAGTTTCTGAAGAAGCACAGCTAATTAAAGAATACCAGAAGGAACTTAATAAGGTTTTAAAACAAGCAAATTCATTTAAGCGAAACTTTGGTCATGCTGAAAGGCAGGATCGACGAAATTTACGTTCTGAAGTAAAGTTGTATCGAAAACAAATAAAAGAGCTGGAGAAGTTTTCTTATGAGCGAATTTTATCGCAAAGTAGAATAGCGGTTGGAACTTTAATTGGTTTGTGTAGAACTGAAATAAAAGCCCAAAAGTGGGATGTTGTAGTAATAGATGAGGCTGCACAGGCATTTGAACCTGCTTGCTGGGCAGTTGCTTCTTTTGGAAGTAGATTAGTTCTTGCTGGCGATCATAAACAGCTACCACCAACATTGATGCAGCAGTTTTCCGTAAAGGCCCCTTATCAGACTTTGCAGGAAAAAATAGTGGAGAATAATCCGGCTACGGTTACTTTTTTAGATACGCAATACCGAATGGATTCAATTATTAAAGAATTTAGTAATCAGCAATTTTATGAAGGGAAACTAAAAAGCAAAATAGATTCTTCACTTTCTGTTGTTGAACCATTCGTATTTATAGATACTGCCGGATGTGGATTTGATGAAGAATTTAAGGATGGCAGTCGTTTCAATTCAGGTGAAACCAACTTGGTGCAAAAAATTATAGATGTTTTTGGTGCTGAATTCAATTCTATTGGAGTTATTAGTCCGTATTCAGTGCAGGTTAAGCACCTTAGGGACGATCTGAAAGAGGTGCTTTTAGAAAAGGATATCCAAACCATTGATGGTTTTCAGGGGCAAGAAAGAGAGCTTATAGTAATTAGTTTAGTACGATCCAATTCAGATGGAATGATAGGGTTCTTAAAAGACTATCGACGAATGAATGTTGCACTTACGCGTGCCAAAAATAAACTGATCGTTATTGGTGATAGTGCAACCATCGGGAATGATAGTTTTTACAATGCTTTTCTTTCGTATGTAGAAAAAGAAGGATCTTATAAATCAGCTTGGGAGTTTGCTTAAGCTTTGTTTTTAGCTAAGTTTCTTTCGTATTTTCCTGTGCCTAGCTGATTAAGTAAAGTCAAATGGCTTTTAACAGCTCCAAAAAATGTTTTATGCTGGTGGTAAGGTAAGTTGAATTCCTTAGTTGTTTCTTGAACTATTTTTGAAAGTTTCTTATAGTGAATGTGACAAATATTCGGAAATAAATGGTGTTCAATTTGAAAATTTAATCCTCCAATAAACCATGAGAAAAAGTGACTGCCATTCGCAAAATTTGAAGTAGTTTTAATTTGATGTATAGCCCAGTTGTTATCTACAGACCCATTTTCATCTACATCGTAAAACTGAGTGTCTTCAATAACATGAGCAGGTTGAAAGATAAAAGAAAGAATCAATCCACAGATAAAATGCATAATTCCAAATCCAATAAGCGATTGCCACCAAGGTAGTTCAACTAACAGAAAAGGAACCGCAAGTAATAAGGCAAAGTACCAAATTTTATTTAACAGAATTTGAATAAATCCTTTTGTAAATGTAAGGCCTTGTCCTTCTAATAATTCCTTTTTATCATATCTAAATAATTGAATAAAATCCTTTGCGCTGCACCAGTAAATGGTCATCAATCCGTATAAAAATGGTGCATAAAATAATTGAAAACGATGAATAGATCTCCTCTTCTGAGTAGGGCTAAATCGCATTATGCCAATTTCTATATCTTCATCAAACCCCTCTATATTCGTAAACGAATGGTGAAGAACGTTGTGTTGAATTTTCCAATTTTCTCTATAACCACCAATAAAATGGATTAACCACCCCATTGCATTGTTTACTTTTTGATTCTTTGAATAAGAGCCGTGGTTTGCGTCATGCATTATTGATAATCCAATACCTGACATTCCAAAGCCCATTAAAGCCCACATTAATAGAACTAACCAAATGTTTGCAACAACCCCAGTTAACATAAGGACTAATGGTGCAAAGTATAAGCAAATCATAAATGCCGATTTAAACTTCATTTTGAAATTGGCATAACGAGAAATGTTATTCTCTTTAAAATACTTGTTGACTCTCTTTCGTAATTCTTTAAAAAACTCCGTTTGGTCTTTTACATTAAACTTAACAACTGGCACACTCATATTCCTGCTTGTTTTGGTTTCTGGTACAAAGATAACCCTTAAAGTCTTCAGTAAACGTATAATTGTAAGTTTTTAACAAAACTTATCAAAGGTGGTAGGGTGCTGAGCTTAAAAAATTATTTAATTTTGATGAGTTCCTGTTTCTGCTTGTTATTGTAAACTGTAACTATTCAGAAAGGATACTAGTTAATGATTCTAAGGCCTTGTCGTAGTTAGGTTCATCAACTATTTCGGATACCTGCTCCGTGTAAATAATTTTACCATCCTGGTTAATTACCACAATACATCTTGAATGCAAACCAGCTAAAGGGCCATCTGTTATCTCTAAACCGTAATCTTTGCCAAATTGACCCGTATTAAAGTCGGAAAGTATTACTATATTTTCAATGCCTTCAGCACCACAGAATCGGCTTTGCGCAAAAGGTAGGTCTCTAGAAATACAGAAAACAATTGTGTTTGTCAGGTCGGTTGCTGTTTTATTAAAGTTACGAACGGAGGCTGCACATGTTCCTGTATCTATACTTGGGAAAATATTTAGTACTAAATTTATCCCTTTAAAATCGCTTAGTCTCTTCGCTGTTAAATCTGCATCTATCAATGTGAATTCTGGAGCCAAACTTCCAATTTCTGGTAAATTTCCGTTTGTGTTTATTTCGTTTCCTTTTAATGTGATAATAGCCATTTTATGTTTTTTTATTTGTTATTAATGTGGGGTAATAACTTAGATTATTTATGCAAAGATAACTAGAAAAGAATTGGTGGTCAAGGTTATTTACTATCGCTTTTGTTCTAGCAATTTCGACTATTTCCTTATTTGCGATAACCTTAATAAAAAAACAAAGAATTATTTATCTTCTTTACACATTTCGTCTGGGCGAGCACCGCAAATACTGCAAGATTCTCCTTCTTGGTTTAAGAGAGGATTATTACTTGCGCAAGTTCCAGAAAATTCACCGTCTTTTTTTGCCCATATTTTAATGGCAATTCCTAAAACCCCTAATGCTAATAATCCAATAGAAAATAATGCTAATTTCATAAAGCAAAGGTAGTTTATATTTTCACAAATAGTGTTAATCGAATCAAATTGATTCAGTCTAAATAATGTATTTTTGCCAGGAAATAGGAATAAACCAATGAGTGAAGTAACCGGAAAAGCATGGGATGGTAAATTATTCGCAAGAATAATGAGCTATGCACGTCCGTATAGAATTTTAATGGCTGGTGCGATAGCGTTAACCTTTATATTGGCTGTCGTTACTGCTGTTCGCCCAATTATTTTTGGTTACATGGTTGGTTCTTGTATCGAAAACCCCGATGCTGAAGGGTTGTTATATTGGACTTTGATTCTTATCGGGTTGTTAGCTTCTGAAGCAATTGGGCAGTTCTTTCATACTTACGTTGGACATGTAATTGGTCAGAATGTAATTAAAGATTTGCGTGTAGAGTTATTTGCTCACATTACTCGATTGCGACTCAAGTATTTTGATACCCATCCGATTGGAATGCTGGTAACAAGAGCTGTAAGTGATATTGAAACTGTTGCAGATGTATTTTCGCAAGGGTTGTTAACCATCTTCGGAGATTTGTTAAAACTAGCTGGAGTATTGGTTTGCATGTTTGTTGTCAATTGGGAATTAGCCTTAATGGTTATTATTCCTATTCCTATTTTATTAGTTGCAGCTAATATTTTTAAAAAAGCAATAAAAAAAGCTTTTCAGGAAGCACGAACACAAGTATCTCGTTTAAATACCTTTGTTCAAGAGCACCTTACAGGAATTAATATTGTTAAAATTTTTGGAAGGGAAGAAATAGAATCTGAAAGGTTTAAAAAGATTAATGACAAGCATAAAAAAGCCCATATTAAATCGGTTTGGGCGTATTCTGTTTTTATGCCAATTGTTGATATATTAAGCTCTTTGTCTTTGGCATTGCTAATTATTTACACAATGATGCAGTTAGATAATGAAGACGTTAAGGGGAGTGATTTAGCTGCTCAACTTACCATGTTCATGCTTTTCATAAATATGATGTATAGACCTATTCGATTGCTTGCAGATCGTTTTAACGTATTGCAAATGGGAATGGTTGGTAGTTCCCGTGTTTTTAAAGTACTGGATACAAAGGAGCAAATTGAGAATAATGCGAAGATTCTAGAAAAAGAATTTAAAGGAGATATAGTATTTAAAGATGTTTGGTTTGCTTACAATGAGCCAACTTATGTTTTAAAAGGAATTAATTTTTCATTGTCTCCTGGAGAAACAGTAGCATTTGTTGGCGCAACTGGAGCAGGTAAATCATCTATTATTAACTTATTAAGTCGATTTTACGAATATCAAAAAGGAGAAATAATTGTTGATGGAGATGAACTAAGAGATATTGATATTGACTTAATTCGTGAAAATGTGGCTGTTGTTTTACAAGATGTCTTTTTATATTCAGATACTGTTTTAAATAACATTACACTTGGAGATCATTCCATTTCAAAAGAAAAGGTAATTGAAGCATCGAAGCAAGTTGGTGCGCATGAGTTTATTATGTCGTTACCTGAGAATTACGATTTTGCAGTAGGAGAGAGGGGGGGGATGCTATCAGTTGGACAGCGCCAATTAATCTCTTTTATTAGAGCCTACGTTTACAATCCGAGTATTTTAATTTTAGATGAGGCTACCTCTTCTATAGATACGGAATCAGAAGAAATGATTCAAATAGCCATTGAAAAATTGACAGAAGGTAGAACTTCTATTATTATTGCTCACCGTTTATCTACTATCAGTAAGGCGGATAAGATTATTGTAATGAATCAAGGAGAGATTATAGAGTCCGGGTCACATCAAGAATTATTAAGTTTCGATGGAGCTTACAAGAAATTGTATGATATTCAGTATAAGTAGAGCTTTAGGTCTTTGATAAATGCACGAATTCTGGAAAAATTGATTTGAAATCTTCATTTCTAATTGCATCCAATTTCTCCGTTTGTTTTGCAAATTCTTTTAAATCCGACGCATTAGCAGGAGTCATCATATAATCAATTACGGCTTCAAATTCTTTAATTACAACTTGTGCAGCATTGTTTTCATTTAGCCAATCTATGTGAGCATCCAAATTCTGTTTCGATTTTTCCTTAACTAATTTTGGTGAGTTTTTGCAATTGTAATAATTCGGACGATCCAGTACGTTGAGGTAGATATCATTGATTTCTATTAAACTATTTTCCACAAAAAACTGATGTAAATCACATAATGAAAGTATAGATAAGTTGCTAACCGTGGGGGCAATTTGGATTTTAATGTGCGGGCATTGTTCCTTTATTAATTTTATATTTTCCAAAAATTGATTCCATTTCAATCCACTTCTTATATACGCTGCTTTTTCCTCAATTGCATCAATGCTTACAGCGAGGGTGATTTTCTTAAATTTTTTCCAATAGTCTAGCGCCCTTTTCCCCTTTAATGTCAATTTACTTAGGTTTGTATTGTAACGTAAATGAAGATTCGTTTGATTTTTGTAAAGTAAAGAATCTAAGAAGGAATAATGTTCTTCCATTCTTAATGGCTCCCCACCGGCAAAGTACACTTCCTCTAATTCAGTGTCAAACGTAAACAAATCTTTAATTAATTTTTCATTCTTTGGTGTTGCTTGTATTAGGGCTTTATCTCCAAAGTTAGTTTTCAGTAATTTAGCATCATTAAACCAGCTAGAACTAGCTCCATGCCAACAAGTTCGGCATTTCAAATTGCAAACATTACTGTAACGAATATCTAAATAAACAGGTTTAGATAGCTTGCAAGTGCCGTCAGAGGATGTTTTAGGGAGCCATTCTAGGTAAGATTTATACTTGGCTAAGGTTTCGGTACGAATACTGTTTTTATTGACTGCTTCTCTTTTAAAACAAGATGCACACCTTTTATCTTTTTGACCTTCTAGTAAGTTTTTTCGAAATTTTTTAATCGAGTCACCATTCCAAATAGATTCGATACTTTCATTGTTTACATTGCCATAGGTAATGCTCGCATTGCAACAGGCTTTCGCATTTCCATTTGTATCCACATATAAATGAATCCATGGCATTAAACATATTGATTCAGGAATCACGTATTTATTTTGCTATTACTTTATAACCTTTCTTGCGAAGTAGTCCAATGACACCTTCTTTCCCGGGTAAATGAGCTGCGCCAACTGCAATGAAAGTGCTTCCTTTTTTAATATAAGGTTCAGCTCTGTCGGCCATGTTATAGTTTCGTTTCACAAGAAATATATCATTGAAGATTTTAGCCATTTCTTCATCGTCTTCATTTTTTGTTGTCATTTCTAAAAGTTTGTCTAGGTTTCCTTCAACATAATATTTCATCATTACATCCATCTCTAATTCTCCTTCCTTTCCATAGTCTGCTACTGCATCAACTAATCCCTTAGCCTGCAATTTATACGGGACGGCACTAAATGCATCAATTTGTTCCATGGTTTTTTCTAAACCAATGGTTTGTTTCTTTTGTTTTTTAGCTTCTTTAAAAAAGTAAATATCCAATGCATCGGTTTGTTGCGCTTCTAAATCTCTTAATGCAACCATTTGCGTTGTAAAAAGTGGCTGCATCTTTTCAAACATAAAAAGGGCCTGACCTAAGGAGTCTCTAAAGAAATCTGATACTACTGCATATTCATCTGCTGTTAATAATGTTTTAAGCGAGTGAGTTGAGTCCATGATTAATTTACTCAATAGAGCAGATTGGTCCACACTATCCATATTCAGCTCCATCGCATATATTTCTGCTTGGTTAAAAGCATCCATTACGCCCTCTTTAAATTGGAAAGCACGCTCGTCTTGCGTGTGCATGGTTCCATATAAGTATGAATGATTTGTAAGCCCGTTTCCTGATATTTCCCAAAACAAACTATTGTATTTTTCTTGTGCACATCCGCCTATTTGAGAAAGTAAAATGGTGAAATAAATGAGGTGTTTTTTCATAATAGATAATTGGTTGACAAATGTAATGATGAAATAGCTATAAACATAGAAGCTATTTTAGCTTTTGTTAGTAAAAGTTTTTTTACACTTTCAAATTACTTTAAGTGTCTCTATTTATGGTATGGTATGTTCATTTTTTCTAAGCATAAGTTCAGATTTAGTTTGTAAACCATTCCTTAAATGTTGATTGGTGTAGTGCTCAGAATTGAAAGAAATTTCAGATGAATATAAAAACCCCGAATTTGGAAGAGGTTCAAGTATTACTGTGTCCATACTTGACATCTGATTTATATACTCTATTCGCTTATCATATTTATCAGCATAGTTCTGTGTTATTTTATATTGAGTTACTAAATTCCAAGTATTAAAAAGAATTATACAAACAAGGACCAATTTTATAAAAGATAGAGGTATTCTCAATCTACATAATTCAACTTGTCGGATATTATATACCAAATACAAACCATATAAAAAAAAGAGAATTGAAATAGGTAGTAGCGTTCTTATAGCAGCTACATCTTGTGTTTTATAGGTTATCGGTAGCTGGAAGAAAAAAAGCAGTAGCAAAAGAACACCTGTGGAAACTAAAGATCTTTTAATAAACGTTGACCTTGAAATGCTTTTTGTATTTGTAAATACATAATATGACGGAATTGTGAATAATAGAATATAAATAAGAATGTTTGGAACCCTAAAAAGTAGGATTATAGCTGTCATTTTAATATTTAGTATAAAGCTCTCAAAAACAGTTATCTGATTGAAAAAAGCCCCTCTGACATTATTGCCATTACCAATATAAAGAAGGGTAAAACTTATTAAGAGACTAACAAATGATAATAGGAGTTTATTCGCTATTATTTTATTTGGTTTTTTATATTTATAATAAAAGAATAATACAAATAGCACAAAAAGTAAGATTACGCTTAGCGCACCATTAGAGCCTCCAATAAATAGCGATGCAAGAGTTATAATGATTTTATTACTAACTTTTTTCTTGTCATTAAAAATAAATGCAAATGCAAAAAATAACATAATAACACTTAATAAATAAGTACTGTTTGAGGATAACCAAAACCACGTTTCTCCAATGTTAAATGATGTATAAAAGATAGCTGAAACAATAAAGGTTGCGTAATTAAGTATTTGTAATTTATCATTTGGTATGGATTTATTTAATAACTTTCTGTGCGCATATAAGCAATAATAAATCGCAGTTATAAATAGTGTTAACAATAAAACATTATAGATAAATAGCGTGTACTTGTATTGCAATAACCCGGCTACAGAAAAACTTATAAAAACGGAAATATATCTAGTACACCAATCATTGTATTGATATATCACAGAATCAATTACCCCTATTTTATTGACTGTATAAATTGAATAATAATCATCATGAGCTACTCTGTTATTTATTGACAAAATAATATACAGAATAATGAAAATAATATTTGCTGTAAAAATAAATGTCTTGATATCTATTTTATCTATTATTCTCATACGGAACCCTTTGTTTTACTACTATCTTGGACGTCTCTTTTGTACATTCTTCCCTTTAGTACTGTTTTTTGTTTTGTTAAAAAAGGAGTTGCTTTTTGAAGTAAAGCTGCGAATCCACATCCGCTAAGTAAATAAATTATGGGAAGAATATAGATTAGGAAGCGTGATTCATGAGTAGCGTAAGTTAATGCAACAATAAATGCGTGTCCTATTATTACCGCCAAAACAATGCGTATAATCATGGATTTGCGATATTTAATAATCCCTATAAAAGCTAGGAAATATGCTGGGATAATCCATA
>Ga0209223_10003650_pt1 | contig 14523 bp, 18 predicted proteins | sample COG_06_FD_184750 | JGI IMG/M metagenome (GOLD analysis project Ga0209223, IMG submission 184750) | Pelagic Microbial community sample from North Sea - COGITO 998_met_06 (SPAdes) (version 2) | ecosystem: Environmental > Aquatic > Marine > Neritic zone/Coastal water | place: Helgoland, sampling...
GATCTTTAGAACATTCTTCTAATTTTTCACCTAAAACATTTTTTTGAGCATTCTTCATAGATATAAAGAGTAAGAGTTTTTTAGATATTCCTTTAAAGTTACTTTCCAGGGTCTCATTAAATTCAAATTTTTTTTATTTAACTCTTTATTTATTAAATTTTCACAAGTAGGTCGTTTTGCAAAATATATTTTAGAAAAATAATCTGAATTTACTTTAGTTAACTTTATCTTATTTTGTAGCTCTAAAATTTTTAAAACCTCTTCAGCCACTTCATATCTACTAGTATTACCTTCACACACCATATTATAAAGACCAAAATTTTTATTTTCAATTAATAGCTGAACATTTTTTGCAAAATCGTGTGTGTAAGTTGGAGTTCCAAATTTGTCGTCAACAACAAAAATTTCTTTTTTTCCATCTTTAAGTTGTTTCATTAATTTTTGAATAAATTTTTTATCTTTTTTGGGTCCACCACCCATCATCCATCCAGCCCTACAAATTAAAAATTGCTTTGAATTTTCCATAACAAATTTTTCAGCATCATATTTTGACTGTGCATAAATACCCATTGGTTTTGGTGTATCGCTTTCATCGTAATAGTCTTTTAAGCCATCAAATATTCCAGCAGTACTTATATAAAGAAGAGGTAAATTTAATTTATTTGAAATAGTCACTGCAGTTTTTACTGACTCAGTATTTGTATCAAATGTATCTTTTTTATTTTGTTCACAATATTCTAAATCTGTGAAGGCCCCTATATGAAAAAGATAATTTGGATTAAATTTTTCTACTTGAGATGCATATTCTTTTGAGTCACGAAAATCTAAATATTCAAGCCATTTTTCGTTTACATCGATGTCAGTACATTTAACCTCATAATTTTTTGAAAAAACTTGATAAAATGCCTCGCCCAACATTCCTCCAACTCCTGATAAAAAAATTTTTTCTTTATTCATTTGTAAAATTTAAATTAATTTAATCATTAGTGATATCATGAAATTTCAAAGGCCATCTAATATAATTTGAATTTTTTTTAAACCAGTAACTTAAATATCTTTCAGAAAGAAAGGCATAAACCCTTATAAGATTATATTCTCTATTTGGGTCAAAACCAAATAAAGGTTCACACTTTTCTAACCATTGAAATAAAGATTTGCAATAATCACTGTATAGTTCTGCTGACCTACAAATTAATATATTATTTGCATTAAAAGATGGCTGAGTTTCAACAAATGTTCTAAAATCTTCTCTATTCTCATTATCCAAAAACTCTATGGCTTTATCGAGCTCACCATAACCATGATACATGTCGTAGTGGACTTTAATAGTTAGATTTTTTTTTGAAAAAAATAAAAAAGGATTTTTAAGTAATAATCTTTTGCCATGTTTATAGATTTTACTCAGCTTAGTGCCATTAATCCAAAACTCTTCACGAAGAACCACTTCATGATTTTTCCATTCTGGCGCAGGCTCCTGTATGATTGAGTCTTTAAAATTTTCATAATTTTTTTCTGTTATATCTTTAGTCCAGAATCTTCTGTAGTGACAAAAACCTGTCCATTCAGCATCAAAGTTTTTTTTTAAATTATTTTTCCACAACCAATAATAAAAAGTATTTTCTCCATACCAGCTATTTTTTTCACTTATATTGTCACCTGTATTGTCTCTTAACCATTCAGAGTCAAAATTTCCTTTGCCCAAGCCTACAGGGATATAATTAATTTTTTTTATCTTAGCCAAGTTTTCATTAGCTAGAGAAAAACAGAACATTTTTAGTCTAGTCATTATTTTAAAGTTATTATCTTATAATAATCTTTTGAGATAATTTGAATATTCACATCTGCCATAGAATTTTACACTATTATTGATTTCTTTTTTTGAAACCCATTTATTCAAAAAAGCAATTTCCTCTAGACAAGCAATCTTTAGACCTTGTCTGTTCTCTATTGCGGAGACAAATGCGCTAGTTTTATAAAAATCTTCAATAGATCCTGTATCAAGCCAAGCACCACCACGGCCAATAAAGTCAGCGTATAGATTATTTGTTCTTTTATATTTATTAAGCAAATCAACTATCTCAATCTCACCTCTTTTTGAGGGTTTTAGATTTTTTGCGTACTTAACAACCTTGTTGTCAAAAAAATACAACCCAGTTATTGCTAGATCAGATAAAAATTTCTTAGGCTTTTCTTTAATATCCTTTATTCTATTTTTTGCATCTACCTTTGCAACCCCGTATAATTCTGGCTTAGTGACTTTATGCAAAAGTACTTTTGCACCACTTGTAAGCTTTGTACAGTTAAGAAGTTTTTCTGTTAAATTCTGACCATAAAAAAAATTATCACCAAGAATTAAAGCTACATTACTTTTTCCTATAAATTTTTCTCCTAAAATAAATGCATCTGGAAGTCCTTTTGGACTAGGTTGCTCTTTATACGTAATATTGATACCCAAGTTTTTTCCATTAGGAATAATTTTTTTATATTGATCTAGTTGACCTTTGTTTACTATTATTAAAATATCTTTAATTTTTGCTAGCATTAAAATTGAGAGTGGATAAAAAATAAGTGGCTTATCGTAGATTGGTAAGAGCTGTTTGTTTACAGCTTTTGTTAGCGGACTCATTCTAGTGCCCATACCGCCAGCTAATATAATTCCCTTTTTTATCATTTATTTCCCAATCTTTTAGTAATATCTTTTTTTGAAAGTGATGTGTAATATTTTTTATTATCTAAATACCAGTTAAACGTATTAAGAATACCTTTTTCAAATGTAGTCTTTGGTTTCCATCTTAATTCTTTCTTAATTTTATTGCTATTTAATGCATACCTAAAATCATGCCCAGGTCGATCTTTTACAAATTTAATTTTTACATTATTTTTTGCTACATTAATTTTGTTTGAAATTTTAAGAAGGGTTTTACAAATTTGAATATTATTCAAATTTTTGTTTGATCCAATATTATAAAATTCTCCAATTTTTCCATTTTGAAACACTTTTAGTAGAGCTTCACAATGATCTTTTACATAAATCCATTCTCTTGAATTTTTACCTTTGCCATATATCGGAAGGGCTTTATTATTCAAAATATTATATATTAATTTTGGTATTAACTTTTCAGGATGTTGTTTAGGCCCATAATTATTTGAACAATTAGTAACCATCGCTGGTATGTTATGAGTTCGCACATAAGAATAAACTAGATGATCTGATGAAGCTTTACTCGCTGCATAAGGTGAGCTTGGTTTATAGGCATATTTTTCATCTGATCTTCCTGTTAGAATATCACCATACACTTCATCAGTAGATATATGTACAAGTTTTGATTTTTTATTTTTTAGAGAATATTTTTTAAAACATTCAAGAATATTATATACACCTAAGATATTGCTATAAATGAAACTTTTGGCATCATCTATGGATCGATCAACATGAGTTTCTGCAGCCAAATTAAATATACAGACTGGTTTATATTTATTAAAAATATTATTAATTTTTTTATTATTTATGTCACATTTAATAAACTTATAATTTTTATTTTTAGCAAACTCTTTGGTATTGTAAAAATTTGATGAATAAGTAACTTTATCAATGTTAATTACGAAATATTTTTTTTGAAGTAATAGATCAATAAGATTACTGCCAATAAAACCAAGACCCCCTGTTACAATAATTTTTTTCATAATTTTATTTTTTTTTACATTAGAAGAAAGTATTAGTATAGTTGATTATTTATACACTATGTCAATATCTAGGCAAAATTTATCAATTGTAATTGTAACCTTTAAAAGTGAAGATGTGATTCATCAATGTATTCAATCAATTGATAGTGAGATTGATATAATTGTTGTTGAAAACTCAGATAATGAAAAATTTCAAAAAGAATTAGAAGAAAAATATTCAAATGTAAAATGCTATATTTCTAAAAAAAATTTAGGAATGGGAGCAGGGAATAACCTAGGTTTTTCATATGCTAAAACTGATTATGTGCTTCTATTAAATCCAGATGTTATTTTTGAAAAATCAATGATAGACAAAATAATCTTAGGAGCAAAAAAAATTATATCATTTACAATTTTATCTCCTCAATCATCAAATATTGATTACCCTAATTATAAATTAATCGAAGGCAATAAGAATGTAATTAAATCAGATGAACCTTTTAAAGTTAAAAGTGTTGATGGTTTTGCAATGTTATTTGATAAAAAAAAAATAGAGAAAATTATTGATATAAAAAATCCAAATTTATTTGATGAAAACTTTTTTATGTACTTAGAAAATGACGATTTATGTAAACGAGTGAGAGATATGAATGAAAATATTTATGTTGTTCCTGATGCCAAAATAAATCATTTTGGTGGAAAGGCTGTAAATTCAAAATATCAAGAAGAAATTGAATATTCAAGAAATTGGCATTGGATATGGTCAAAATTTTATTTTAACAAAAAACATTATGGATATCTAATTGCTTTAACTCAGGGACTTCCATCTTTTTTTTCTGCAATTTTAAAAGTAATATTTTATTTTATTACTAACAAAAAAAATAAGAAGAAAATTTATTTTTATAGGGCATCTGGATTTTTAAATGCTTTGTTAGGTAAACCTTCTTGGTATAGACCAAAAATTTAAAATTAATGACCAGGGAAGTCCATCAGATTTTCAACGTTATAATTTTTTTTTATTAAATTGTTAGAGCCGCCTAGGTCAAATAAGTTAATAACAAAAATAAATGCAGCCACCTTACCCCCAGATATATCTACAAGTTTTGCTGCAGCCTCGGCTGTTCCACCAGTTGCTATTAAATCATCTATTATCAATACAGAGTCATTTTTTTCTATGGAGTCTTTATGAACCTCTATGGTAGCTGTTCCATATTCTAGTTCAAAATCTACAGAATAAGTATCTGCAGGTAATTTATTTTTTTTCCTTAACATTATAAATGGTTTTTTAAGAAGATAAGATACTGCTGAAGCAAAAACAAAGCCCCTAGACTCTATTGCAGCAATTTTATCTATTTTATATTTTTTACTTTTTTTAATAATCTGTTCAATAGTTTCTGCAAAAGCATTTTCATCTTTGATTAAAGTCGTAATGTCTCTAAACAAAATTCCCTTTTTAGGGTAATCAGGAATTGATCTTATATATTCTTTTAAATTCATACTATTAATATAATTATATCTTTGATAAGAAAAATCTATGGATAAATTATTTATTGCAGCAATTAAAGACGAAACTTTTGGAATAGATTACTTTAAGCACATTGGAGTAGGAAAAATTAATGCAACATACAACACATTGAGATTAATTAATATATATAAACCAAAAATTATAATAAATTATGGTACTGCAGGTGCTGTTAACAAAAATTTAAGTGGAATTATAGAGTGTACTAAATTTTACCAAAGAGATATGGATGTTAGAAGTTTGAATTTTGAATTGGGAGAAACACCATTTGACGAAATAAAAGAAATTATAATATCTGAGAATGGATACTCTTGTGGTTCAGGAGACAATTTTGTAAGCAAAAAAATAGACATGAATGTCGACGTAGTTGATATGGAAGCTTATGCAATTGCAAAAGTATGCAAGCTTGAAAACATTGAGTTTAGATGCTTTAAATATATCTCTGATAAAGCAGATGAAAATGCAAATATCGATTGGAAGAAAAATTTAGAGAAAGGAGCTAAAGCTTTCTCAAATTTTATTGATAATAAATATTAATTAATGCATAAAAAGGTCTAATGATTAAAAATATTTTAATAGCAATCTTTATAATTCTAGGAATGGTTGTTATTTTAAATTTTAGTGAACATAACTTAAAAAGGGCTGTAGATGCCTGTTTAGCCGGAAGTCAAAAGCTATCTGAGTCTAAGATTACAGACCTTGAAGAGGCTAGAATTTTCTGCGAAGAAAAAATTAGAGCAGAAAAAAATAGATAAGAATAAAAGACTAAAAATATTTGCCATAATTCGAATATTCCTTTAAATAACTTATAACTTTTTAATTAAATAAAAATTATAAAAAGGATTAACTTATGACTAAAGTCGGAGAGCATATAACTTTAGACATTATTGGCACTACTAAAGAGTATGATCCTTCTATATTTGAAAAAGTTATTAATGAAATTGCTAAAGTAGCAAATGTTAAAATTTTAAATATTTCAAAATATAAATTTGAACCACAAGGTTTTACAATACTTGCACTATTAGCTGAAAGTCATATTAGCTTTCACACTTTTCCTGAAAAAGGAATAATTAGTTTTGATTTTTTTACATGTGGAAATGTAAGTCCATCTGTAGCATTAGATATTATTAAAAAAGAGTTCAAACATAAAAGAATAGTAAAAAAAGAATTTAATAGAGATACTAAATCTTTGTATCATGATATTTATAGCTCACCTGGATTACAAAAATCATATGTGGTCAATGAAGTTCTTGAAGACTTTAAATCTAAAGTAGGTCAGCATATTGAAATATTAGACTTAGAGCAATTTGGAAAGTCACTTTTCATAGACAATGAAATACAAGTAGCCACAAGTGACGAACATTTGTATAGCTCAACTTTTGTAAATGCTGGGTTAAAACTTAACAAAGATAAAGAAAATGCAGCCATTATTGGAGGTGGAGATGGAGGTGTTGCAAGAGAATGTATTTCTAAAGGCTTTAGTTTTATTGATTGGTATGAGCTTGATCCAGAGGTTGTTGATGCTTGTAATAAACACCTGGGAAGTATTGTTGATAGATCAACTGAAAAAAATTCAGTAAAATGTATTTGGGGTGATGCTTTTGAAAGCATTAAGTCTGTAGAAGATGATAAATATGATAAAATTTTTGTTGATCTAAATGATGATCAATTTTGTATAGACCTTGCTGCAAAAAATATGGACTCTTTGATTAGAATTTTAAAACCCAATGGTGTGATTACGGCTCAAGTAGGAAGCCAAGACAAGAAACCTGAGCAAGTAGAAAAATGGCTAGATGTATTTAATAAAAATTTTGGTAATACAACTTTAGATAGGGTTTATATCCCAAGTTTTGACTGTTCTTGGAATTTCTCTTCTTCAATAAATCATTAAAATTTTCTTTTTAAATTATTAAATTTGTGAAATAATTCACTCTAATTTACGGAGGAAAAAATGAATATATTTAAAAAAACAATTTTAAGTGTTCTTGCATTTTTATTATTAATCGGAAACGTTTATGCTGATAAAATAAAAATTGGAACAGAAGGTGCTTACCCACCTTGGAACTCAAAAGATGCCTCAGGTAATCTTATTGGTTTTGAAGTTGAGTTAGCAAAAGAGCTTTGTGCAATCATGGGTCATGAGTGTACTATCGTTGAACAAGATTGGGATGGAATGATTCCAGCATTACTAATGAGAAAATTTGATGCAATAATGGCTGGAATGTCAATTACTGCAGAAAGACAAAAAACAATTACTTTTTCTCAAGGTTATGCGGACGAAGTTGCTTCCCTAGCAGTTATGAAAGGTTCTGACTTAGAAGGAATGGAAACTTCAGAGGGGATTAATCTTACTAAAAAATCAGGTGCGGTTAAAAAAGACCTTAAGACTCTAACTAAAGCTTTAGCTGGTAAAACAGTTTGTACTCAAACAGGTACTATTCACCAAAACTTTCTTGAGTCTGGTGATGTAGGAAAAGTAAATGTTAGAACTTACAAAACTCAAGACGAAGTTAATCTAGATTTAACATCTGGTAGATGTGACGTAGCTTTAGCAGCTGCAGTGGCATTTACTGACTATGCTGATAAATCAGGAAAACCTGTTACGTTAGTTGGTCCTACTTTTGCAGGTGGAGCATTTGGTAATGGTGTTGGAGTTGGAATTAGACAAGGTGGTAGTGATGCAATTGGTAAAAGAGATGCTCAACTACTTAAAGATTTCAACAAAGCGATTAACACAGCTAGAAAACAAGGGATCATAAGTAAATTAGCGATTAAACATTTTGGTTTTGACGCTTCTATGTAATCAATCATTTGAAATGGCGGTTATTTAATTAACCGCCTTTTCTGTATGGAACTTCTTTCATTTGGAAAAACAGGTTGGGGTGATGAGTTGTTTTATGCAACTCTGATGACAATTGCTGTTTCAATAACAGCAATGTTGATTGGATTTTTGTTTTCTATAATTTTTACACCTCTTAAACTATCAAATAACAAATTTTTAAATTTAATAGGAAACACTTACACAACTATTATTAGAGGAGTGCCCGAGCTACTGGTTATCTATCTTTTTTTCTTTGGAGGAAGTGGTGCCATTATGTATGTCGCCTCAATATTTGGATATTATGAATATATTGAAATAAATGCTTTTATAACTGGCTCATGTGCGATTGGTATTATTTCTGGAGCATATTCTACAGAGGTATTTAGAGGAGCAATTCAATCAATAGATAAAGGTCAATTCGAGGCTTGCAAAGTTTTGGGTTTTAAAAAATATATTTATTTTTTAAAAGTAATAATGCCGCAAATGTTAAGATTAGCTATTCCAAACTTAAGTAATGTTTGGCAAATAACTCTTAAAGATACGTCTTTAATATCTGTAACAGGTTTAGTTGAAATTATGAGGCAGTCTTATATAGCAGCAGGATCAACAAGAGATCCTTTATTTTTCTATTCTTTTGCTGCAATTTTATATCTGATGCTGACCTTTATCAGCATGAAGCTGATTAATAGACTTGAATTTAAATATAGTAGGGGTTTTTAATGGATATAAGTTTGATGTTAACAAGTTTACCAAAACTGTTAGGTGCCGCAGTTGTAACTTTAAAGCTATTATCCTTATCTTTATTATTTGGAATATTTATTGGCCTTTTATTTGCTATTTTAAGATTAAATAAAAATCCATTTATTAATAAATTTGCGTATGGATATTCTTATTTATTTAGAGGAACACCATTATTAGTTCAAATTTTTATAATCTATTTTGGTTTAGGGCAGGTAGAGTATTTTAGATCAACTTTCTTATGGGTTGTTTTTAAAGAACCGTATTGGTGTGCAATTATCGCATTTGCTTTAAATACTGGTGCTTATACATCAGAAATTTTAAGATCAGCATTTCAAACAATTAAACCAGGAATTATTGAAGCTGGAAAAAGTCTTGGCATTTCTAATAAAATTATTTTTTATAAAATTCAAATACCTGTAGCGATTAGACAATCACTACCAGCATACGGAAATGAAATTATATTAATGATGAAGGGAACATCTTTAGCTAGCACTGTAACACTAATGGATTTAACTGGTGTCGCAAAATATATAATATCAACAACCTTCAAACCTATTGAGGTATTTATTGTGGCAGGTGGGATATACTTATTTATGACTTTTTTGATACATAATGTGATAAAATTTTTAGAAAAAAAATATAGCTTTTAGTTAAAGAATTTATTCAATACTTTATTGTTAATTCTTTTTCTTAAAAATTTAGTTATCTTTCTTAAGCTTATAAAATTTATTTTTTCTGTAATTTTTTTTATTTTTTGAACATGTAACTCATTTCCTTGAATAACCAAATCTTCAATTCCATGATGAACACCTTGATTTTTAACTTTTGTATTTTTAATTGCTTTTTTTCTATTAATCCTAAAAACAACAATACTTTCATAAAAATGTGTTGAGTAGATATAGTTATTAAGAGAATAATTAAACTTCATTTTTTTTCCAATATCTAATGGGTAAGTAAAATTTACGTCATCGACTATTTTTTTTGCAAAATTAATAAAAGAAAATTTTTCACTACTATTATACAGCTCTATATAGCTACAGTGGGTATCCTCAATCATTAAAATTCCACCATCATTAATTTTATCAACACATTTAGTCGTTGTAATAATCTGATCTAAATTTGTATGTCCACCATCATCTAAGATCACATCAACATTTCCAACTTTTTGAAAAAATTTATCCCAAAACTTAGGGTCAGATTGGTTTCCAATGAATACCTCAATTCCGTCTTCTTCAAATTTTTTACACTCAGGATTAATATCTACACCTATTATTCTAGCGTTAGGTCCAAGATATTCTTTCCAAACTTTTAAACTTCCTCCATTAAAAATTCCAATTTCTACAAAAGTAATTTTTTTTCCTTTAAACTCAGAAAAATATTCCTCATATACATCAAAATATTTTTCTAATTTAAAACTAAAATTTTCACCTTTTGCAAACAATTCTCTTAAAGTAAAATTCATTAATTATATTTTGTGTATTCTTTAATCTCTTTAATTGTAGAGCCAGTATGCTCATTCATTTCTAGTTTTATTTTAGCTCTATCATCATTTAAAAAATGAACATCTCTCGATAGTTTAATAAATTTTTCAGTAAAGTCAGAGTTTTTTTCGCACAATCTCTTATCATCTTCAATAACCCATAATTTGGAATTTATTTCTTTTAAAGATTTAAACAGGATATTAAGCTTGTTATCAGATTTAATATTTTGATTTAATTGAGCCTTTAAAACATTGTATTCATTATTAATAAATTTTAGTTTTTCAGGATCTTTGATCTTTTCTTTTTTGATTTCAAGGATAGAGATTTTGTCTAAAAGCTCACCAACTGATACTTCAACTAGAATTTTACTCATAAAGATTTATAATATGTTAAGTTGTTAAAAATATGTCTAATATTTTAATTATCAAACACGGTTCTCTTGGAGATATAGCCCAAGCAAGTGGTGCAATTCAAGATATTTCTGAAAATCATAAAGAAGATCAAATACACTTATTAACTACTAAACCTTATTATGACTTATTTAAAAAAAATCCTCATATTTCAAATGTTATTTTAGATAAGAGATTATCAAGATTTAACCTTATCTACTTATATTTTTTAATGAAAAATATTAAGAAATATAACTTTTTCAAAGTTTATGATTTGCAAAATTCAAGCCGAACTTCTTTTTATAAAAAAATATTATTTCCCAAAGCATCAAAAGATATTTGGTCATCAACTGAAACTATTTTGCCAGAAGGTGCTACAAAAGAAGATTTTGATTCAGACTCTGTGCTATCTAGATTTGATTATCAATTAAAGAGTTCTGGAATAAATACTACTCACACAATGAAGCCTGATTTTAAATGGAGTGCTTCAGATATATCTGAAATTAAAAGCTATTATAAATTAGATAAATACATTGTTCTATTTCCTTTTTGCTCGCCTCATTTAACTTCAAAAAAATGGCCTTACTATAATGATCTTATAAATATTATTAATGAAAAGTTTGGAAATATATACAAAGTTGTATTGGCACCTGGACCTAACGAAATTAAAGACGCATCAAACATTAATGCATTATCTATTCTAGATAATGGAAAAGCTCTAGATATTTCTCAATTATCATCATTGATTAAAAATAGTTCTTTTGTAGTAGCTAACGACACTGGACCAGCACATATAACAGCTCACTTAGGTTCAAAAGGATTAGCTTTGTTTGGTTCACACACAACAGCTTACAAAGTAAGCATTGAAAGAGAAAACTTTAGAGCAATTCAGGTTTCTGATCTATCAAAACTATCTGCTGAAAAAGTTTTTGAAAAATTGTCTAACTCAATTTCTTAAATTTACTTAATACTTTTAAAAATATTGGAATAGAAAATTTAATTTAAAATTTCTTTATATTTTTTTATAATATTTGACCAATAGAATTTAGAAACACTATCTTTAGCATTTTTGCCATATTCTAAATATTTTTTATTCTCTAACATCAGATTTATAGATGAATAAATCTCATCTAAATTATTTCCATCACAAATTAATCCTGTTTTTTTATGATCGATTGCATCAGCAGCCCCACCATCACTACCCCCAATGGAGGGTATTCCGTATTGTGCAGCCTCTACAAAAGCAATTCCAAATCCTTCAACAGATTTCTTGTAAACAATAGAGGGCATGACAAAAATATTTGATTGAGCTACCAGTGAGTTTTTAAGTTCATTAGAGATATTTTTAAAAAACATAACCTGTTCATCAAGATCAAGCTCAGTTACAAGTTTTTTTATATTCTCTTCTTCATCTCCATGACCAACACAAATATATATTATATCAGGGTAAATTTGTTTTAAATTTCTAAGTGCCATGATAATTTTTTCATGATTTTTTCTTTTGTCATATCTTGAAACTGTAATTAGTCTTGGAGACTTATGTTTTAACAAATTCTCAACTTTATCAGTTGATTTTTTATTTAGGTCTTCAGCAGGATTGACCCCAGGATTTATTACAATAATTCTTTCTTCATCAACACCACACTTAATAGCTAAATTTTTAGTAAATTCTGAATTAGCAATAACTGTGTCAACATTATTTAAAACATCCAAAACTCTCTTATTTAGATTAGATCTCTTTTCATGATTGATTTCTTTAGAATGAATTAAACATATTTTTTTTTTATTTGTTTTTATTAACTCTAAGCTCTTCCAATGATCTGCAATAATACCTTCAATTTTATTAATTTTAATAAATTCATTTATAAGTTGAGCTTTTCTATATTTTCTTAAAAGTTTAATTCCACTAACTCTTTCAATAGAAAATGAAACCTGTTCATCAAAAATTTTATGATTATCCTGATAATCAGCAAAAACCTTTATCATGTAGTGTTTTGATAGTTCATTTGCTAAACCCCACATTAAATTTTGCATTCCACCCACTTCTGGTGGGAAGGATCTTGTAACAATCAAATACATTAATTACTTAACCATTTTATTCCACAGCCCATACTTGGGATCTGCTCATTAGGCCCTTTGTTTGTTTCTGCAATTTGCTTCATGGCTTTATACAAATCACTCTGACCAGCTCTCACTGGTTTTAAATCTTTTAATTCTCTAATTCTTCCTCTGTATTGTAATTCTAAATTTTTATTATAACCAAAAAAATCAGGAGTACACACAGCACCATATTTTTTAGCAACTTCCTGAGTCTCATCAACTAAATAAGGGAAACTAAAGTCATTATTTTTTGCAAATTTAATCATATTCTCAAATGAGTCATCTGGATAATTAATTGGATCATTTGAACATATTGCTAATGACTTGATGTCCATTTCTTTTAAATTTTTGCAATCTGCAACAATGTCATCAATAATAGCCTTAACATAAGGGCAATGATTACATATAAACATTATCAATGTTCCATTTTCACCCTTAAAGTCATTTAATTTGACAATTTCATTGTCAGTTGATTTTAGTTCAAAATCTATCGCAGTTTGTCCGAAATCACATATTGGAGTTTTTAATGGCATACTGATATAATATATAAGTTATGTTTTATGATTTGGAAAATAAAAAAGTAAAAAGTGCTGGTGAAAACTGGGCCGCACCTAATGCATCCATAATTGGAGATGTTACCCTAGAGAAAAACACAAGTATTTGGTTTAATGCAACATTAAGAGGTGATGTTGAAAATATCTATGTAGGTGAAGGCTCAAATGTTCAGGATGGAAGTGTTTTGCATACGGATCCAGGCTATCCCTTGAATATAGGCAAAGATGTTACTATTGGACACTTAGTAATGTTACATGGGTGTACCATTGGTGACAATTCTTTAATCGGAATAGGTGCTGTTATTTTAAATGGCGCAAAGATCGGAAAAAATTGTATAATTGGTGCAAACGCACTAGTAACTGAGAATAAAGAAATAGAAGACAACTCCCTAGTTATAGGCTCACCAGGAAAAATTATTCGAAAAATAACAAGTGAAGAAGTAAAATTAATAACTGAAAACGCAATACATTATCAAGAAAATTGGAAAAAATATTCTAAGTCAATATTTTAAATTATGAGTATTCAAAATAATTTAAGATCGATATCTGAACTTTATAAAACTGATAAATTAGAGCATGGTTATATTGAGATTTACGATTCATATTTTAAAGATCTAAGAAATAAAGAGCTAAAAGTTCTAGAGATTGGAGTTGCTGATGGAAAATCTTTATTAACCTGGTCAGATTATTTTAAAAACTCTACTATTATTGGAATTGATATTCACAAGATAGACATTAAAGAAAAAAAATTAGATAGAAAAAATATTAAAGTTCATCAAGGATCACAAAGTGATGAAAAATTTATTAAAGAAATAATAAGTATTTATGGTGAATTTGATATTATCATTGATGATGGTAGTCACCTTTCAAAAGATGAAAAAAAAAGTTTTCACTTACTTTTTCCACACCTAGTAAAAAATGGCTTATATGCAGTAGAGGATATGCAAACGAGTTATAATCATTTTTTTGGAGGAAATCCTTTTGATCTAAAATACTCAAATTCCCATATGAATTTTTTCAAACATTTGACTGATAGATTAAATTATCAAGAAATTGCTAATCCCTTTTATATTACCAATAAGTATGATTCTTTAATTACAAATATTTCATTTTATCATAATTTAGTTTTTGTAAGAAAGGGAACAAATGATATTTTAAGCAAAGAAGTTTTAAACCATTCTTATGAAGACATGAAGTTCAAAGAAAAATCTTCTAGAACGGGCAAATCATTAAAATATTATTTCAAATATAA
>Ga0209223_10003663_pt1 | contig 14499 bp, 10 predicted proteins | sample COG_06_FD_184750 | JGI IMG/M metagenome (GOLD analysis project Ga0209223, IMG submission 184750) | Pelagic Microbial community sample from North Sea - COGITO 998_met_06 (SPAdes) (version 2) | ecosystem: Environmental > Aquatic > Marine > Neritic zone/Coastal water | place: Helgoland, sampling...
TCAAGTGTTTCGGGATGGTTTAATACAAAATTGATGAAATTTGGATTAATGCCTTTTTCTAAAGCCCATTTTGCCCATATTTTATGATTCCAATTTAAAGTAACGTGTATGAATCTACTCATAATAGCGCTGTCGAATGAAGTAGTAGAGAATAACTCATTTTCTGGATTACCAGTGCAAACTATAATCCAATCTTTAGGTATTGACCAACTACTTATTTCTCTATACTGTATCAGTTGCATTAAACCCTTTATTATTCTAATATCAGCTCTATTAAAATCATCTAATAGTAAAACACCCTGTTTTTTTGTGTTATCAGGAACCCAACTAGGTTTCTTGTAATGCATTTTCTCGCCATCAACATATGGTAAGCCATGGAAATCTCCCATTTCTTCAAATTGAGCTGGTGCACAATAGGCATACTCTAAATCTTTTTTAATGCAATACGCTTTGATAAATTCTGTCTTTCCAATACCTGGAACGCCCCAAATAAATAGTGATCTTAAAATTTCTTTATCAGCTTTATTTTGTAACATTAAATCTAAAACTCCTGAGAGTTCTTCAAGATTTATGGCTTTTCCTTTAATATTCATTGTAGAATTGTGTTAAGTAGATGTTTTTTTTCTGTATTAATTTGTGGTCTGCATTATTTATAACAAATAAACAGTTTTTTTTAGGTATTATTTTAGGTTGATTTGCATACCCATCAGTAAAATAGATAAGCCCATCATACAGTTCTATTTTATCATTAAAGTAACTCAGAACGGGATCAAATTCTGTACCTCCTCTACCCGTAATGACTCGGTCTTTTGAAAATTTATATTTGTATATGTCCTTAATTTCGCAATCACATTCAATTATGGTAATAAAGCTAGTTTGATTGCTCAAAGATTGAATTTCATTTAAAAAAATTTCTAGGTCTTTATTATTGATAGAACCAGATGTGTCTATTGCTACAAGTAAACTTAGTGATCTTTTAAGTCTAACACCTGGGTATGTGTTAAATCTTTTGCTTTTTTTGAAATTTGTAAATTTAATGTTAGATACTTCAGTTTTGGTTGTAAACAATCTAAGTTGTTTCCTCCAATTATATTTAGATGAAACATTTTTATTGTAGTTAACAATTTCCTCAATTTTTTGGGGTAGTTGTCCTGCTTTTTTAGCGTTATTAATTGCTTTTTGTACAATTACTTTAACTGAGTTTTGATTTAGAATATTTTCAGAGGCATCTTTTGCCGTCCACAAACTGTGATTTGAGTGAGAATTATCGAGCAGTAAGGTATATTGCTTTTTCTCAAATGTAGTCTCTAGTTTTTTAATGTAATAATTAATATTTTTGTTTGAGGCTAATTTTAATTTTGGAAAACTAGTAATTAATAACGCTCCATCAGGTAGTTGCTGTGGAGGTATTAATTGGTTAACAACCAGGTCAGCCGCAATATTATAAATAGTTTCATCAGTTTCTTTTCTTACAACTCTATTCAAATGACCTAGAATCACATGTAGTATTTCATGCTTTATTAAACCCATTCTTTCGTTATCATTATTTAAACTGTCAAAAAAAGACGGATTAAGTAAAAGAATTACTCTCCCATTTTTAAGAGCTACCGCAGCTGTAGGTATGGTGTCAGTTATCTGTCTTGTGAAAAGTTGAAATATATGTGCATAAAATGGCTCTTTTAATAATATTAAGAAAAGAATCTTATCTATACTATTTTTTGATGATTTCAATTTAGTTCAAATTTGAGTGTTAGTAAGACATACTCTTTAGCAATTTTTGGGGTAGCACTGGCTGTAGCGGATTGCAAATATGTATGGCTTTATACACTGGCATCTCTAATTTCCATTAAATTTCTGTGATAAGCCAAATATTCTTTACGTTTTTCATTTAGAATGGTGTTTTCAATTTTGTAGTCTTTCCAAAACTCTTTTACATCTTCAGAAATTCTATTCGAGAACAACATTGTTCCATCATCTGTAAACGAAATATATTTCAAATCAAATAACGAGTCGATAGTTCTGCTTAAAAGCAAACCATTATTTGGGTCGTATGCTTCGTTTTCATCTGATTCGATAAAAGGTTTTATATGACTTGCAATTAACACAGGATAAGAAAGTTGTTCCAATACACACATTGAGTTTCCGTAAATCTCTTTACATTCTTCTTGTAATTGATTTTTGTAAAGTCTATGTAAATATGGGTCTCTTCCTATACTTTTAGTTTTTTCAATTTCAGTTTCTACTCTTGGGTCATTTGCAAAAAATAAAGATTCATTTAAATATTTAAGGTTATCTAATTTTCCAAGCAGATTAATAAAATGGTTAACTTGGTTGTACTTTCTTACAATAAAACCATCTTCATCAGCCAAGCTTTTGTAATAATCAATCTTTTTTCTTGTTATGAAACCATCAGGATAATCTGTTATATTGACAATCATTAGTGCAATTATTTCACTCTTATTTAATATCCCAACTTGTTCTAATGTTTTTATTAAAAAATTTATTTGGTGAAGGCTTGATGGTTCTGTAACAGAGTTTGATAGACTAGATTTTGAATAAACAATTTTAGACAATAAAGTGTTTCTAACCCTATCATTATTTGCGTGAATATAATTTATGCAATCTTGATGATAAAAGGTTAATGATGAATCAATAAAGCCTAATTTAACTAATTGATTAATTTTTTTTCTTATTGATATTAAATTGGTTCCTTGAGCTTCTTGAAGGATGTGTTGCAATTTATCGTATCTATCTTTAACATAACCTCCATCAATGAAATTGACACAAATTTCTAACGCTTGGTTAAATTTAAAACCATTATAATCTGTAAATGCATTAGTAATTGTCCAATAATGCTCGTAGTTTTGATTAGCCATTAATTAAAAGTTTTTTGGGTAATTTCTAATAATATGGATAAAGGAACTTCGTAATATGGTGCTCCTTTATTTTGTTTTACTGGATATTTTAGAATTTCAGAATGTTTATTGTATTTAACACCAATGTATATGTCTTTCGGTTTATCTCTAACATCATGTATTTTGGGCATTAAATATCTGAAATAATTTTTTGTCGCTGATTTTATTTCAACTTTTTTCCCATTAATTATCATATCACAATCGTCAACGATACCAGAATCATCTAGACCTTTTACAGTTTTATCAATAACGAAGTTTTGCTCAAACCATTTGCCAGCGACCATCTCGCAAACAATTCCTCTCCAAGCTTCTACATTCATATAACGCCAACTACCAGCATCAATTTTTTTGAATGCTTCAATTTGTTGTTTCGCAAATTGTTTGTTTTGTTCTGTCACATCTAACGTTACCATAATTTGTGTTTTCTATGATGAATAAAAATTCTTTATTTTTCTCTTTTTTTTCCTTTCCTGTGATTTTGTAGACGTGTTTTCTCTCAATGACTTGAACATTATCCGAATATTTATTTAACAAGTGTAAAAGTTCATCTTTTGAAGGATAAGACGAGTTATTATAACTTAAATACCAGTACTTGAAGTTTGATAATTTTGAAAATAAATTGTCAAATAACTCAACTGCAATTTTTTTATCAATAAAATTATTCTCAAAAGGTTTTGTTTTTTTTGATGTAATAAAATCATCTACCAAACCATAAAAACCAAAGTAATTATTCATTGTACCTGTATATGGTGGGTCTAAATAAATTATATCTGCTGAAACTTTATCTAATAAATTAAAAACATCATCATTATAAGCTATGTTTTCTTTGTGGTTATTGAATACAGCATTGTTATAATCATCTAAGTTTTTTAAGAAATGAAATTTGAATGATTGGTTGTGATAAGCTCTTCTTCTTTTGTACTTTTCATAACTATATTCTTCATCTCTTAACTGAACAATTTTATCCCAATTAAGATTAAAGCGAGAATATGGCATTTTTCTTATCATAGCTCTTCTTATTAGAGAAAAAGCTAATGATTTTTTTTCTTCTGAATCTAACTTTTCAATGTTCTTTCTATATAAATCAAGTTTTTTGCATTCTTCTGGAAAAAAATATACTTCAGAATAATTATCGAACATAAAACCTTGAAACGGTTTCCCTGAAAATATGATATCAATATCCTTCTTGTTTAAAAGAGATTTATTGTTTTTGATTAAAGCGTTAGCAATGTGATAATTAATTTCTAAAATATCATTTGTATAAACTTCTAAACCTCTGCATTTAGCTTCATAGCTTAAAGAGCAACCTCCAGAAAAAGCATCAAAAAGTGTTTCCGCATCTATTGGGAATTGGTCACAAATCCATTGAGCAATTTTCTCTTTATTACCAATATAGTTGACTTTAGGATATTTAAACATTTCCGTTCATTTTGATAATTACTTTTGCAATTGCTTCTGCCATTTTTGGTGGAACTGAATTTCCTACTTGTTGTTGTTGCGATATTCTATTTCCTTTAAATATAAAATCATCAGGAAATGATTGTAATTTTGCAAGTTCACGAACTGTTAAAGCTCTATTTTGTTCGTAATGAAAAATTTTACGCATATCACCAGTTACACAAACCGAAGGCTTGTCACTTGCGTATTTAATATATTTTCTAACATCACCAGATGTTGGTCTAATTTTTACGGGAATCTCGTTTCTATCTCCACCATCAGAAACATAACTCATTTTGTTTAACATTTGTTCTGAATGCGACATAGCAATGTGGTTAGGAATTAAAGATTCCTCACCAGATTCTAATTTAGGATATTTTGACAATGCTTCTTTTACAGAAATATAATTTTCGACTTCTTTCGGTGGAAATTCAATTTTTTGTTTTGTTGAAGTGCCAATAAATATTGCTCTTCTCCTAATTTGTGGGACACCATAATCTGCGGAATTTAAAATTTTACAATCTACCTCATATCCAAGTTTTTCAAAATCTTTTATTATTTCATTTCTTGTTTCGCCTTTGTTGTGTGTGTATAATCTTGCAACATTCTCCATCACAAAGAATTTTGGCTTAATAACTTTTACAACTCTTACAAATTCTTTAAATAATCTATTTCTTGGATCATCAACAAACTTTCTGCCAATATTACCCGCAATACTGAATCCTTGGCAAGGTGGTCCACCAATTACAACATCTATTTCGTCAAATTCTTTCAGATATTTTATTTCAGAGTCAGATAACTCACAAATATCTTTCTCGATAAGTTGATGATTTGAAAAATTATGTTTGTAAGTTTCACAAAAACGAGGTTCAATATCAATGGAAAACACATTTTGAAAACCTTTGTTGTCAAAGCCTAAAGAAAAGCCGCCAGCTCCTGAAAACAAGTCTATATATTTTAGTTTAGTCTTCATAAATCCAATTCAGCTTGTTTAATATTTGTATTCTTTGTGTAGTTTGCAGTATCTTCCGCTAGTAAAAAAATAGAATCCGATATCTAAACCACCTCAGCCTGTAAACAGACCATATACTTTTAATTTTTTACTAATTTTCAAATGGTAGTTCTTTTACATTAATGTTTAATGTTTCAGCAATTTTACAAAAGCATTCGATACCCAGATGCTCTCTATTCTGCACATATCTATTTACCACATTATAGCTCTTATCAAGTTAATTAGCGAAACAAATTTGCTTAATGCCTTTCTGTTTATGTGCTTTTTTGATGCAGTTCATAGTTACTAGAATAGTAGTCACAATATAGCTAAAAACGTCTCATTTTTAGATTAATTTTTGACTAAATTTTCCATCAAATATCACAATTATTAAAATAGTAGTCATACCAATAGATATAGGGTTACTAAATATTTGTTATTGTTTTCTTTTGGTCTTTCTGTTCCAATCTATGACTCCGCAATTTTCAGTCTCTTTTTATATCTCTCAAATTCTACTAGCGCTTTTTTAGTCCCTCTTTTATGAACATAACTATTTTATTTAATACCAAAAATGCTTGTTGGCTTTTTTTAGGTTTTTACCCACAATGCAATTGTGAGTGTCGTGGAGCCCAAGGGTGTTAAGTCAGACTATTTTGGGGAGGATTTGAGTTTATTAAATAAAATTTAAGCCTAATTTATTACAAGTACCGCGTATTTATAAGTGCCGTTACTCTCTTTAACTTTAAGCAAGCATTTCTCGCTCACAGACACCCATTCTTTTGGTTTTTTATATTGCGTTCTATTTGTTAAATGATTCTGCTAAAAGTTCACTTTGTTCAATAACCCTATCTGCTTCCATACGAGCTAAATCTGGTGGATAACCATATTTAATTAATAGCTTACGAACTGTTAGTCTTAGCTTAGCTCTAACATCACTTCTCTTACTCCAATCAACAGTAGCATTTTTACGAATAACATCTACAATATGATGTATGAGTTCTTTCATTCTATGATCATCTAACATCTTTGTTGAGTCATTTAGATTTAGTACACTATAGAACGCATACTCATCTTCTGTAAGCCCTAACTCTTCAGCTCTATTATCCTCAAGCCTCATTTCCTTTGCAATGGCAGACAATTCTTCTAAGACTTGTGCAGAGTCAATTTGGTTGTTGTGGTATCTATTGACTACCGTTTCAATCATTTCTGAGAATTTCTTAGCCTGAGATATGTTTTTAGTCTTGCGCACTCTAACATCATCACTCAATAGTTTCTTTAAAAGTTCAAAAGCAACATTCTTTTGTTGCATGTTTTGCACCTCCATTAAAAACTCGTCAGAAAGAATACTGATATCTGGTGTTTTAATTCCAGCAGCTTCAAACACATCGATAACTCCATCACTACTTAATGCCTCATCTACGATTTGTTTAATGGCAGTATCTACTTCATAATTTGATTTAACACCTGAAGGATTGAACTTATTTATCCTTGCCTTTACTGCTTGAAAGAAGGCAACATCATCTTTAATGACATCTGCTTCAAAGCTTGGTATAGACATGGCGAATATTTTAGAAAGTGCCGTTATCTCTTTTAAAAATCTGTCTTTTAGTTCTTTGCTTGACAGAATAAAGTTTTGCGCACCCAGTAATACTTGAAGTTTAATATTGGTTTCTGCTTTGAAATATGCTTTGTAATCAAACCCATGAAACATTTGCTCAACGATTTCAAACTTCTCTTGCATTAATGCAATTGCCTCTCTAATATCTACAAATGCTTTACCTTCTCCACCACTTTGGAGGTAGGTACCCATGGCGTTTCTAAGTTCTTGACCAATACCAATATAATCTACTATTAGCCCTCCTGGTTTGTCTTTATATACCCTGTTAACTCTTGCAATAGCTTGCATAAGATTTGCTCCTTGCATCTTCTTATCTACATACATGGTATTCATGCTTGGAGCATCAAAACCAGTAAGCCACATATCTCTAACTATTACCAACTTTAAGCTGTCACTTGGCTCTTTCATTCGTATAGCCAATTCCTTTCTTTGTTGTTTTGTAGTTCGGTGTGGTTGAAAGCTTTCAGGATCATCTGATGAGCTGGTCATGATGAGTTTTATCATGCCCTTGTCTAAATCATCACTGTGCCAATCTGGTCTTAATGCAATAATCTGAGCATATAAGTCTACACAGATTTGTCTTGTCATCCCAACAATCATAGCTTTCCCCTCAAATGCTTCTTGTCGAGCTTCAAAGTGTGTGACTAAATCTGTTGCCACATCTTTTAAACGATCTGGATGACCTACAATGGCATTAATGGTAGCATTTTTCTTTTTAGATTTTTCTAATTGATCTTCATTAGTATCCGATATTTCTTCTACCAAAGAATCTATTTCAGTGCTGACTTCTTTATCCAGTTTAATTTTCACCAAACGAGCTTCATAACTGATAGGTACAGTTGCTCCATCATCTACTGCTTGTTTGATATCATAGATGTCAATGTAGTCTCCAAATACTGCGGGAGTAGATTTATCTTCCTTTTCAATAGGTGTCCCTGTAAAGCCGATATATGATGCTTTAGGAAGCGCGTCTCTCATGTATTTGGCATTTCCGTATCTAATCTCTGATCCATCTTCTACCTCTACTAAACGACCTTTAAATCCATATTGACTTCTGTGCGCTTCATCAGCAACCACCACAATATTGGTTCTTTCTGAAAGGGTGTCATACACATTACCTTCTTCAGGACTGAATTTTTGAATAGTACTAAATATTACACCTCCACCAGATACTTTTAATAGTTCTTTGATATGGTCTCTATTCTTAGCTTGAACAGGTGTTTGTCTTAGTAATCCAACACAGTTTCCAAAAGTTCCAAAGAGTTGATCATCTAAATCATTTCTATCGGTAAGGATAACAATGGTTGGATTCTTCATCTCTGGATGGGTAATAATCTGTCCACTATAGAAAACCATTGATAATGACTTACCACTTCCTTGGGTATGCCAAACTACACCAACCTTGCGGTCTCCATCCTCAGAATGGGTAGCTCTTAGGGTTTGCCCAACTGCCTTTTGTACTGCATAGTATTGATGGTAGGCAGCTACCTTTTTAATTTTTGATATAGAGACTAATCCTGTCTTTTCATCTTTCTTTTCTTCTGCTTCAAAGACCGTACAGTATCTGATGAGGTTTAATAAAACCCTTTTATCAAACATGTGCTGGGTCATTACTTGAAGGTCTGTATGTAAACCTGCTTCTTCTGGTGCCTTCCAACTTAAGAAACGTGTAAAGGGTGCAGATACACTCGATACTTTAGCATCTATACCATCTGATATAACACAAAGTGCATTGTAGAAAAAGATACTTGGTACATCCTTTTTATAGTTTTGTATTTGAGTATAAGCATTACGGATGGTTGCCTTTTCACTGGTAGCATTTTTAAGCTCTACCACAACCAATGGAAGACCGTTGATATAGATAACTACATCCAATCTTCTGTTTACATTATTCTCTTTTATGACTAATTGGTTGACTGCCCAATAGGTATTGTTCTCTGGGTTTTCAATATCTAATAGATCAACATTTACTCCTTTGGATGCACCATCTTTTGTGAACTCAACAGGAACGCCACTTTTAAGATAAGTATGAAAACGCTCGTTGTTTTCCATAATATCCTCAGTTCCTAAGTTCAGTACCTTTTGGTGGGCTTCATTAATAGCAGAGGAAGGAACGCCTGGGTTAAGTCTTTCAATAGCTTTTAGTAGCTCATTTTCTAAAACAACACTATCAAAGTTTTTACGCTGTGGATTATCTGAATCAGGAGCAATATCTGGGCCTTGATGAAACACAAACCCTTTATCAACCATCTGATCGATAAATGCTAACTCTATGGTGTTTTCATTGATAATAGACATAAACTAAACTTTAAATTGATAATTGTTGCTTAAACCACAATAAAGAAGCTTCTCCCTTCATTCGAGTAATAGTATCTACTTCTCGAGAGTGTCTCAATGCATTTCTAAGATTAGCCATATCATTGAATTCGGAAGTTAATTTCACTGTATTAACCTTAAAAATATTTTCAAATTTAGGCCAATGTTCTTTTAATGTAGATAAACGTTGAAGTTCTTGTAAGTCAGAAAATTGCATCCAATAACCCGCATCTTCAATATTTGTTTCAACCAAATTAGGATTACGTTTTCTTTCACGATTAATTTTTTGATTCAACTTTTCATAAATATCACCAGGTAAGTTTTGCTTCAAGGCACTTCTATTAGTTAACTCATATTTATCTATTATGATTTCTCTAAACTTTAACTCAAGTTTTTCAATATCACTATTTAGCTTCTGAAGATCTTCAGGAAGCTCAATAGTTTCATTAATCACCATGTTGTAAATAGCATTAATAATTGTGTTTTTTCTTTCTGAAATAAACTCTTTGTAATCATCAACACTAAAGTTTTCTCTTAATAAAATCTTTACCGCTTTTTCACTAATTAAATGTGATTTTAAAACCTTAAAAACTTTTTCTTTATCATTGTTGTCAAACATATTTTTAATGTAGACATTTGGTAGCGAGTCTCTAATAATTTTTCTGTTTGTATCTCCTGAAAGTGGCGCTCTGTTTAGAATAGTATTAATATCTTTATCTAATCCCATTTCTTTACCCCAGCTTTTAGGTACGATATGATGATCATCTAAATTATCATATTCTGGGAGTTCAAATGTTTCCCAATCCCTCGCTTCATTTATAATAAACAAGTTGAAAATAGCCTTGTAAATCGCAGACCCACTTGCTCTTTCTTTATGTAAATCAATATTTTTATAAGTTCCTATAAATTCTGATACAGCATCTAACTCTAAGTCATCATTATCAAACCATTTTTTTAAATCCATAAAATCTTTTGTAGAAGTACTTTCTACAGAACTGGAGTATCTGTTTAAGAAAATAGACGACCAATACCATTTTTTGATTTTGGTATGAATATCAACTTTATTCTTTAACTCTGAAGTTTTTACATATTTTTTTATTGCAGACAGACAAGGAATAATAGATGGGTATGGTAAAAATTTAGAAGTAATAGCACCAAACTCTCTCTGATTTTTTAAACTACTTAGACTTTTATCGATGGCATCTACAGCAGTATCCCATAAAGTGGCAAACTCAATATTGGAATTGATTAACACCACTTCCTCATTCTGACCATCTTTATTTTTTATTTTCTTTTTTTCACCAGGTACCAAGTAATAAAGATATTTTGGGCTGCAGTAATTCTGTTTTAAGATAGACATCACCATTAGTATTTGACTCTTTATTTCAAAACCAGGATAACTTAAATCATCAAGCTCTTTTGAAGCTACTCTGTACATATCCTTTAAATAGATATCTTCTTTACGGGTAATTGAATTTAGTAAATCAAAGGTATCTAAGGGTTTTCCTTTAGAATTGATGTGTGTAAAAATATCACACACTTTGTTTAATGGTAATTCCTTTGCTAGTGAAATATAACTCACTTGATAATTATTTAAAAGATCTGAAAAGATATTTCTAACTTCAATAGCAGCAGCGGCTGATGCTTCTAATTCTGCTTTCTTTTCTAAGTTATCTTCTAATTCCGACTTATCGGTCCAGTAATCTCTATATCCCTTAATCCAATCATCAATACCCCAAGAACCTTGTTGCATAATACCAAGTGGAAAAATATGATTTTCATATTGAAGTTTAACATCCCCAACTAACTCCTCATAATATTTGGTGCGGCTATAATAGAAAAAGGCTTCTTCGTAATTTTCGTCTAACAGTTCTTTTAATCTGATAAAAAAGTAGATAGGGTTTTTACGGTTTCTGAATTTAACGTCAGGTTGAAAAAAAGCATAATGTAGTGCAGATAATCTTTGTTGGCCATCTAATACTATAAATTCTGGATCATCTTCTTTATCGAAGGCATATAGTTTGGCACAGCCAAGCTTTTTATAATTCTCCTTGTTACCTTCCCAAAGTAGAAGGGTTCCTATATAATAATCCATAAAAATAGACTTCACCAGGTCTCTAACATCCCAAGGTTGCCAATCAAATTCTCTTTGAAAGTCTGGAATTACAAACCTTCCTTTCCCAATTTCTGTTATAAGTTTTCCAAGATGTATTTTTTCGGGCTTCTGTACGTTTTTCATTTAGGCATTTTTTATGTTATTTACTCGAACCTGACCACTCATGAGTTTTGGTAATAGCGTGTCTCTTGTTTTTGTGAGGGATTTTATAGCGTCTTTATTTAAAGATATTTTATTAGTAGTATCGTTAGCTATTTTGGTAAACTTTTTAATCAAGTCAAAATTTTCAGGTAAATAAAGTTGATACTCAGGAATTGCTTTCTTAGATAAATGCAACACTGTTGTACCGTTTGAATACCCCACACAATGACCTTTAAAATATCTATCCTTCATCAAATAATAAAGAAAAGAAGAACCAATATTTTCATTCTTGGAAATAACCTTGACTAAATCCATTGTTATGTACATTTTTTCAAAGCCTCCATTATCAAAAACAAATGCGGGGTTACCTAAGACTTCTGCATCTTGAGTAAGATCCGTATGAGCCACAACTAAGTCTCCAATCTTTACCTCATGTTGTGTTTTAGGAGAACCTTTGAAAGGTTTAAATCCTCTTGTTTGAAAACCTCCGTTTCTATCAAAACTTTTTAACGAAACCAGTGCCTCATTGCTTTCTTCTACTAATTCTTTTCCCTTGTATGAATAACCATTTATTGTATCGACTAATTCACTTAAAGAAAAGGTTCTCCAACCGTTTGGAGGATTTAACTCTTGTTGGTATTTCCCAAACCACTCTTTAAAAATGGTTTGAGCCATGGTTTCTAAGGTCTTGTTTTGGGCTTGTAGTAGCTCTATTTTATCATCAAAAGCGGTTAAGATTTTGGCTATGGCTTTTTGTTCTGTAAGGGGTGGTAGAATAAAATTAAAATCTTTAATTTGACCAAGACTTATATGAGGAATTGATGTACCAGTCTGTATCTTAATGATATACCTTTCAAATTTCTTATTTAGAATTGTATACTTGAGAAATTGTTGTGAAACTCCATCAATTGCCCTAATTCTTGCAACACGCTGAGCTAAGATTAATGGTAAATCTGAAAATGACACAGAGGCTTTATTTTTTCCAATTCTCGAACCATCCATCCCAACAACAATATCACCAGCTTGTAAAAAATATTGCTCAAGATTTTTAGTTGAATGAATCCAATATTTACAATTATTCCATCTGAGTTTTTTTAATGAGACATTTTCGCCCCTTACAACTTTTAGCTTTCCATACTCTGAATATTCTTTACTTTTAAAAGGAAAACCTGTTGTTACTATTGATGATTCTCCGATGTCTGTATCAATCCAACCTTCAGGCATGTTATTTTCTAATTCCATACTTTACAGATTTACCCCAATATTAGAAAGTTGCTGTTTGATCTCTTGGTTTAGTAGTTCTTCCTTTTCCATCTGTTCTTTTAGGGTAGCAGATAAGACAGCCATCTTATCTTCAAATGGTATTCCGTCATCTACTTCATCAGGAATACCTACATAACGCCCAGGCGTAAGTACATGCTTATGCTTTTGGATATCTTCAATAGTAGCACTCTTACAGTATCCTTTTATATCTTCGTAACCCTCTCCTTTTCGCCAGTTATGATACGTATCTGTAATGGTGTCAATATCTTCATCAGCAAGGTCTCTATGTACACGGTCTTTCATATAACCCATCTCAGAGGCATCAATGAATAGTACTTCTTTACTATGGTTGGCTTTTTCTCTTCTTAAATACCAAATACAAGCAGGAATGCCTGTATTATAAAATAACTGTTTTGGAAGCGCTACAATACATTCTACCAAGTCTTCTTCAACCATACGTTGTCTTAAATCACCTTCTCCTGAGGTGTTAGAACTTAAAGAACCGTTGGCTAATACCGTTGCCATAACTCCTTTAGGCGCTAAGTGATACAACATGTGCATCATCCAACCATAGTTGGCATTACCATTAGGAGGTACGCCTAATTTCCAACGTGCATCATCTTGTAATATATCTATTCCCCAATCCTTTTGATTAAAAGGTGGGTTGGCTAATATGAAATCAGCTTTTAAATCTGGGTGTGCATCTTTTAGAAAAGATCCTTCCGTATTCCAATTAACAAACTGTGAATTTATATTACGAATGGCTAAGTTCATCTTAGATAGCTTCCACGTAGTTTGGTTGCTCTCTTGTCCGTACACAGTAATATCACTAATATTTCCTTGGTGTTCTGTTACAAACTTCTCACTCATCACAAACATTCCACCAGAACCACAAGCAGGGTCATATACTCTTCCTTTGTAAGGTTCTATCATTTCTACCATCAGCTTTACAATAGCCTTAGGCGTATAGAACTGTCCTCCTTTTTTACCTTCTGCATTGGCAAACTCTCCTAAGAAATACTCATACACTCTACCAAACAGATCTTTAGACTTTTCATTCTCTGCCTGTAACTCGGTATTAGAAATAAGGTCAATTAACTGTCCTAAAGAAGCTTTGTCCAAATTGGCTTTACCATAGACCTTAGGTAGTACATTTTTAAGTTCCTTATTTTCTTTTTCAATAGCCTCCATAGCTTCATCTATGGTCTCCCCAATAGATGGAAGCTTAGCATTGTTGTGGATATGTGACCAACGAGCTGTCGCAGGAACAAAGAATACGTTCTCTGCTAAGTATTCGTCTCTATCTTCAGGATCTGAGTACTCATCAGCTTCCAACTTCTCATAGAGTTCATTAAAGGTTTCGGAGATGTATTTGATAAATACTAAGCCCAGCACTACATACTTGTACTCGGCTGCATCAATGTTTTTACGTAGTTTATCTGCTGCCTTGAACAATTGTTGTTCAAAGGTGGATTTTTTAGTTTCTGACATTTTTATGCTATTAAGTCTTTTAGATTAACTTCTAATATTTTTGCAATTTGATCTAACACTTCAAGTCTTGGCTGTTGTCGGTTTTGTACATAACTGTTTACGGTATTGAAACTTTTACCAAGTTTATCTGCTAGCCAGATTTGTTTTATTCCTTTTTCTTCTAAGACCTCTTTAATTCGGTTCATTATTTAGAATTTGATTAAAATCAAAT
>Ga0209223_10003666_pt1 | contig 14491 bp, 4 predicted proteins | sample COG_06_FD_184750 | JGI IMG/M metagenome (GOLD analysis project Ga0209223, IMG submission 184750) | Pelagic Microbial community sample from North Sea - COGITO 998_met_06 (SPAdes) (version 2) | ecosystem: Environmental > Aquatic > Marine > Neritic zone/Coastal water | place: Helgoland, sampling...
CTGAGGCGGGTTTTCGCTGGGTCTTGATCCGAGGGGCGATTGCCCCAGTTTGATGCGTGGCCTAACGCCGACGGTATGACGCCGGCGGTGTCATTTTCTTTCCGCTTAGCCTGCAGGCGCGCCCGAAGGCAAGGCCTGCTCGCCGGCTTCAACCGCTGAGTCCAGTGCGTTAAATGTTCACCCAATGACGCGCGATCGGTATTTCAATCAGCGCCGGTTATATCGAGATACAGGGCGAGGGTCCCCAGCATAATGCCGGGCTGGTGCTCGAAGGTATTGTTCGGCGCATATCGGATGCCTGGCAAGCGCTCGAGCAAAATCGCCCAGGCCAGGTTTTGTTCGAGCCGAGAGATGCCCGCGCCGGGGCAGACTCTCGGGCCGGCTGAAAACACCAAATGACGGGTGAGCGCTTTACGCGCCAGGTTGAGGTCAAAGGGACAGTCCCACTCGTCCGGGTCAACATTGCCGGCGCCAAAGCGAAGATGCAGCAATGAGCCTTTAGGCACTTTTACGCCTTGAAAGACCTCGTCATGGGCGGTTAACCGCGTGCTCAGGCCTTGCGTCGGAGACCGCAGGCGCATTGATTCCTCGACAAAGTTACGAATGAGCGTCGGGTTTGCTTGCAGGGTGTGCCAGAGTCCGGGGCGATCACAGATCAATTGGGCGGCCTCCTCGAGGGCGTATTGGGTGGTTTCGAGTCCGCCGATAATCATGGCGTAGACCACGCCATTCACTTCAAGGTCGGTGAGCGGGCGGTCCAGCGCCTCATAGTGCACTTGGGTGAGCCAGCTGATCATGTCGTCCTGAGGCTGCGCCCGTTTTGCTGCAACATGGCCTTGGACATACGCCTTAAAGGCCTCGAGTTTTTTGAATTGCGCCTCAGACTCGGCCTGGCTCAACAGATTGCGATGACCCTTACCGTAAACGAAGGCGGCGACCTGGGCATTACCCCATTCGGCCAGCTGCGGGATATCGTCTTCTGGAAAACCGAGCATGTTGGCCATCACCATTTGCGGCAGGGGTCTTGCGAACTGTTGCACAAAATCAATGCTTGGGTCATCGATGAAACGATCGATGAGACGATGGGCGCAGTCCTTGATCATATCGGTATGACGGCTCGCGCCGGGGCCGACCCAGGGGTCGGTGAGTTCCTGACGATGACTGCGATAGAGTTCGTGGCTCGGCCTCAGGGTGACCATCGAGGCCAGCATGGCATTGACCCCAGGGAGTGTTTTGCCCGCATTTTGGGCTTGTTCTATCTGGACAATGGCTTCATGAATGCGCGGCGGAAATCGCTCTGGGTCCTTGACCACCCGGGCGATGTCCTCGTATTTGGTTAAGATAAAGCCGTCCGCGTCAGGGGTAGGGCCTTCGCCTTCCAAGCGGACCACGGGCATTGCGTCGTGTAATAAGGGGTAGGCCTCATACCAGTGTTCTTGGGCGCCATCTCCGAATAAATCTACGTCGCTGACGTTACATGGGCATGACATAGGGCTTAATGAGTGATTTGGGTTGAGGTTCGAGGACGAGTTTTTGCGCACAAGTTTCTTTCCGAATATAGTGAAAATCTAATAAGCTAAATGATAGTTGTGAGGTATCCTAGCGCTGATGATCGGCCTAACGCCAGATTTGGATAAAGGTTTTTTAAGGGTTAATTCTTTGGGCGAGCTGAATGGCGCGCATGTAGGTTGTGCTTAAATTCGAATGCCATAGATTGTAAAGTCCCTATAAGTTAATGATTTGGATTCGATTAATAAGTTCTGGTTGGCGCAGTGGTCTTGGGTTTATATGGTCGCATAGAACAAAATGATTTGAATTTAGTCGATATTAAGCTCAGATAATTTTAAGCTAGCATTAGCCTCAAGGTATCTCATGGCTAGCAGTTGATGCTTGGCACTCAATTGACTCCTGGCGAGCAAAGGATCAATTTAGACTCTGGGCGGTAAGTCGTAATTGAGACAATGGTTTCATAACCGTAATGTTTCAGATCGGTAATCTATTGCTCGACGATTCGGGAATGGGCTGTAAGCTTAGGATGATTTGATTAATGAATGGTGAAGTGAACGATCCGCTGGTTCAATGTCTGATTGCGTTAAGTCGACACTACGGGACTTCAACAACGGTTGAGGCGCTGGTGAGTGGCCTGCCTTTAGATAATGGCGTTTTGACGCCACGACTGTTTGGGCGGTCTGCTGAGCGGATTGGTCTAACCAGTAACCTAATCAAGAAGTACCCGAGATTGATAACACCGGCCTTGTTGCCCGCCGTGATTTTAAATGAGGCGTCGCAAGCCTGTTTACTAATGGGCTGGAGTTCAGATGGCAGTCATGCTCGGGTGATCTATCCGGACCTCCCAGAGACAACCGTCGATATACCCGCGAGCGAGATTGAAGCCTTTAGCAATGGGACGGCGATTGTTTGTCATCCAAAGTTTCAATTTGATGAGCGGGCGCCAAAAAAAGCGCTGGCTCCGGATGACCATTGGTTTTGGTCGGCCGTTCGAGCGAATGTATCGGTTTATCGAGATGTTTTGATTGCGGCTTTTTTTATTAACTTATTTGCCCTTGCGCTCCCTGTGTTTACCATGAATGTCTATGATCGAGTAGTGCCAAACTATGCGATTGAAACGTTGTGGACGCTCGCGATCGGACTCTTAATTGTGGTCGTTATGGACTTTACGCTTCGCATTATGCGAAGCCATTTTCTTGACCTTGCCAGCGAGCGAATCGATAACGGCGTTTCAGCGCAGATAATGGAGCGGGTGCTGGGTAGTCGGCTAGAGCATCGACCAGCCTCTGTTGGGTCTTATGCGGTCAACCTAAGATCATTTGACTCTGTTCGAGATTTTATTAACTCAGCCTCGATCACAACATTGATTGATCTGCCCTTTGCCTTAATTTTTTGCATGGTTATTTTCTGGATTGCTCCGATGGTTTTGCTGCCCGTGTTTGTGGGTGTTTCAGTGGTTTTAGTTTATGTGAGCATTGGACGCTCAAAATTAAAGGAGTTGTCGGAGTCGACTTTTCGTGCTGGCGTGCAGCGGAATGCAACCCTGATTGAAAGCCTCGTCGGTCTTGATACGATTAAAGCGTTAGGCGCTGAATCTAAGACGCAGCGCCGATGGGAAGAGGCGACCGCGTTTTTGGCGAGAACGGGTGTGCAACTGCGCTTGGTCTCGAATGCGAATCAGTATGTCACCGCTGCTGCGACCCAACTCGTCACGTTATTTGTAATTATAACGGGGGTTTATTTGATCAGCGAGGGCGAGCTGAGCATGGGCGGGCTTATCGCCTGCAGTATGCTTTCAGGACGCGTGATGGCGCCAGTTGGCCAGCTAGCGGGCCTGATCACCCAGTATCAATATGCTCAGATCTCTCTGGGTTCTGTCGAGCAGGTAATGGAAACGCCCCAAGAGCGGCCCCAGGGCGCACGCTTTCTATCTCGCGATCGATTCAATGGGGATATCGAGTTTAAAAAAGTGAGCTTCAGCTATCCGAATGCTGAAGTCCCGTCGCTGATCGACGTCTCGTTTAAAATCCGAAGCGGAGAAAAAGTTGCGATCTTAGGGCGTGTTGGCTCCGGGAAAACCACGCTGCAGAAGCTTGCGCTGGGCTTATTTCAACCAACGGACGGAGCGGTGTTGATTGATGATATCGACCTGCGGCAGCTGGATCCCGCTGAATTTCGAAAACGAGTTGGCTACATGCCGCAGGACATTACGCTGTTCCACGGCTCGTTGAGGGATAATATTACGCTGTCTCATCCCTTTAGCGGCGATACCGAAATTGTTCGCGCGGCAGAGATTGCGAGTCTCACAGAATTTATAAACCGCCATCCCCAAGGGTTCGACATGATGGTTAGCGAGCGCGGCGACTCGTTATCCGGTGGCCAGCGGCGCTGTGTGGCATTGGCGCGAGCGATTTTGAATGATCCTGGCCTGATCTTAATGGATGAACCAACTGGGTCGATGGATCACTCCACCGAGATGGCGGTAAAAACGCAGCTAGCCTCATTTGTTGAGGGCAGAACCTGGATTGTGGTGACTCATCGCAACTCGTTGCTTGAAATGGTCGATCGCATCATCGTAATTGATAATGGCCGAATTGTGGCGGATGGACCAAGGGAAAGTGTGGTCGCTGCGTTGCAACAGGGCAAAATAGGTAAGGCTTAGTCAATGCTGATACGAATCCTTAGATGGTTATCAACCGAGTTTCTTGGACGCTCCGTCGGCTTAATCGGAACCGGATTGAAAGCCCTGTTGGCTTCTTTATCGGTGGCGTATCGTTGGGTTCAAGGCTTTTTGAAAGCGCTACTTGATGGCGCCATGTCGCCTTGGATGCAGCCGTTGGCGGTAGATGAACCGAGTTGGGCGAAAGAAGTTCAGCTTGGGATGATGGACCAGCGCCGATTGTCCGGGCAGGGCTTACTTTATGCGGTCGCTGTCACCGTTATCCTGCTGTTGGTTTGGAGCGCGTTTGCAGAGATTGATGAAGTGACAAGGGGGGAAGGTAAAGTCATTCCTTCTAGGCAAGTGCAGATTATTCAGTCTCAAGACGGTGGTGTTGTTTCTGAGCTCTTAGTGGCGGAAGGTCAGGTCGTTCGTGCGGGTGAGCTATTGGTTCGCCTCGATCGGACGCGGTCGGAATCAAATTTTCGGGAAAAATTGATTGAGTTTGAGGCGCTAACTGTTAAGGAAGCTAGGCTGCGCGCCGTCATTGAAAAACAAGCCTTTAGTGTGCCGAGCGAGCTTACGGCTAAGGTGCCGCGAATTGTTGCGCAAGAGGCCGCTTTGTATCGATCTAGTCGAGAGGAAGTGCGGCTTAAAAAAGGGATCGCTCAGCAACAGTTAACGCAGCGCCAAGAAGAATTGAATGAGATTAATGCCAAAGTCACCCAATTGCGTCGCGGTCTTGACTTAGCCAATCAGAAAATGACGCTGACCCGCCCGATGGTTGCGACGCGCGCCGTATCCGAGGTTGAGATTATTAATCTCGAGTCAGAAGTCAATAGAATGCAGGGCGACTTGAATCAGGCGATCGCTCAAATTGGTAGAGTGACGGCCTCGATTTCGGAAGCCGAGCAAAAAATTCAGGAGGTAGAATTGGTCTTCGCCAACCAAGTTGGCGAAGAGTTGACCGAAACCCTCGCAAGGTTGAACGAATTGGCCGAAATCAATGCTGGGCTGTCAGATCGAGTCCTGCAAACGGAGGTTCGATCGCCGGTCACGGGAACAATTAAGCAGTTGTATTTCAACACCATTGGCGGTGTGGTGATGCCGGGCCGAGAGATTATCGAAGTGGTACCGCTTGATGACACCCTACTGATGGAAGTTAGGATCCAGCCAAAGGACATTGCTTTCTTATTACCAGGGCAAAAGGCCCTTGTTAAATTTTCGGCTTACGATTTCGTTGTCTACGGTGGGCTCGACGGAACGGTCGAGCGCGTAGGCGCCGATACCATTATGGACGAAGATGGCAACCCGTATTATGAGATTAATGTTCGGACAGGGGAGCCTAATTTCGGCGCCGATAAGCCGATCATACCGGGGATGACGGTTGAGGTGGATATCTTGACCGGTAAAAAGACGGTTCTCGAATATTTGATGAAACCCGTGCTGCGCGCTAAGCAGTATTCTTTGACTGAGCGCTGATGCAACACTTTTTGATCTCTACAGATTTATCTTTGGGCGATCGCTGGAAGGCGGCTTTCCCGAAAGGCCGGGTAACGACGTCATTGAAACAGGCTTTGAGGGTGGCAAAAAAAACGGCGCCTTTTTATTGGTTGGATCGCCGCCTGTTGCAGGCGACGGACGAACTCGAAATAGTTGAAACTTTCGGAATGCGCGGCAAACTGGTCTTATTGTCCCCGAAACCCGGTCAAGTTGAGGCGTCCAAGTACATAAGAGCTGGTGCAATGGGGTATTGCCATGTTGGTTCTCCGGCGAATAAGTTTCGAGAAGTTGCTGTTGTCTTGGAAAACGAAGGGTTCTGGATGCCCAAAGAGATGATCCAGCGGATCACACAAGTAACACGGAGATTCGGCAGTAAAAAATTCAACCCGGATCAGGATCCGAATGAACTGACCCATCGGGAACGAGCGGTCGCAGAACTGGTTGGTTTGGGTGCCAATAACGCTGAGATTGCGCGTAAACTCAATATGAGCGAACGGACCGTTAAATCGCACTTGACATCTGTATTCCAGCAATTAAAAGTCCGTGATCGAGTTCATTTGGCCTTGGTCATGAACCGACTTCCGATTGGTCAAGAAATCGATCACTAAGCCTATGGCGCCTGCGCCAAGGGTCAAAAAAAACTCAAAATCTGCCCTTAAGTACGATGTTAATCGCACTCCCCACGTTTATCCTGCATAAATCGAAATTCCGTTAAATAGCGGCCACCGTTGCGCCGTTGATCAATCGAAAGGGTTATTATGAGCACCACACAAATTGCAGAAATCCAGGATATTCAAGGCGTAGCCTATGCCGTTGACGCCGATGGTGAACGTCGACAATTAAAATCTGGTGATGTTTTATTCGATGGTGAAAGTGTCGAAACCAGTGATGGTGGCGTTGTTGAATTACTGCTTGTTAATGGCCAACCGTTGACGATTGCGGGTGAGCCGCTGTTTTTGATTAGTGCAGACCTGATAAGCGATGCCGCACCCAGTGAGGATGAAAGTGCATTGCAAGCCGAAACCTTGGATGAGCTCCTCGCCGAAGGTGAGATCGAAAGTCTTGAAGAGATCATTGAGGCCGGCGAAGAAGATCCCGAAAATTTGGATGACCTATTAGCCTCGGCAGAAGAGGACCCAGCCGCCTCTGGGTTTGATTTTGATGCGCTTAACGATTTGGATGCAACTGCGGCCGGTGGAGACTCTGGCGATTCTGGTGATGGTGGTTCAACCATTGTTCAAGCAACCCGTATACAAACTGGTGGCGACAATACTTCCGCGACGCAAACCGAAGGTAATACACAAGCCTCGAACACGCCTACGACCGCGACAGGCACGGCCTCTAACCCGATTCCAGTAGCAGTCAGCGATGCCTTTTTAATCACGGAGGATACTGCGTCCGCGGGCGACTTGGCTGAGAACGATGCCCTGTTTGGTGGTGAAACCTTCGCCCTGTTGGAAGGCGCTGGGCCAATAAATGGCACGCTCTCGCTTAACAATGATGGAACCTTCGTTTACACGCCAACTGCAGATTTTGTGGGTGAAGATAGTTTCCAGTACGTCGTCACGGATCCAACAGGGGACACGTCGGTTGCAACCGTTAGTCTGACGGTTGAGCCGGTCAATGATGTGCCTGTAATCGTTGTAAGCGACGTGGCCACTTTTGTGGAAGATAGTGGTGCCGCTGTCGGCGATGTGGTCGCAAGTTATACAACCTCAGATGTTGATAATCAGTTGGTGACGGTGACGTTGTCAGACACGACCCATTATGCTTTGAATAGCGAAAACAATACGGTAACGCTGACTGAGGCTGGCCTCGCTCTCGTCAACGATGGCCAGCAACTTCCTGTCTTTGGTTTGACCCCAAGCGATGACTTGATCGATGGCGTGCCGCAGTCGGTAGAACCTGTTGTGATCTCGGTTAACGACGCGCCAACGATCGTTGTGACGGCTAATAGTTTCATTGAGGACGCTGATGGTCTAGCGGCCGGGGTAACGGTTGCAGGAACCTTCACGACATCCGATGCCGAAAGTGATGATCTGACGGTGAATTTCACGCCGAATACCAATATCAACGGTCATTACAGTCTTGACCCGGAGAGTAATCAGGTTGTGCTCACTCAATCTGGGGTTGATGTGGTCAATGCCGGCGGTGTGTTGGATGCAATAAGTCTGACGGTAACCGATAACGGCGTCGGTGCCTTGACAAGCACAGCGAGTGATACGCCGGTTATTACGGGCACTAATGATGCACCAGAAATCGTGGTTGCAGCCAATGACTTTACGGAAGATGCGGGCGGATTAACGGCCGGTGTGAGTGTGGCGGGGACCTTTACGGTATCAGATAATGATGGCGATGCTTTAAGTGTTGCCTTCACGAATGCTACAACGCATTACGAACTCGATTCCGCGAATAACCAAGTGCTTTTAACTCAGGCGGGTATTGATGTCATCGATGCTGGCGGTTCGTTAGACCCAATTGCGTTGACCGTGTCCGACAGTGCTGAGAATCCTTTGACGAGTACCGCAAGTGGTACGCCTGTCGTCGCAACTATCAATGATGCGCCAGTGATTACGGTCGTTGCGAGTGATTTTACCGAGGACTCGGCTGACTTGGTCCCGGGACAGAGTGTGGCGGGAACCTACGTCGCAGCTGATGAAGATAATGATACATTGACGGTTGCCTTTACTAACCCAACCACGCATTACCAGCTCGATACCGAGAATAATCAGGTGTTGCTGACCCAAGATGGCATTGATGTCATTAATTCTGGCGGTGCGCTGGACCCAATTGTATTGACCGTCATCGACAGCGGTGCCGGCTCCTTAACGGCATCAGCAAGTGATGCGCCAATCGTAACCGAGGTCAACGACCCGCCCGAAATAACAGGCGATTTGGCCTTGACGATGGCTGAAGGTGGTCGCTACGCGCTGGTTGCGAGCGATTTAGGGTTTACTGACCAGGATGACACGGCTGTCACCTTCACGATAGCCAATCCAGAAAATGGCAAAGTGCAGGTTAATGGTGTTGATGCTTTGACCTTTACCAGTGAGGAGCTTTCAGCTGGGCTGGTAACCATTGTCCACGATGGTTCAGAAACCACTGAAGCTGCGTTCACCGTAACGGTCGAAGATGCAGACGGCGCGAGCAGCACTGCGTCATTGTCGGTTGCCGTGGTATCAGTTGACGAAGGGCCAGTCGCGCAGGCCGATGCCATCACGGTGACATCGGAAGAGCCAATTGTCGTTGACGTGTTGAGTAATGATTTGGCAGCGCCTGGCGTCAATTTGAGTGTGACAAATGCGGTTTCTTCTGTGCAGGCGTCGGTTAGCTTCAATGATGATGGGACCTTGAATTATGTACCAAGGCCGGGCTTTGTGGGTGTGGATGTCGTCACCTATACCGTCAGCGATGGTCTGGGTGGTTTTACGACCGCAACGGTCACGGTCACTGTCGAAGGCGTGAATGAAGGGCCGGTTGCCTCCCCCGATGTGATCACAATTGCAGCAGATGCGCTCTCCAGTGGGATTAATGTACTTGGGAATGATCAAGATCCAGAAGGTGGCGCACTCGAGATCATCTCAGTCACTTCTGAAAGTGCCGAAGCCGGTAGTATTGTCACGGTCAATCCTGATGGAACACTGAATTATCAACCTGCCGTAGGATTCGTCGGAACAGATACGGTGACTTATGTTGTTCGAGATGCCAGTGGTGCAACGAGCACAGCAACGGTAACAGTGAATGTTGTTGCGCTTGATAATGGCCCGGTTGCCGTCGACGATGTGGCCGTGATGGATAGCGAAGCCGTGGCGGTTAACATTGATGTCCTTGGAAATGACCTTGCCATAGATCCGAGCCGATTATCGATTGCACAGGATTCGATTAGTTCAATAGCGGGCGCAATTGTCAGTCTAAATGAAGATGGCACGCTTAATTATGAGCCGCCAGCCGGGTTTACAGGTAATGATACGATTACCTACAGCGTAATTGATGGTGAGGGCGGTGTGACCACCGCAACGCTTGTTGTTACAGTCCTTGGCCCGAATGTCGGACCGACCGCTGTCGATGATTCGATCACTGTCGAAGAAGACACTTTCACCATCAACATTGATGTGCTTTCGAACGATACCGACCTGAACAATGACCCACTAACGGTGCTTTCGGCCTCGGCGACATTCGGTACCGTAACGGTTAACCCGAATGGCACGCTGAACTATCGTCCAGTTGAGAATGCCACCGAGGCGGACCAAATCACTTATCGGATTGGAGATGGTAGTGGGGAAACGTCGGAAGCGACGTTAACGGTTAACATCACGCCCGTGAATGATGCGCCTGAGGCGAATGAGACATCGACCTCGACCCTTGAAGACACGCCTATTGCAATTTTGAACGTCCTGAACAACGTCACGGATCTAGATGGGGATGACCTAAGGGTAGTATCCGCGTCGGTTGAGCCGGCCTTCGGTGGCAACGTCACAATCAATGATGACAACACGCTGAGCTATGCGCCTGCGGCCAACTATTTCGGCTCAGATTCGATCACTTATAGTGTGTCGGATGGCTCGACAACGGCCACGAGCACCGTGTCGATTGAAGTCATCGCTGTGAACGACGCGCCGGTTGTAGTCGATGAAGTGCTCACAACCACAGAAGACCAAGGCGTTTTGGGTATCGTCGTAAGAGACAATGACAGCGATGTTGAGGGCGAAGTCTTAACCATAACGGCGAACGAGACATCTTTGAACGGTGGTGCAGTGTCGGTTAACGCCGATGGTTCTATTAACTACCAGCCGAAAAGTAATTTCAATGGTACTGATACGATTGAATATTTCGTAACAGATGCTTCGGGCGAGACAACTGGAGGTGCCGTTCTTGTCACGGTTACAGCAGTTGATGATGAGCCTGTGGCCTCAACCGCGACGTTAGAAACCGCCGCCGGGGTTCCGATAGAAGGCGACTTAACTGAAAGCGTGATCTTGGGTGACGGAGCGACCACGTTTAGTTTAACGCCTGGCGCTGAGCCACAGCATGGCGTTGTGACGCTGAACGATGATGGGACCTATTCCTACACACCCGACGAAGGATTTAGCGGAATTGAGCGGTTTGGTTACACGGTAACCGATGAAGATGGTGATGTTGCGTCTTCAATTATCACGATCTCGGTTGTGTCCGATGATTTTCAAGCGAATCAACCAGGCGATTTGCCAGATGATATCCCAGTGGCTGCAGGCGATGCTTTCACGCTACAAGAAGATACCTTGGTTACGGCTCAAGTTGGTCAGAACGACGATTTATCGGACGATGGTGGTAACGTCTTTACCGTTGAGGAAAGCAACGGGCCAGCGCATGGCACGGTAATTATGGCGGGTAATGGCGTCTTCACATATACCCCAGAGGCCAACTTTTTTGGTCAAGATGCCTTTGTTTATACGTTAACAGACGCGAATGGCGATACCAGCACAGCGACCGTTTCTTTGACAATTGAAGGCGTGAACGACGCGGCGCAGTTTGAAGGCGATCTGATCGGCACGATGCTTGAAGATAGTGGCCTTGAACGCCCACTTTCAGAACCTGTATCCCCCCTGACGGGTACAATTAATGTGACCGATGTCACCGGTGGGGCGTTGGAAGATACCGACGTCGAGGGCGTGAATGCGCTTGGAACCTCAGAAGGTTTTCGGGTTGCGATCGAGGGTGATTATCCGCAGCCACAAAACGGCGTGGCAACGATTGATGGAAACGGCAACTGGACTTATACCCCGAATCCCAACTTTAACGGTGATGATCAGTTCACGGTTTTAGTAACTGATGACCTTGGTAATGTAGAGAGTCAGGTCGTTAATGTTACCGTTGAGGCGGTGACTGACCTTGCATCTGATGACGATACCTTCAGTGTTGATGAAGATGGTGTTTTAGAGGCCAGCGTTGCCAATAACGACAGCACCATCTCCGGCGGGGCGCTCACCTACGCATTGGCGGCTGGCGCAACCACCGCCAATGGCGAATTGTTGTTTAACGAAGACGGCAGCTACACCTATACCCCGAATACCGATTATTACGGCACCGACAGTTTCAGTTATGTCGTAACCGATGCCGCCAGTGGCGAGAGTAGTACGCAAGCGGTCACGATTACAGTGAACCCGATTGTAGAAGCCAATGCCATCAGCATCGATGGTATTGAAGGTGATTCCGGTGTTGCTGGTGATTTCCAGACCAACGATACAACCCTCACGGTCTCCGGCAGCCTTGAAAAAGCCATCGCCAGCGATGAGCGGGTCGAGATTTCAACCGACGGCGGAGCAACCTGGACGATGGCCACGGTCGATGGCACCAACTGGTCGTATGAGGACCCAACGGCGCAGGACGCATCTTTTACCTATGAGGCGCGCATTGCTGGGCCCGGCGACAGTGTTGGCGCAACGGCCGAACAAGCGGTGACGATTGATACCACACCACCAGTTGCAACCATTCAACTGGACGATGCGGTGACATCGGACAACATAATCAACGCACAAGAATCTGGTGAAGCGATCACCATCTCCGGCAGTGTCGGAGGTGATGTGCGTGCGGGCGACACTGTGACGCTCACCGTAAATGGCGTGCAAAGTCAGGGAGTGGTCGAAAGTGTTGAGGGCGCGCTCCGTTTCAGTGCCGAGGTTCAAGGTTCTGATTTGGTGGCGGATGGCGACCTGACCATCGATGCGGCGATCACAACAACCGATGACGCGGGTAATATTAGCGAAGTGGCAACGGATGTTCAGACTTACACGGTCGATCTCGAGGCTTTCGCGACGATCACGGTTGAAGTTTTGCCTGAGTTAGAGGGCGTGGCCCTTGAAAACGCGATTGCGGTTGCGGCTTACCGTGGTGACACCCTTAATATTACGGGTGTTGCTGGTCAAGATGCGGCAGACGGGGGCGAGATAACCTTAACGGTCAATGGCAATGTCTATACGGGTACCGTTGACGAGGAAGGTACGTATAGCATTGCTGTCGCTGCAGCTGACTTGGTTGATGCAGAGAGCGCTGAGGGCACGACGCGCGCAATATCAGTCACGGTTGAGGCAAGCGACGAAGCCGGTAATCCGGCAACAGCGTCCGCAGAAACCGATGTTTTGGTGCGCCCTGTTCAGCAGGTGCAGTTCACCGATAATTTTGTTGACGGCGTGAGCTACACCACAACCTCTGGTCTGTCGGGCACAACGGGCACGAATGAAAGTACCGGTGAAGCCAGCGCTCAAGGCTCTTTTTTATATCGTGCGGGCGACACCATTACCTTGACGCTCGGTAGCGTCATCATTGCTGAATTTAGCGCCGATCAAGTTCAGGGCGATGTGCTCTTCTTGCAAGATATTGCCGGTGTTGCTTTGAGTGATGTGAACAACGAATACGTTGAAAACATGGCGATTTTTCTTCAGGCATTTGATGCTGACGCGAACCCCGACAACGGTATTCAGATTACGCCAGAGACGGCTGCTTTCTTTGAAGGCTATACAGACGCTGGAACGGGTGAGGCGCTTAACTTAGCGACGGCTGGTAAGCAAATGTTAGCCAATGCGTTATCAGCCGCAGATGAATTCACGCCCGAGGGCTTTGTTTTTACGGCTGTCTCAGAAACCGACCCTGTTCAAGAAGATGGTTCGCAAAACGTATTTGAAACGGAGGCGCTTGATCACGTCGCTGAGACCATTGAAGACTTGTCTGGCGTTCGTGATCCAGAAGTGTTTGATGAACGAACCCCGGATACAATCGATGTTCCTGGCGGAATCATAGACTACAACTTCAATTTCGATGCGGGCCAGAATGGCGAGATCACCTTTACCCGGGATGATCTTTTAGTCGGGGCGGTGCCACAACAGGTCACCTACGATAATCTTGAGGTATCCGAAGTTGCGCTCTCTGAAGGTTTTACAGAGATCGGCGAGTTAACCTTTGATGAAGCAACCGGTGTTTACACGATTGCGCTCAATGAAGGTATTACCCGAGCAGATGTTTCGGGTTTAACCGTTGATTACCAAGTTCGCGACTGGACGGCGGTAGTTGATGCAGTCGCGACGACCCTTGATGAATCCGCATTAACTGCCGTTGATGACACGGTCCAAGGCGATGAAGATACAGCGATTCTTGGAAGCGTCGCGGATAACGATACGACGACCTCGGGCGGTACGCTCTCTTATGCGGTAAATACGGATCTTTTCGTAGCCGAAAACGAAGACGGCTCGTTTACCTTGAGCCAAGGTGTCTTAACCCTTGATCCTGAATTCTCTCAAAATGGACAATACAGCTTTCAGCCGAATGAAAACTACAATGGTACAGATAGTTTTTCGTACACAGTAACGGATGGTGAAAGCGGTGAACGCGCCGTTCAAACAGTCACGATAACAGTTGATGCAGTCAATGATGCTCCGGTTATTACGAGCGCGGCTCAGGCAGGAGATGTTGTTGAAGAGACGACGCTGACGGCGTCGGGTGCAGTGACATCGAGCGATGTTGATACGACGGCGACGGCGTCTTACACGACGACGGATACGGCGACGTACGGCACGTTCACGTTGAACGCTGAGACTGGGGCATGGGACTTCGCCCTAGATAATACGAATGGCTCGGTTCAGGCTCTTGATGCGGGCGAGACATTGACTGAAACTTTTACGGTAACAGTGACGGATGATCAAGGCGCGACGGACACCCAAGACGTTGTTGTGACGATCACGGGTGCCGATGATGTTGCGACGATCGATGGCACGACGACGGTTGCGACCGGCAGCGTTACGGAAGACGACGCGACAACGGCCAACGGTGATATCGATGCGACGGACATCG
>Ga0209223_10003671_pt1 | contig 14479 bp, 10 predicted proteins | sample COG_06_FD_184750 | JGI IMG/M metagenome (GOLD analysis project Ga0209223, IMG submission 184750) | Pelagic Microbial community sample from North Sea - COGITO 998_met_06 (SPAdes) (version 2) | ecosystem: Environmental > Aquatic > Marine > Neritic zone/Coastal water | place: Helgoland, sampling...
ATCGGTAATAAAATTTAATGCGCTATCATCTTTTTTTATCAATTTAAATTGATTTACCAATCTATCACCAAACGCCATCAAATCTGTATCTTCAGGGAAATAAGGAGCATTTCCTGAGGTTAGTTTACCCAAAGTAAGCACATCATCCATTAGGTCTATCATTTTAGAGATTGCTTCTGTAATCCGTTTAGTTACAACTGCATACTTTTCAGGCTCCTGTTTAACTCCTTGATTGTTTAGCATCTCGAGCAACTCAGCATTAGACTGAATAACTGCGAGAGGAGTTCTAAACTGATGAGATGCCACAGTAATAAAACTCGACTTTAAGAGTCCCAGCTCTTTTTCCCGCAGCAGCGACTCTTCCAATTCTTTATTGGAAATAGCTAAGCTTTGCATTGAATTATATAATTCAATACTTTTTGACTCAAGCAGTTGCTCTGCCGCTTTACGCGCTGCAACTTCTCTTTGACGAGCTTTTTCGATTAATTCAGGGTTCATAACAAATTCAAATTTTATTGACCTGTAATCTAACTTTTTCACCATCACCCTCTTCTCCTATTTTTACGACGTCCACATTCTCTTCAAAATGTGCAGCAGCTCCTTTTATGAGCCCAATGGCTAAATCAGACATTTTTCTTGATGAATAGTAATTTAACACCATCTCATTTTCATCTTTCATTTCAGCTTCAAATCGAGGTAACTCAGCATCCGGATAAAGCTTTAAAACTTCAGGGTGAATATATTGGTCTATTGAGTTTAAAAAGCTAAACAAATTTGGCTTTTCCATAAACATAGGATATTTGGTTTTTAGGGTAGTGAAAAAATATTCACCAAAAACCATTAACAAAGCTGGAACGGGAAGCCCTTTTATTTCGGAAAGTTTTGCGACCATTTTGAACATGTCTTTATGGCTGTAGGTTCCAACAGAGGTATAAACACCTTCGGAATCAAGTTCGCATTCATCAATTATCTGCTGAACCACGTCCAAACCAAATTCATTTTCAACTAACTCTAAAAATTCTGTAAATACAATTCCTTTCATAATTTATCTTTTTTTAAATATTATTTCAAAACAGCTACCTTCTCCAAGTATTGATCTAGCGGAAATGGCACCCTTATTAACTTCAACATATTCTTTTGCAATGTTCAACCCCAATCCTGTACCTTGAATTTCTGTAACATTATCTGCACGAAAAAAAGCATCAAACAGATGCAAAGATTGCTCTTTAGGAATACCTATACCGTAATCTTTCACTAATAAAGACACTTCTTTAGCTTTAAAGTGTATAATCAACTCAGGATTATCTTTACCTACAGAATATTTAAAAGCATTACTGATCAAATTAGACAAAGTATGCTCAAGCAATTTTGCATCTAAATATACCTCGTAAGCTTTTCCTTTTATCGCGACATTTATACTTCTGCCATCTGCTTGAACCGAATCATATTCCTCTGCCAAGGTTTTACAGAACATAACCAAATCCAAATAGGCAGGAGAATAAGTTACCTTTCCTGAATTGAGCTTACCAAGTGTAAGTACATCATCCATTAGAGACGTCATTGTGGAAATTGCCGATGTGATGCGGGCAGATACTTGCGCATACTTTTCAGGCGTTTGTTTTTTTTCCATACTATTAAACATTTCCATTAAATGCGTATTTGACTGAATGACTGCTAAAGGTGTTCTAAACTGATGTGATGCAACAGTAACAAAGCTAGCTTTTAAATTACTTAACTCTTTTTCTTTGATTAATGACTTTTTTAACTTCTTTTCACTATTTCTCAATGCTATTGTTCGCTCTTTTTCCTTGCTTAACGAATTTTCCAATTTTAGTTCGTTTGCTCTGAGTTCCTTCGTTTTTTCTTGAACACGATTTTCTAGGATTACATTAAGATTCTCAATTGTTTGCTTGTTCACTATTCTATCTGTAATGTCAAATTCAACAAACATAAACCCCATAAGCTTTTTAGCATTATCGAATAAAGGCTGAATGTTTAAATCTACCCAATACTCATTACCATTCTTGGATTTTCGCACTAACTCCACAGAAATTTTTTTCTGCTTATCCATTGCTATACTCACTTTTTCATAAAACGAAACACTCGTTTTATCAAACAAATAATAAGTAGAATTTTTACCAATTATCTCACTCAAAGAATAACCAGAGCGCTCTAAAAAAGCATCGTTGGCCCAGGTTATTTCTCTATTGTTATTTAACATGAGAACACCATTGTTCGTGTTTTTGGCAACGAAAGACAATTTGGTGTTTTCCTCTTCAGCTATAACACGCTTAGTAATATCGGTTCCATAACCTATTACGAAACGAAATTTACCCTTCTCATCTAATATAGGATTAAAGCTTCTTAACACTACTTTTCGTCTCCCATTTTTAAGAGTAAATTCGTCTAACCAGGTTTCAGGTGTTTTAGTTCTCATTATTCTATTGAAAAGCTTGCGGCGTTCAACTGCTTTTTCATCTGAAATCCCCTTAAAATTAACATAATCAAAATCATCCTTCCCAATTAGAAAATTTCGAGTTACAGGATCTTGAATTCCATTCGGATTAACAAATAGATATCGATGTTTCTTATCAAATACTGCAACATCAGAAGGTATACTATTCAGTATCCGTTCATAAAAATCTTTTTGACTTTGAATTTCATCCTTTAAACCAATAAGGCTTTTTTCATTTTCTTCTACTTGATTGATAAAATTGGTAATGTCAGAAGCGTAAATATTTACATAATTAAATTCTTCGACATATACCAAGGTTAGCGCATAATGCCTTTTATTTCTAGTCTGAATAATCCTTTCCGAATTCCTATTTTCTTTAACTTTCTTGAAATAACCGAGTAAAACGCGATCGTTTAAATTGTTTTCTTTGATCTTAAAGTCTGAGAGAAAATTTATAGTACTCGCCGTATTATTATATACGAGTTCAAATTTTTCATTAAACCTTAAAATTGGATTTGGATTCTCTGAAGGAAACTTGGATAATTCACTTATTTTCTTTTGAGCTGCATTTAATTCTGCATTTTTTTTAATTAAACGAGTTGAAACCTTTTTTGACTCGGTTATATCCCTAAGAGATACCTGAAAAAATTCATCGTCCCCATACGGTAATAGCTTTGCTAAAAAAGAAACATCCGTCAACTTTCCATCTTTGGCTTCGACTTGCGTATCAAAATGTGCTTGACCAATACTTTTTAAGTCATTAATTTCACTTTCCATCCTTGCCTTTTCCTCTTTTGGAAATAGCTCTACTATAGTTAGAAGGCGAATATCTTCTGCAGAAAAGCCAAGCAGCTCTGTGGCGGCTTTATTTGAATCAACAAACTTATTTGAAGTAGCACTAAAAATTAAAATCGCATCCCCCGCATGTTCAAACAAAGTAAAGTGTTTTTCTTGAGAAACTTTGAGTTCCTCCCCTAGCATATTAACACCAGTAATTATGGCATCTATTTCATCTAGTGAATCCGAAGGGACAAGAGTATTGTCGAAATTTCCTAAAGCTAATTGAAGTATAAATTCTTGTATTTGATAAAAGCGCTTATCCACCTGAGCTTTCATTAAAATCTAATTGTTTATATAGCCATTCAATCGCGTCATCTTTTTCGTTAAAAATTTTCATTTCCGTTCTTGAATTCTTAAATCCAAGAAAAAAATTAGCAATGATTCTAGTATAAAATGAATTTACGATTAATGCAACGCTAACATTTCGTGGATTGTCATTCTGGGATTGAGAATACCAGTCCCTTGCTTGTTTTGATATACTCTTAATATTAGCAGTATCAATAATTGTTGCAAAATAATTAATCTCAGCTACCAATTTTTCGGAAAGCTCCATATCTTCTTTTGCATCCTCCAATTGAATTGCAGCATTCGCTTTACACTCTACAAATATTATATTATTTTCGATTAGCCAAGCTTTAGAGCATCTAGTTTGATGCTCTGTAGATACTTTTAATGATTCGTAAAAGTTTTGTACCATATCCATAAAAGCATTTATTTAAATGTAATTACTATTAATCGTTAGAAAGAATGCTGCCATTGCACTTTTTGTAAGCCTAATTCTAAAAACGTGGGTTTAACTTTATTTTTTTAGCCATCGGTCGATAAGCTTCAATAATTCTGGAGCAGAATATGGCTTCGAAACAAAATCTGCGGCTCCTAAATCCAATCCATGTTTAATATATTTTTGTTCTGTTTTGGCCGTCAGGAATATAAATGGAGGAAATTCGGATGCATCCACAAGCGTCTTTAACTTTGCTAAAACCTCGAAACCATCCATTTTAGGCATATTTATATCACAAATCACCAAGTCGGGAGATGTTTTGGAGAACATCTCTACACCTTCCTCTCCATCTCCTGCTTGAATGACCTCATGGCCATAAACTTCTAATATTTCCGTTAACGTTTCACGTAAAAGCAGATCATCCTCAATAGTCAATAACTTCCCCATAGCAGCTCTTTTCAGTTCTAATGCAAAACTATGACCTTATATCAATCTTGACAAACAACAATTTCCGAATGCAGACATTGACTTACCCAACGAAACTGAAGGTCAATTTACATATACAGACCTGAGACTTATAAGTATTTGAAAACAAAGGTCTTAGCTAGAGGCAAACCCCCTGATTCACTGCTAGAGATTAATGTTGAGTTTCCCAAAGTAACGATAGGTGATTGAGCGTTAATACACCTTATTGACAATAAAATTGGGGAAAATAAAAGCGTAGAAACGCTTGATTTTAAAAACTTCTCCGCTTTAGTGACCTCCGCTGGCGATAGTTCAAATTTTTTAGAGGATCTGAAATACCCAACACCCACCTCTAATTTATCTAGTTCTTTGCTTGGAGTAAAATTAATATATACTATATAATCACTCAAATAATATTGTTTACAATTATTAAAAAAGGTCTTAATCAATAAAAGTGTATCTTTGTAATTGTACTTAATACAATAACTATATGGAAATTGCAATAATTGCGCATGACGGAAAGAAAGCTGAGATGGTTCAGTTTTTAAATGAACAAGCAGAAACCCTTCACAACAATGAAGTAACACTTATATCAACAGGAACGACAGGTTCAAAGGTAGAAAAAGCAGGTTTTAAAGTGACTAAATTATTATCCGGACCAATCGGAGGGGACGCCCAAATAGCTGCGCGCGTTGCCGAGGGGAAATGTGATATTGTTATTTTCTTCAGAGATCCACTAGACAAACATCCGCACGAACCAGATATCTCAATGCTTATGAGAATTTGTGATGTTCATGACGTACCCTTAGCAACAAATCCAGCAAGTGCCAATCTCCTCTTTAAGGGGCTAATAAACTAAACCTAATTTTATCAACGAGATGAAATTGATGTCGGCACCATATCACTATCTTTGGTATTATATCGACACGAAAATTAAAGAAATAGACATAGGCTAGATAACCGTTTTGAAACATTACTTCTCATTATTATTTTAGTTCCAAAAGAAAGCGTAAAGAGCTACCAAGACTAATATTACCGCAAATGAACCAGCATTAAATATTGGAGATGTTTTAAAGGTAGCCGTATTTATTTGTATCCCTTTTTCATCCACTTCTCCCCTATTTTGAATAAAACTAACAACCGCTATTATGGCCATCGTTATTAGAACAGTATATCCCATTTGATGCAGAAATGGAAGATCAACAAAAAATGAACTATCTATCCAGTTTTTTGGACCTATCTTGAAGTACATTGCAACCGGAATAGATGTAATTACACCTATTATCGCTGCCTTATTGGTTGACTTTTTCCAAAACAGCCCTAACATAAATACTGCTAAAATACCTGGACTCACAACCCCCGTATACTCCTGAATAAATTGAAATGCCTGATCAATACCCCCCAACAATGGAGCCATAATCGCTCCTATAACTAATGCCAACGTTGCACTGATTCTTCCCATACGAACAAGTTCCCGATCGCCTGCATTTTTATTAATATAAGGCTTGTAAATATCCATCGTAAAAATAGTAGAGGTAGAATTTAACATTGAAGCAAGGGATGATACAATTGCAGCAGAAAGTGCTGCAAAAGCCAAGCCCTTTAACCCTACCGGTAAAAACTGAAGAAGCCAAGGATATGCATTATCTGGATGCTCCGAAGTCGGTATATTTTGCCCCCCTACATCACCTAGTCCAGACATAATGTCAACATCTGCCGTCATAACAAATGCTGCGATTCCTGGTATAACGACCACTAAAGGGATAATTAATTTAAGAAAAGCGGCTAATAAAATCCCTTTCTGCGCTTCTTTCAAAGATTTAGCCGCAAGGGTTCTTTGAATAATATATTGATTGAATCCCCAATAATAGAGATTGGCTACCCACATCCCCCCAACGAGGACAGCAATACCTGGTAGATTACTATATTCAGGATTTTCTTTATCCAAAATCATTGCAAAGCGCTCTGGAGCTTCATTATATATTGTGGAAAGGCCTGCAAAAAAACCATCTCCACCAGAAACGGTATCTAATGCCAAATAAGTTGTTACTAGACCCCCCAATATCAAAAATATGACTTGAATCACATCTGTCCAAGCCACGGCAGAAAGACCTCCATAAAGAGAATAGGAGGCGGCAAACAATGACAACCCCATCACACCATAAATCATCGGAATACCTAAGATTGTTTCTAGAGCTAAAGACCCTAAGTAAAGTACTGAAGCAATATTTACAAAAACATAAAGAGATATCCAAAACACAGCTAAGATTGTTTTTAGTTCCTTAGAGTAACGTTTTTCAACAAATTCTGGAATAGTATAAATACCCTTTTCTATAAAAATTGGTAAGAAATATTTGCCCACAACAATTAAAGTTATTGCTGCCATCCATTCATATGAAGCAATTGCCAAGCCCACCTTATAACCCGAGCCAGACATACCAATAAATTGTTCTGCAGAAATATTTGCAGCAATTAACGAAGCTCCAATCGCCCACCAGGGTAAAGATTTACTTGCCAAAAAATAATCTTCAGCACTTTTTTGTTGGCCTTTCTTATTTCGTGAAACCCAAGTTCCAATAAATAAAACTAATACTGCATATGCTATAAAAACGGCATAATCTAAAACTTCAAACTGACTATTCATAGTTGGATTAATAAAGGATGTACTGGAGTTATTCTGTAATTATTATTAGCTTAAAACAAATTTATTTACAACAAAATAATTTTCGTAAAGTAACAATATTTTTGTTATTGTACAAAATACTATAATATATATATTAATAGATATACTCTATGTTATTAAAAAACCAAAAGAAGTGATTTACTATTTATACCGTTAGAAAAGCAGAACACAGTAAAACTATTCCAGATATCGTTGAAGTATTAAAATTCATTTAGTTAAATTCCTTGGTTGAAAACTAAATAATCGCTATTATTGTAATTAATACCATAACTTTGTTTTTATCTAATACTAAATGAAATTGAGTTCCTTAAGAATACATACTTTTTTTATTTTATTTATAATGATATCATGGCCATGTCAATTGATTTTTTCACAAGTGCAAAAGGTGGAAGTATTAAAAAAAGAAGGTAAGTGGTCACTTTTAGTTGATGGACAGCCCTATTACATTAATGGAGCTGGAGGTGATGATTACCTTGATATTCTTAAAGCTGCAGGAGGGAACACAATAAGAACTTGGGGCACAGAAAACGCCCAATACATATTAGATGAAGCGCAAAAAAGAGGACTTAAAGTCATGCTAGGGCTATGGGTTCAGCATGAAAGACATGGTTTTGATTATGACAATAAGATCAAAGTGAAAGCTCAACTGGATAATTTCAGAAAAGAGGTCAACAAGTATAAAAATCATCCTTCCTTATTAGTTTGGGGAATAGGTAATGAATATGAATTAAACTACACGAATACCAAAGTATGGGCCGCTGTGAATGATATTGCTAAAATGATTCATGAAGAGGATTTAAATCACCCTACTTCTACCGTTACTGCTGGAACAAGTGCAGATAAGTTAAAGTTCGTAATGGAACAATTACCAGAAATTGATATTTATGGCATTAATACATATGCAGATGTTTCAAATGTAAAGACTGTATTAAAAAAAGGCGGCTTTGAAAAACCTTATATGATTACAGAATGGGGGCCAACCGGGCATTGGGAATGTGCTAAAACCAGATGGAGTTCTTCGGTTGAGCAAACAAGCACTGAAAAAGCAGAATCGTACCTATCCCGTTTCAATGACGCTATCAATTCACAAAGAGATCAGTGCATAGGCTCTTTTGCTTTTTTGTGGGGACAAAAACAAGAATACACTTCCACATGGTATGGATTATTTACAGATAAAGGAATGCCAACAGAGGCTATCGATGAATTGCAATATTGTTGGTCAGGAAGTTATCCAGAAAACAGATCTCCTCGAATCGACTCAGTATTATTTAATGGAAATAAGCTATTTTTAAATAGCATATCAAATGCTAGGGAGAAAAGTATAGTTAAACTTTTCGCTTCCGATACGAATGAAGATAAACTAAATTACAATTGGGAACTTTATCCGGAAAGCTCTGATCTAAAGACAGGAGGAGATGCTGAGAACAAGCCCCCTATGATTACAGGAAAAATAAAAGGCGCAAAAACATCAACTATTACAATGACATCTCCAATAAATGAAGGACGTTACCGTTTATTTGTTTTTGTAGATGATGGAGAAAAAACAGCTTATATGAACATTCCTTTTTATGTGCAGAGCAGTTTAGATATTAAATCAAGTAGAATTCGTTTAAAAACACAAGAATTGGAAGAATATGAATAAGAAGCTATATAGTTTGTTAATTTCCTTACTAATGATTCTTGTGCAAGCTTTTGGACAGTCAAAACAAGATTCTGCCATGTTCAAACCTAACTCTGGAGGTTTGCAGCCAAAGGTTTACCAAAAAGGATTGAGCAACATTAACGTTTCTGGGTATTATAGATTTAGCGCTAACTATTCAGTAATGGATATGCAATACCCTGAAATGGGTGAATTAAAAAACCGCTTATTTCTTGGAGACGATAGTAATCTGCCACAACTTAGTACAACAATAACGGTTATACCTTCTAAAAATACCTCATTTTCTTCTGATCTATATATCTGGACGCCGCTTACAGGATCTGAAAATGATTATGTTAAAGGCTTATTATTAGGGGTAAACCTTGCCGGAACACATTCTACAAAATTCGGAACATTTGGCATTAAAACAGGTGGAATTAACTGGTACAAAATGAGTCCATTTACATTTGCTACTAATACAGGATACAATAGGTTTAGTCTTTTTGAAAGAAATCCATGGGATCCGAATACTCGAAATGTTTTTGAACGATATGATACTTTTTACAGTAACGGATCCTTGAGTCAAGATGTTCGCTGGGGACAGCAAGCCTTTCACGGGTTCATTTTTGAAGGAAAAGAACTGCCGAAAGATTTTTCATTCGCCTTTATGTACGGGAAATCTCAATTGAACGGAGGAGCTGTTCCAACTCCCAATTCGCTTACTGCTGGTCGTATTCGTAAAGATATTGGAAAAAGTTTTGTAAGTGTAAATGGAATTCGAAGTCACACCTACTCTGATAGCCTTTCCCTTGAATTAATTGGATTTAACTTGGTTACTTCAGAATTTCAATTTAATCTAAATGACAAAATAACAGTATCTGGGGAAGTTGGCTCGGGAAATTATTTTTCACCATCTGCTACAGGAAAATGGGGTGAAGCCTTAGATATAAAAGTGAATTTTTCAAAAGACATCACTTTTTTTCCAATTGAGATTCGCTACTTTCAAATCAGCCCTAATGTAATCAATAACAATGGCGTGTTCTGGAATTCTTCTGTGCAAGAATATTCACAATCCAACACCGCAGTAAGTGCAGGAGGTCAAACTCCTTTGCTAATTCCTTTTGCAAGTTCATTAACAACTATTGGTCAAATCACCAACAACCGACGCGGATTAATTTTAAATGCTGATTTAAAATTTAAACGTCAAAAATTAACGCTTGGATATAGTATGGCCAATGAAATGGAAGCACTGTCTGATCAAATAACATATGGACACCCTGCCAATAATTTAGCATTATCGCGTTTTTGGCGATGGGGTTTTCCGACAAACGTTGGTCCATATAACAACATTAATAAAGTATATAGGGGTGTTTATGAAACGATGGAAATTACAGATTCTATAACAGCTAAGGGATTTAATTCTATCGAAGTAAGTTATAAAACATTTACTAAAATACTAAACCGAAAATTTATTTTATTCTATCTTGGAGGATATCACACAATACAAGATAATTTTTCTTCCATTCCGAAATTCTCCTCTCAATCCTATTTAAGAAGTTACAATCATCAATTAGAATTTTATTATGAACTATCCCCAAAAGTAGTTTTTTGCAACTACCTGGGCTACGATCGTATTTATGGTGGAGTAAACACGGAGTTGGATATTAACTCAAATAAACCCAAAAATCAGGAAGGTATGAGCTATGCCTGCGGATTTGATTTTCAACTATCCAAAGGCACCGGATTGTATGTAAGACAAAGATGGATGAAATACGAGGATCGAAATTTTGAATTCGATCATTATAAGGGAACAGAAACCACCGTTGAATTAAAAATATTCTTTTAACCATGAGATGTATTCTACTAATAGTAATTATTACACTGAGTTTTCCCTCAATCGGACAACAGCAGAAAAAAGTGCAGTTTATTGGAGGTGCGCGCTCCTTAATTTCAGTTTCTGATTTTTCTACGGATGCTGGAGACTCTATAAATCCTCCTAAATCAAGTGGAGGATATGCTTTAATCGATTTAGGAGTGAAGATTCGCACCAATAAACACACGGAGATTCTCGGAATGTTTAGAATTCGAAATGAATATGGAGGTTTCTGGGGCTCTGGAGTAGCATTTGATGTTCGTCAACTATATGTTAGAGGAGTGGCGGGAAATGTTGTTCGTTATCATATCGGAAATATTGATTATAAATTAACGCCCTATACTTTTTATAATCATAACACCGATATTTTAACATCTTCACATGGAAGTATGGCAATTAAAGAAAGTGTTTTTAATTATGAGAGTTTTTACAAAGAAAATACCTGGCGTCAGCAAGGAGCTTCTGCAAATTTTGCCATACAATTCCCAAAGTTGATTGACGAGATAGAATTTAATGGATTTATAGCACGTTTAAATCCTAGTAATTTTTCAACAATAATGGATCGACTTTACGGAGGTGGAAATATGGTGATAACCCAAAGTAAAAATGCTATGATTGGCTTAAACCATGTCAGTGTTTTTGATGTCGCAGGAACTGCAATTGATAGTAATGTTTATAGCAATAACGTAAGCACATTAACCTATGATATTACTTTTGGAAACAACAAATATAAATATGGAATTGATGGTGAGTCAGGAATATCTTCAAGCGAACTTGCCTTAAATCAAGAAAACAAATTAGACGATTATTTTATTCATGCCCGAGGATATTTCAACTTCAAGAAGACGAATTTAGGATTTGATTTAGGTTATATGAATAATGGAGCTGACTTTAGAAGTTTTGGAGCACAATCCAAACGAATAGATTACAACCAACAAAACAACTTCTTTAATCGTTATACAAATGATCAGATTCTCCGCCCAGTATCTATGTACGACATTTATAATGACCCAACTTTATATTCGGTTGGAATAACTGATAAAGTAATGCAATACAACCCCGCAGTAAACAATGTATTACCTTATGGCCTATCAACCTTCAATCGAACAGGATTCTATTTTGGAATGAATTATACCGATTCTTCTAAAGTTATTGAAGGAAGTGCGAAATTTTATTCCCTGCAGGAAGTCAGAGGCCAAGGAACTACCGCTTTAAAATCATTTAATTATTTGAAGTCTGATATTGTTTTGAACGTATCCAATTTGTTAAAATGGAAGAAAAAGCTGAAACTACATGCTGGGTTAGCTTATCAAACCACAAATAGAAGTACCGAATTTGTATTTGAAGAGGTGAATCTTACCTCTTTAACATTAAACACTAGTTTTGAATGGGAGGTAATAGACCAACTTTACCTTCTAGGTAATTTTTTCATATTGCAGAGTTCAGGAACAGACCAATTGCCTATCAGAAATAGCAATGATGTTATAATTAATTATAGTTCATTCAATGTGGATGGAATGGAGTCGAACCTTGCTGGTGGATTAAAATTCAATTTTTCAGAAAAGGTTTATCTTGCATTAATGTACGAATCAAGTAAGAATAATTTTGTTTTGGACAATCCCTATCAATTCAATCAAATGTCTATTTATTATATAATTAAGTTTTAAAAAATGAAGAAATTTTTAACAATCACATGCATAGGATTAACTCTATTGTCCTGTCGTAAAGATGAATTGCAAAATTCAGATGGTCCAAGCCTACAAGATATTTATGGGCCATTTACAATCATAAACACATTGGCAGCTAGTCAAAATACGGTTGATTTCTCAGCAGGACAGAGTGTCTATTTTACTTGTGAATTATCAAAAACTATTAATTGGGAAATGCGAATAATAGGCCAAACAAGTGGAGCAGAAAAAATAGTAAATGGTACTAGCAAAATTATTGACGCAAGTGAATTCACATGGGAAGGAAGCACTACCAACTTGCCTGTTTTCAGGGCTGAAACGTGTGATGTATTCTTAACTTTTGAGGGAGAAACGGACACCTTAACAACTTCTGTAACTATAGATCAACCAAAAACGAATGAAGGATTTGTTCTTGCTAATTTCGAGACGGGATGGCTATTAGGATGGACGTCATTTATACAATCTGGGGCATCCATGGACTTTAACATTAAAACAGATCCATCTTCTCCGGTAGGCGACAGTTATTATAACATGCAAGGTGAGGTGGATTGGGATTGGCTAGTTGGCCTTGTTAACTTTAATGCTACTGCATATGGCAGCCCAACGCTTCCGCTAACATCTAATCCTGATAATCTATATTTCAATGCTTTAATATATGGTGACTCTACCTATATCAATTCAAGAATACTGTTTCAGTTTGAGGAGGATGAAGACGGAGATGGATCCTTTAATATTTCAAATGAAGATCAATTTGGATATGAAATTATTATAGAATGGGCAGGGTGGAAATTGGTTTCCATAAAGTACAGTGATATTATTGGTAATGGAAATGGCGGAGGAATTCATAATCCAGATAAAATCAATAAAGTAAACATGCTTCATTTAGCAGACCCCCTATCTGGAATAGCTAAATCTAAATTAGATTACATAATATTTACAGAAAATGAGCCAGTCAATTTGTAAACTCTTATCGCTACTTTTCTTATTAATTACTTTCGAGTCATTTGCTCAAGAGAGCAAACAATTAGAGCCCGTTACCGTGAATTATAAAAAGATTGGATTCAAGCAAGTTGGCCTATACGATGGAGAATTTGAGGAAGAATACAATGTTCGCGGCTATACGCAGCTTTCCATTTTTGATGAAAGTCTATCAGATTTTTGGACTTCGGATGGGGAAAAATGTATCTCCAGCCAACTTATAAGTAATGGAGTTTCTAATATCCTTAACTTAAAATGGAACAAAGATCAAGATGACTGCGACTGGGTAGGCATGGGCTTAGGTTGGGATAGTTGGTCAGGAAAAGATATCGGATATGTTTTTGACACACTTGCATTAGAACTGACCGTTCGCTCAACAAACGAAGCCTTTACCAATATCCCTTGGGCATTCTGTTTCGAAGATTATTCAGGTGGTCAAGCATGGTTAGGCTACAATAAATCCTTCTTGACAGAGAAAGAAATTACTAAAGAATGGACAAAAGTCCATATTCCATTGCAATTATTTCCATTCGAAGAAAACGACGTAGATGTTTCCAATATTAAACAACTTATGATACAAGTTTTTGCTGCTGGAGAAATAGAGATTCAATCCATCTCCCTAATCCCATTTTCAGGAAAATTAAAAAAAGAAGCAATTGCTTTGAAAACTAACAATACTATAAGTATTGATGGAAAAAAAGAAGATTGGAAAGAACAACAATTTTATAGCTTAGATGATCATAAATTTTCAACTACCTATTCTAGTGATTCAATTTATTTTATCTTCAATATTATTGATGACACACCTATGCAAAATAGTAAGGAGAATGGAAAATTATGGGAAGGAGATGCAATAGAAATAGCTTTTTCAACCAATCCGGAAGCAGACCCCAAAAGGCAATTTCTTTGGTTAAGCGATCAGCATATTGGAATTAATTGTGGTCCGGAGCCCTATATTTGGAATTGGAAAACCGATACTAAAATTGAAACAATCAATTATTCTATCAATACCCAAGAAGGTGGATATTTAGTCGAGATGGCTATTCCTCTTAATGCTTTTTTTGATATAATTCCGCAAGCTGGAGTAAATTTAGACATTGAAATTGCAATAGACCTAGGAACTTATAAAGGAAGACA
>Ga0209223_10003673_pt1 | contig 14472 bp, 13 predicted proteins | sample COG_06_FD_184750 | JGI IMG/M metagenome (GOLD analysis project Ga0209223, IMG submission 184750) | Pelagic Microbial community sample from North Sea - COGITO 998_met_06 (SPAdes) (version 2) | ecosystem: Environmental > Aquatic > Marine > Neritic zone/Coastal water | place: Helgoland, sampling...
CTAGAATTGATAATGTAGCCACCGTTACAACATCTACAGATCATAAATTATCTGATCCAAGTAAATACGCCTCAACTCAACTTCCTCTTTATATTGAAATATCGGGAGCTACTCCGTCAGATTATAACGGAGTATTTGAATTGGTTAGTGTACCAAACTCAACTACATTTACATTTAAAATTTTAACAACTCCAATAGATGCCACAATTTCAGGCAATTTGTTATTAAAAGATTTTGACGGATATAATAGGCTAAAACAAATAACCGTTACAGATGGTAATAATTTTACCTACGCAACAACAAATAGTAATTTAGGAACTCCTGCACAGGGTAACTTAAGCTTATCGTCAGCTAGTAGAATTAATAATTCATCAACCCCAGATAGAGCCGAAAGTCATTTCGTAGATGTAAGCAGTCAATCTAGAATGTATGTAGTTTTAGGTGATAAGCAATCTTATAAAGACGGAACTATAGCAACTGATATATCAGCAAATAAATATTCTAATCAAGATTTTTATTTAGACACTCAACAAGACTTTTCCTTGTTTGTTTTTATACCTACAACACTAAGCACTTTAGGAGGCGTAGAATCTGATTTGGCAAGAAGTTATGAGCAACCTATTTTAAAAGCTATTGCTAATTATGAGTTTTCTAGTTTCTTGTTAGATTTAAAATATAACTCAACTATCTACGTAGGAAATACCATTGAGCTTTATGACACGGCTAAATATGTTCATAGGTTTGATTTTTCAGCTAGGGGAAGGATTGTTTCAGAAGATACGTCAGAATTTGATGCAGGCGTACCTCTTCAATCAATAGGGGGGTCTTACACTAGTAAAGATTTAGAATTTTTAGCAATCACTAGATAAACTTATTGTTTTTTTTCTATATTGACAAACTACTAATATATAGGTATCTATTATATATAATACAACTTATTGATAACATGAAAATTAAGATTTTAAAGAAGATTAAAGCGGGGTTAAAAATAGGACAACATTTACAAATAGAAGATATAAACGGATTACCTACGGATCAATTTTGGAGAGCTAGATTAAAAGACTCTAAAATAGATAATTGTATTGAAATTATTAAAGATATAAAAATTAAACCTAAAAAATAATGGCACAAACCAAACCAGTAGTCACAGCAAACATATTATCAGCAAGACAGAGTCAAGCGGTAGATGAAAGATCAATTCTTGTAATTGGTCAATTAAACGGAGGCACGGCGACAAGTGGACAGCTTGTAGAGGGGCTAATAAGCGAGTCTCAATTTAATGATTATTTCGGCAGGACTTCGCACATATCAAAGGCTGGTAGAGCGGTACTAGATAAATTATCAGTATCAAGAACTAAGCCTAGAATTGACGCAATAGCTTTATCAGATGCAGGGGCAGCCGTTAATTCAACTGGCACGATTACTTTTGTTGGAACGGCTACAGCGGCAGGAACTATATCAGTTTATATTGACTCAACTAAGAACGGTAAATATCAAGTTGCGGTATCAAGTGGCGACTCAATAACAGCCATTGGAAATACTTTGGAAGCTTTAATTACAGCTAATTTAGATAGTCCAGTATCCGCATCAAACGCAGCTGGCACAGTTACTTTGACAGCTTTAAACGGAGGCACGGAAGGTAATGATATAGGTATTAGATACGAGGGTTTAGTGGCAGGAATTACCACAAGCACTACAGCGATGGCATCTGGTGCAACTAATCCAGTATTAACAAACTTATTTGATTCTATCACAGATAAAAGATATACCTCAATTGTATATCCAGAATCTTGGGGAACTTCAACACTAACGAATTTCTTAGAGCCTAGATTTAATGTTGATGATAATGTCTTAGATGGTGTAGGTATTGTATCTAAAAAAGATACTTTTGCCAACTTAAATACTGCCTTAGATGGTTTAAATTTAAGAACATTAGCTTATATACCTAACAAGCTAAATGACGATTCAGATTATAGGGGTGGTGGTATATTTGAAAGTTCAATAGTTATTTCAGCTAGAAAAGCGGCAGAAAGAGAATTAAGACTTACAGTTGGATCTAATACTTCTTCAATAGTAACTAATGGACAAGGTACAGGTGGATCATTCTTTTCATCAATTCCTTATGCAAACACTCCTGATACTGGTTTACCAGTTATTACGACAGGAAAAGGATTTACAGATGCAGAGGCTCTAGAGTTGAGAAATAGTGGGGGGTGGTTACTAAGAAACAACCCTAACAATACTATTTTAATATCTGGTGAAGCGGTAACAACTTATAAAACAGATGTTTTGGCTAACCCTGATAATACTTTTAAATTTTTAAACTTTGTAGATACTCTATCTATTACTAGAGAATACATTTTTAATAATGCAAAGGCTGATTTTACTCAAAGAGTTTTAACTAATGGTAATGTAGTTGCTGGATCTGCTCAAGTAAATGCTCAAATGATTACGACCCAGTTTATGACTTACTACGGCACTTTAAGCGGCATGGATGGAAGTACTGAATACTTAACTTTAATCAATAGTGAAGAAGCTAGAAAGGCTTATAAAGCAGAGATTGAAAATAGTATTAGTATTAATTTATCTACTGGCACGGTAACTGTTGATCAAATAGCTAATATAGTATCTCAACTAAGAAACTTAATAATTAACATAACCCCAACTTTTGAATAATGGCAAACGATAAAATACAGGTAGCAATAGACGGTAATGTAGTCCCTTATGAGGGAAATGTTACCTACTCTTTAGGTAAAGAGACTATAACTTTCAATCCACAAACTAACGGGAAGATAGTTAAAACAAAAGATATATCTACAGCTATCGGAATGGTAACAATTCCATCTAGAGCTACAAAATCTAATGTAGATTTTTTTAGAAACCTTGAAGGATCTGAGCACGTTATTCAAATTGGTGATATATCATTCTCAGGAATGGAATTTGAAGTTTTTCCAGATATACAAGATTTGGAGGTCGTAGATTTTGTTTTCAAAGGTAACCCAGCTATATAATGAAAGATTTTTTTGAGTTTAAATTATCGTCTTCAATAAATACTTCTGTAGGTAGTGAGTTAAAAGATTTAGATACTATTTATTTAAAATGTTTTAATATCGCAGACCACCGTAACGCCACTATTTTATTGAGAAATCAATATAAAAGAATGGTTATTGATGTTTTGCCAGACCTTGAAAAATTACCTAAGCCTAAAAATCAAGAATCGTCAGGAGAGCAAAAAGCAGAAGATATAAAAGAATTGTTTTCAATATTTGATGGGGATAAGTTTATTACATTTTTAGATAAGTTTATTGAATTTTTTAAATTAGATATAGCTTTTAAAGATTCAGACTTAAAATATAAAATGATTAATATTGATATTAATAAAATTGACTCATTAGATCTGGAATTGTTAGTTGCTAAATATATAGAGGTTTTTTTTCTCTCGTCTTGGATGAAATAGATGAATCATCTTTAATTTGCAATTTAGCTCATTTTTATAAGGGGGCTGCTAGTTTTGAGTGGTTAGAAAATCAACCTATAACAAAATTAACAAGGATTAGTAAGGAGGCTAGCAAGATCAATAAAGCAACACAACCAAAAGAGAGATGAATTTTAAAACAAGCTACATATACGACTTAGTAGATAAAATAAGTCCATCTCTTCAAAAAATTAATGGCAATCTAAAAAAGACAACTAATCAAGTTGGAAAGACAGCCACAAGATCAGCAGCCCTATTTAGAAAATTCAATAACTCTTTAAAGCCTGTAAAAAACAATATAGACAAATTAAGAAAGTCTTTTAAGAGTTTTAATAGTGAAATTGGAACAAAACTTTCAGCTACATTTGCGGCTCTCACTTTCTTTTCTTTAAGAGGTTTTAATAAGCAGGCTCAAGCTCTTGAAGCGGTTAAAGTTGGTTTAGAGTCGACCAATGGTGCAGCAAAACTAACTTTTGACACTCTTAGAAAGGAGGCTATAAGATTACAGAAAGAAACTTTATTTGGAGATGAGGAGATTTTAACTGGTGCAACCGCTCAATTATTAACATTTACAAATATCGCTGGTAATGAGTTTTTAAGAACTCAACAAACAATATTAGACGTTGCCTCAAGATTATCTTTAGCAAGCGGTGGTGCGGTTGATTTAACTTCTACGGCAATTCAGTTAGGTAAAGCATTAAATGATCCTGTAGCAAACTTAGGAGCGTTAGGCAGATCGGGTATACAATTTAGTAAAGAACAAAAAGAGATTATTAAGGGATTTGCAGAAACTAACCAACTAGCAAAGGCTCAAAGATTAATATTGGATGAGTTAGATAAACAATATGGAGGTACTGCTAAGGCTTTAGCAAGAGTTGGTACTGGGCCTATCAAGCAACTAGCAAACGCTTTTGGAGATTTAGCGGAGCAAATAGGTAAAGAGCAATTTAAAATCATAACGCCGCTTATCAAATCTTTAAAAAAAATGGCAGAAAGGTTTGATAATTTATCTCCTGCTATTAAAAAGGCTATAGCTATATTTTCATTAATAGCTATTACGGTCGCTCCGCTTGTTGTAATGTTAGGGGTATTAGCTGTAGCTATAAAGGCTATTATAATTCCTATTGGTGCATTAGGTGTAGCCCTAGCATTCTTAGCTTTAAATCCTGTAGGACTTGTAATAACTGCTATTGCAGGTCTTTTGATAGCTAGTAAAGACTTCAGAAGGGATTTTATAATCGTGTTTGAATATATAGCCCAAAAGGTAGGTCAAGTATTTAAATTTATTGGTAACCAGATAGACCATATGTCAAATAAATTAGCTAGCTTTTTAGAAAATCTAGGCTTCGATTTTGGAATAGGGACGGGTAAGGAGTTGGATAAAATATTGGCACAACAAAAAAAAGAATTAGCTTTTAAGGTTGAAAGAAGTCAGTCCGTAGATATTGGGGGAATGTTAGGAATAAATATAAATGCTCCCTCTGGATCAAGTGCTAACTTTACCCCATCAACCAACAGCCCCATAAATACAAGTGTTAATTTTACACAGGCAAATCCATTATTTTAATCAATGTTTAATATATCTAAACTAACAGAAGCACGTTATAATAATGTTAAATTCTTATATCAATCATCTTCAATATCTGGGGGCAGGAAAAATGTAACTCATGAATTTCCAAACTCTGATAAAAGATTTGTTGAGGATTTAGGGGGGTTGAGAAAGGTTTATAATATTGAAGCTATTATTGACAATAGCGACAACAATAATCATAGAGATGCTTTTATATCTGCTTTAGATAGCAAAGTTAGTCTAGGCACGTTAATTCACCCAGAATACGGAGTTAAGAAAGTCAAGCCAATTAATTATACAATTAATAACGACAAACAGCAATTAGGCATAACCTCTTTTTCTATTGTTTTTGAAGAGGCAGATTTGCCAGTTGTAGGTAAGATAAGTAGTAACTCTAATTTTTTAAGCGGATTAAGAAATTTAGCTGGAAATAATGTAGCCAATAAACTTTCTTCGGCGTGGGAAGGTGCTACCAAGATAAAAGAGAATTTCGATACAGCTAATCAAATAATAGGTGATACAGGCAGGCAAATAGGCAGAGCGGCTAGCCTTGTAGCTGGTGCAGGTGATGGAGTTAATGATTTTGCAACTTCAATAAATGAAATAGTAAACAATACTCAATCATTGGTAAACTCTCCATCAATATTAGCCCAGAGGCTTAGTAACTCTTTTAATGCTTTAGAGGTAGCTTTTGACAACGCTCAAGACGTGTTTGATTCCGTTACCAGTCTTATAGGTTTTAAAAATGATGTAGCCACTAGTGGCTCTGGGAATACTAGAAAAAGTACCTTATCAAATCAAAGACTTATTAATAATCTAGTTTCAGTAAATGCAATTGCTATTGCTTACGATCAAGCTGGTAAGGTTAGTTATGGCAATCAAGATGATTTAAATAAAAACATAACTATTTTAGAAAATGCTTTTAAAAATTTATCTGGATTAGATAGAGATACTGTATCAGAATTGCAAAAAATAAGGATTGAATTTCAAAAGATAACTAACAATTTGTCAATATCACTTCCAAAAGTTTCAAATTTTACTACAAATAAAATACCATTAAATGTTTTAACTTATCAATTATACGGGTCTTTAGATAAGAAAGAAGCTTTAAATAATTTAAATAATTTTAGAGATACTTCGGAAGTTAGCGGAATTATTAAAATATTAAGCAATGGATAATAAAATTTTTTATGAGATTAACGGAGTTAGATATGAAGGAGTAACATCTTTTCAAGCTACTAATTCAATGGTAGATTTTGGAAAGTCTTTTTCTATTTCTATAGTTGTTAATAGTGAAATAACCCCTTCATTAATTAACGTAAAAAGTCAAGATAAAATTAAAATATATATTGATAACACTTTAATTTTAACAGGATTTATAATAAGTAGAAATATAAGTTACGATTCATCATCTCATGTAATAACTTTTGAAGGTTCAGATAAGGCGACAGATTTAATAGATAGCGATATTATACAAAAGAGTTACAAAATTAGAAACTTTATTAAACTAGTTAGTCAAGTATTACAAGATAACGGATATAATTTAAAAGTTATAAACAAAGTTGCGGATATAAAATTACTGAATGAAAAAGAAGAAGTTAATACTGAGAACGGAGAAACTATAATTAATTTTTTATTTAGGTACGCTCAAAAATTACAAGTATTATTAACCACCGACAAAGACGGTAATATTATAATTACTAGAGAAGATGAGTTGGGAACTATTGGAAGTGTTATTAATGATTTAAACGGAGAAAACAATAATATTTTATCTGCCTCAATTAACGAAACTACAAAAGACAGGTTTAATATTGTAGAAGTATTTTCTCAAGATACTAATGACTTTCACACGGAACAAGCTTCAAATCAAAAAGGATCTTCTATTGATAACGAAGTGAGATCACCTAGAAGAAAAAGAATTGTTTTTTCAGACCCTACTACGTCAGATTTTTTAAATGAGTATGCTAAATGGTTTGTTAACGTTAAAAAAGCAAAAGGAAAAGTCTATAAAGTTAAGGTGCAAGGATACTATGGAGGTGCTGGTGAAGTTTGGACTCCTAACAACTTAATTCAAGTTAGAGATGTTTTTGCTGGACTTGATGGGGAATTTTTAATTCAAGATGTAACTTACTATAAATCACTTAACGGATCATTTACTGATATGGTTATTGTAGAAAAAGGATCTTTGTCTTTAAAGCCTAGCTTATCTGATTTAATTAGTAATAGCGGGTTGCTTTAAGCTTTCACTTTAGTTTGTCCTGCACTATTAATATTTACTGAATAAGTCCCTGCACTAGAGCCACTAGGTATAATTACATCCATGACAGCAGAATCATTCAAGACTAGACCTACGGCATCAGCCAGATCAATTTCTGGGGCATTTATAGTTACTTTAGTGGTAGCTGTAATATTTAAGTTATTAACAATCTCATTTAAATCTTGATTAGTAGTAATTTCAATATCTCCATTTTGTTTAAAAGTAATTTTGCTATTTTCAGAATCTGGATTTTTAATTTGCACTTCACCATCAAGCAAGTCAACAGGCTCAACAGGTACATTATAAGGAACTCCAAAAAGATTAGACTTACTACCTAAAGAGGAAAATAATAATATTTCACTAGTTTTATTTAACTTAGCTTTTGAATAGAAGCCGTAAGGATAGATAATTTGCACGTTATTTAATAATTGTCCGTTTACGGTGGTAACTTCTGCCTTATTATTAGTAGTAAATCTTTTTAAAAATCCTTTTGAAATCATTGTTTTTTTTCTATATTGACAAGCTACCTTAAATTCATTATCAATAAGTGTAATTAATTATTTTTTACTGTCAATATATAATGGCTCAAGATATAAAGCTTTTTCAAGATTCATATAATAATTGGGATATTGATTTTGAAAATGGTGACTTTGCTTTAACTCAAGGCTTAGATACTGCAATTTATATGAGTATATTTTGCGAAAAAAGAGCAGATAGCAAAGAAGTTGTAAATCCTATTTTAAGAAGGGGGCATTTTACTAATGAATTTTCAAGCGTAGAAAATTATGAGGTTGGTAGTAAATTATGGATGCATATAGATCAAGCTAGAAATACTAATCAAAATACTTCTTTAATAGAGGACTCTTTAAAAGATGGTTTAAAATGGTTAATAGATCAAGATATTATAAGTAGTATAAATATTGCTACTAGCTTTAAAGGGTCTAATTTAAAAGTTAATATAGATATTGTTGGTAAATCTCAAGAAGATACTACAAATTACAATTTATTAATTAATACTAACTAATGCCAATTGTAAGAGATACAATCACAGAAATAACAGACAGATCAATTAGCGATTTAGTATTAGCTATAAACTCTGGACAATCTGATGTATCTAAGCAAATTGATCCTACTATATTAAATAGTTATATAGGGGGGCTTGTGAAAGCCATATCGGGAGGTATCGACAGCAACAACGACCTAACAGAAAGAGTATTAAAAGAAATATTTATTCAAACGTCAGAAAAAGAATTTTTAGAAAGATGGGGAGTAATTTTTGGAATAACTAGGCAAGCAGCGGAAAAATCAACAGGTACATTATCTTTTACTGGATTATCTGGGGGATTAATTCCGTCAGGAACAATTTTAACTAGGTCAGATGGGGAAGGGTATGTAACAACTTCCTCAAGCACTATAACTAGTCAAACTATAAATATAGATTCAATAGTGCGAGTAGGAACTCTTGCTACAGTAACGACAACCTCTAACCATAACTTAGCAACTGGTCAATCTTTAAACTCAATACAAGGCTCAGATCAAGCGGACTACAATTTAACTAATGCTATTATATCTGTTATTAGTAATAATCAATTTACTTATCAAGTAGCCAATTCACCTACCACGCCAGCAACAGGAACTATAACAGCAACGGAGATTTATTCTTTTTCACCTATTCAAGCTCAAAATTTTGGGGTTATTCAAAATAGTGGCTCTGGATCTTCATTCACTTTGGTAACTCCTATTTTAAATGTAGATGATTTAGCTATCGCAACTTTTGATGGGATTACAGGCGGTTTAGACATAGAAAACGATGATAATTATAGAATTAGAATAATAGAAAGAACTTCAAATTTTACAGCTCCTTTCACCAATTCAGGATTAAAAGTTTTTATCAAACAATTTATCTCAGGAATTACCAGAATATGGGTAAATGATGCAACTCCTGCGGCTGGGTCGGTGGAGATTTATTTTGTAAATGATAATGATGCAAATATAATACCAACATCTCAACAAGTATTATCTGTAAAAACTCTTATTATAAGCGGGAATAATCTAACTAGCGGTATAAAACCTGCGGAAATGCCAGATTCTAGCGTCTATGTTTTAGCTCCTACAAGCGTTCCAGTAGATTTTACTTTTACTAGCTTATCACCTAATACTATTGAAATGCAAAACGCGATAACTAATTCATTGAATGATTTTTTTAGATCAGATCAAGTTGTATTAAGTCAAGATGTATTAGAAAATGAATATACCAACGCAATATTTAATACCTTAGATAGCAACGGTAACGTACCAGCTTTTATATTGTCTATTCCATCAGGTGATATTTCTATTAACAGCGGAGAGTTAGCGACTCTTGGCACTATCACTTTTAATTAGATGTATATAGTAGAGCCAAAAACACAGAGCGAGCAATCAGAAATTTTATCTCAATATATAAGAGATGATAGGTTGCACGCTGCTAAAAATAAAGAAGGGTCTAATTTAAAAAAAGTCTTGCTTGGTCTTGCTAATGAATTTGTTAGATTTAAAGATAATGCAAATTTTATTTATAACGAGTATGACCCAAGATATACAACTAGTTTAATTTCAGACTGGGAGGCTCAAGTTGGAATACCTGATGATTGCTTTACAAATACTGGAACTATAGAAGAAAGGCGATCTAATGTTATGCTAAAATTAACAGGCATTAACGCCACTACTTCAGAGCAATTTAAAAATATAGCTTCTGTTTTGGGATTTAATATTAATGTAAAAACTGGGGTTGAAGAAAATACTATTCCAGTAACTCTACCCTTCTTTTTATTAGCTGAGGCGGAGCAACCTTTTACTATTGTAATAGAGTTTGTAGGGGTTGAAGAGCCTCCTACAATACCTAAGACCATACCTTTTACGATAGGTAGCTCAAAATCAGAATTGATAAGGTGCTTATTTGAAAAAATAAAACCTGCACACACAAAAATTTTATTTAAATATATATAACTATGGCAAAATTTGACGATGGAGTAAATAATGTAACGGTATTTGATGCCGATAAACTCAACAATATAAACAGAGCTTTAAAAGATAATATAGAATCTTCAGGACAGACTGTTGATGCTAGTAATACTCAATCATCTAAGGCTTTAGCAAATTATGTAGGTTCTGCAAATTTCTATACAGATTCAGGAGTTGCTGATGCTTATGTATTATCAACAACAGGATCTTTTAAAGCTCCTACAGAGCTTGTAAAAGGTTTAGAGATTAGGTTTAGAACTGCAAACCCAAATAGCGGAGCATCTACTGTTAATGTAGCAGGGTTGGGAGCTGTAAATATAAAATTAGGAGATGGAACTTCTGATATTCCAAGTGGATTTATTACTAGCGGATCAGATGTTAGATTAAGATATGACGCTTTAAATACTGCTTTTATTCCTAGTAATGAAATAACGCAAGTAAATGATTTAACTATAAATAATAAACTAAATACACAGCCAAACACAGCCACAATATCATCAGGAGCTATTGCCTATACTGGTGCTTATATGGTGGTAGATACAGAAGGAGCAGCAGCTAGTGATGATTTAGTTACAATTAGTGGGGGTGTTAATGGTGATAGATTGACACTAAGAACACTAAATAACGGTAGAGATGTTGTCTTAAAACACTCTACAGGTAATATTTTTAATATAAGAGGGGATGATATTGTTGTCGGCAATACAGGAGATGTAATTGAATTAATATACAACGGAACTTTTTGGGTGGTTTCCAGTAATTATAAATATACTGATTTCCTAAACTCCAAATCAACCAACGGCTATACATATCTACCTAATGGCTTGATATTTCAATGGGGTACTTATTCTAGTGGTTCTCATGGTCCAACAATTAGCCTTCCTATTACATTCCCTAACACTATAACAGGATTAACGGCGACGCCAACAGCCACTTCATCAGGAGTGATGTGCGTAACATCAGCTGTTAGTGCATCTTCTTTTGTTGCCAAACAGATAAGACACGATGATGTCACACAGACAACCAATTTCAAGTGGATAGCAATCGGATATTAATTTAAATAAAAAAATAATGATAAAAGTAAAATATAATCCAGAAACAACCTTAGTAAATGGATATTTTCCTGCTAATATTAATTATCCATCAATAACTATTGATGATGTAAATAAAACTATAACGGATCAATCGGGCATATTTCCATATATAGAAATTACAAAAGAACAACACGAGGAAGGAATGGGTAAAAATATGGTTGTTGTTAATGGTAATTATCAAGAATATGTAAAAACTAGTGCAGAATTATTGCAAAATGCTAAAGATAATAAAATTGCAGAAATACAAACAGCTAAAGAAATAGACTTATATTTAAATGTTGGTTATAACAATAAAGATTTTATATCTAGTGAAAAAGCAGTAAGTAATATGACTGGGGCAATAATATTAAATCAAGATAGTTATAATTGGTTAGATGCCAACGGCAATCCAAATATTATGACAGTAAATGATCTAAAAGGATTAGTAGGGATAATTGCCACGCAAAGAAGCTTGATCTATAATAAAGAAGCTTTAAAAATAAAGGCAGTAAATGACGCACAAACGATAGAAGATATTAATAATATAAACTGGGAAAGCGATTTGGATTTAGGTTTAGATTTAAAAACTGAAACAACGATAGAATCTATCTAGCTATGTCTTTATTAAAAAGTCTATTAGTTACAGGAGTTTCAGCACAGAAACTAATAAAATCATTTGATACATATAACGATTTACCAAATGCGGCTATAAATAATGGTAAAATATATATAGTAGAATTAGACCAAGGCATTCGCTTTATCAATAAAAAATATGCAGGTTTATATAGAAGTGATGGTGTAAATTGGTCAAGGTTGGCAGATTTAACAAATATGTTAAAATCAAATGATGTAATCAATAACTTAGTTTCAACTGACATAGACAAACCATTATCAGCTAACCAAGGCAAATTACTACAAGATACAAAAATAGCAAATGTAATTGAAGACACAACTCCGCAATTAGGAGGTGATTTAGATATAAATTCTAATAATATTACAGGCACAGGTAATATAAACATAAACGGAGAAATAGAGGCAACAACATTAATAGGAGATTTAAGGGGAGCTACAGAATTTCAAGCAAAAGCAGGGGAAGACATAACTAAGGGCGACCCTTTGTATATATCAACTTTTGATGTATCAGGCAACAAACCAATTGTAGGAATAGCAGATGCAGACGATTCAAATAAGATGCCGTGTTTTGGATTGGCAAAAGATACAGTTTCTAATAATGGCAATATAAATGTAGTTACTTTTGGAACATTAAAAGGACTAGATACAAGCAGTTTTACTCTTGGAGATATTTTGTATATCTCAACTTCTGGAACTTTAACAGATATAAAACCAACAGGAGAAAGTGCAAAAATACAAAATATTGGTAAGGTACAAAGGGTTCACGCCTCTAACGGATCAATAAAAGTAGGTGGTGCAGGGAGAACAAATGATGTTCCTAATTTAAATTTGGGTAATGTATTTATAGGAGATTCAAACAATCAAGCAGAAACTAGGGGATTAACTCTTGACGATATATCACAAACAGCAACTTATAAATTATTAACAACAGACAATAAAACAAAGTTAGACGGTATAGAAGTTGGGGCAACTGTCGATCAGACAGATTTAGAAATTAAAACAGGATATGAGAATAACGCTAACACTAACGCCTATACAGACGCTGAAAAAACAAAATTATCAGGTATTGCAACAGGTGCAGAAGTAAATGTTCAATCAGATTGGACGGCGACAAGCGGAGATTCACAGATATTAAATAAACCGACTACAATAACAACAGTTGAGCAAACAAAACTGGGTTATATTAGTTTAAATCAATCAATAGATTTGGATTCAGTTTTATTTAATGTAGGGGTTAATAACTTAAAAATATCTAACGCAACTCACACAGGCGACGTCACAGGCTCAACAGCTTTAACAATAACAGATCAATCAGTAACTAACGCAAAACTAACTCATGTTGCGACTGGAACGGTCAAAGGGAGAACTACGGCAGGCACAGGAGTTGTAGAAAATATAACTATAGATACAGATTTAACGACAGTAAGCTCAAATGATGATACTTTAGCTAGTGCCAAGGCAATTAAAACTTATGTAGATAATAATTCTAGTTCATCAATAGCAGATGAGTCAGTAACTAACTCTAAACTAGCTCATATCTCAACAAGCACGGTAAAGGGCAGATTATCAGCAAATTCAGGAGATGTAGAAGATGTAACTGTCGCAGCACTAAAAACAGCGATGAATATTACGAAAGGTAATGTTGGCTTATCAGCCGTTCAAAATATTAATGTAAAAAATGACTGGACACAAAATGCTAGCAAGTATATTGCTAGCTCACAAATTAGAGCAGTAGATGGCAACGGATTAAAACTATATAATGACGCTGGTAATTCAGGATTATTGGTAACTGACAATGGTAGAGTTGAGGCAAGCAACGGTTTTAAGGTTATGGGCGATTGGTTCAGAGTCAATGGAAATAGCGGTATATATTGGGATAATCATGGGGGCGGTTGGAATATGGAAGATTCAACCTATATGAGATGTTACGGAAATAAACTTATTTATACAGCGAATGACATTAGGGGAAATAGGTTTGTAGATAACCAAAACACAAATAGATACATTGACGCATCTGGTCAATCGCAACTTGAAGGAATTACTTTTAATGGCAACTTAATTGCACGCAGAACAGGGTTTAGAGGCGGGGATTATAGTATGATACGATATTATCAATATGCTTATAACAGCAGCCCCAATTATAACACTGTGCACGGAGCTATTGATATTACCTGCGAGCAGGGTTGGAACAACGATAACTTAATGATACGGATGAACAACCAAGGCTACGGCAATAAAACTACTTACATTTATGGAAACTTGCAAGTTACTGGCTCAATATCCAAAGGTTCAGGATCTTTTGATATCCCCCACCCAGACCCTAAAAAAACAGAAACTCACAGACTAAGACATTACTTTGTAGAAACTCCAAGTGCAGGAGGAAATATATATAAATATCAAATAAAATGCAAAAAAGGTAAAAATTATATTGACTTACCAGATTATTTTAAATATTTAAATAAAGATA
>Ga0209223_10003675_pt1 | contig 14470 bp, 9 predicted proteins | sample COG_06_FD_184750 | JGI IMG/M metagenome (GOLD analysis project Ga0209223, IMG submission 184750) | Pelagic Microbial community sample from North Sea - COGITO 998_met_06 (SPAdes) (version 2) | ecosystem: Environmental > Aquatic > Marine > Neritic zone/Coastal water | place: Helgoland, sampling...
CCAATAACATTATTATGACAGATAGTAATGGGGTAATTAGAAATGACAGGAAAGAATTGACAACTCAAAAAAAAGAGTTTGCCACAGATAGAAAAATCAACACATTAGAAGAAGGGATGAAAAATGCAGATGTTTTCATAGGTCTTTCTAAGGCAAATATGATTACTCCAAAAATGTTGTTGTCCATGAACAGAGATCCTATTGTTTTTGCAATGGCCAATCCTGACCCAGAAATAGATTATAAATTGGCTATGAAGACAAGAAATGACATCATTATGGCTACAGGTCGATCGGACCACCCAAACCAAGTTAATAATGTTTTAGGATTTCCGTTTATTTTTAGAGGAGCACTTGATGTTAGAGCATCTAAAATTAATGATCAAATGAAGATGGCAGCGGTAAAGGCTTTGGCTTCATTAGCAAAAGAATCTGTTCCTGAATTTGTTAATATTGCTTATGATAAAACAAAACTTGCTTTTGGAAAAAACTATATTATTCCCAAACCATTTGACCCCAGATTAATCACTAAAATACCGCCAGAAGTTGCTAAAGCAGCAATGGAATCTGGTGTTGCTAAAGAGCCAATTGAAAATTGGCAGAAATATGATGATGAACTTCATTCTAGATTAGGAAATGACAATAAAATTGTTAGACTTTTAACAAACAGAGCAAAAGCTAATCCAAAAAAAATAATTTTTGCGGAGGCAGATCATTTAGACGTTCTTAAAGCAGCTCAAATAGTTTATGAGGAAGGAATTGGATATCCTATCCTTTTAGGAGATAAAGATGTAATACTTGAACTTAAATCCGAATTAGAATTTGAGGAGGACATACCAATAATTGATCCAAAATCAAACGAAGAAATTCCTAACAGAGAAAAATATGGAAAAAAATATTGGGAATTAAGAAGAAGAAAAGGTGTTACTTTATTTGAGGCAGTTAATAAAATGAAGCAAAGAAATTTGTATTCAGCAATGATGTTACTTGACGGAGAAGCGGAAGCTCTAATTTCGGGTTATTCAAGAAGTTACCCAGTAACTGTTAAGCCAATGTTAGAAGTAATTGGAAAGGCTCCAGGAATTAATAAAGTAGCAACTACCAACTTGATGATTACTAGTAAAGGTCCACTGTTTTTATCTGATACATCAATTAATATTGATCCAAGTTCTAAAGATTTAGCAATAATAGCTAAAATGACAGCCGAGACAGTTAAAATGTTTGGTATGGAACCCAAAATAGCTATGCTATCTTATTCAAATTTTGGTTCCTCCTCTCATCCAATGGCTTTGAAGGTAAATCAAGCTGTTAAGTTTTTACATAGAAACTTCCCTAATTTAAATGTTGACGGTGAAGTTCAGTCAGATTTTGCTTTAAATAAAGAAATGTTTAAGGATAAATTTTCCTATTCTAAGCTTGCAGGCAAAAATGTAAACACGCTAATATTTCCAAATTTAGATGCAGCCAACACTAATTATAAAGTAATTAAAGAATTAGACAATGCTTTATCTATTGGTCCAATTATGATGGGTATGTCTAAGGCAGTTCATGTTTTACAATTAGGAGCAAGTGTTGAAGAAATGGTCAATATGTCAGCTGTAGCTGTAGTTGATGCTCAAAAAAAATCTAAACTAAAGAAATGATTACACAATTAAAAGGTAGAATGGTTGAAAAATCACCAACTGAACTGGTGATTGATTGCAATGGGGTAGGTTACTTAGTTAATATTTCACTAAACACTTTTTCTCAACTTAACGACTCTGAAAATATTACCTTATTTACCCATCTTCAAGTTAAGGAAGACTCTCATACTTTATTTGGTTTTTTTGAAAAAACGGAGAGAAACTTATTTAGAAAGCTAATTTCTGTTTCGGGAATTGGTGCAAGTACAGCTAGGACCATGCTTTCATCTTTAAATCCCAGTGAAATTCAGAGTGCTATAATTTCTGGCAACGTATCAACAATTCAGTCCGTTAAGGGGATCGGCTTGAAGACAGCTCAAAGAGTTATTATAGATTTAAAAGATAAAGTAAGTTTAAGCACAGAAAACAACCAATTTATTGGAAATATTAACAATACAAATCAAGATGAAGCGTTATCAGCATTAGAGGTTCTAGGATACAATAAAAAACAAACTAGTAGAGTAATTGAAACGCTTATTAATAATTCACCCGAAATGTCAGTTGAAGAATTGATTAAAGGAGCATTAAATAAATTGTAAAGTATTGAACAAAGGTTTTTATAAAAGAAAAATATTTTTATTGTCATTTTTCTTAATAACGATTTGCAACTATAATCTATCAAGTCAAAAAATTATAAATTTAGATACGATAGGGAACACAATCTATTTAGGAAAATTTAAATTAAAGCCTCCTTCTTTTTTCATTTCAAAATATACATATGATCCATTAATAGATAAATATATTTATACTACCAAAGCAGGGGAAATTGATGTTGGGATTCCTTTATTATTAAGTCCACAGGAATATCGAGAATTAATAAAAAAAGAAAATATAAAAAAATATTTTCAAGAAAAAATAAAATTATTGGAGGATGAAGATTCAAAAGACTCTGAAAAAATAAAGAATTTACTTCCTGAAATGTATGTTAATTCCAGCTTTTTTGAATCAATTTTTGGTGGAGATGAAATTGAACTTAACCCTCAAGGTTCGATATCAATGGATATTGGAGCGAGGTATCAAAAAAGAGATAATCCTTCTTTATCTGCAAGAAATCAAAGCAGTATTAATTTAGATTTTGATCAAGCTATAAGTTTAAGCATGAAAGGAAAAGTAGGAGAGAGACTTAGTATAGAATCCAACTATGATACTCAGTCAACATTTGATTTTCAAAATCTTTTAAAACTAGAATACACACCTACAGAAGATGATATTATTCAAAAAATTGAGCTTGGAAATGTTAGTATGCCATTAAGTGGAACTTTAATTTCTGGAGCACAAAGTTTATTTGGATTTAAAACTGAATTGAAATTTGGCAACACTAAAATCACAACTATTTTATCGGAACAAAGGTCTCAATCACAAACTGTTATGGCTAAAGGTGACGGTAGTTTTCAAGAATTTTCAAAGTATCCTTTGGATTATGATGAAAACAGACATTTCTTTTTGAGTCAATATTTTAGAGACAAATATGATAAAACCTTAAAAACTTATCCCTATTTAAACACTCAAATTAATATAACTAGAGTAGAGGTCTGGGTTACTAACAGAGTAAATCAAACTCAGGGTGTACGTAATGTATTGGCTCTACAAGATTTGGGAGAATCCGATCCAAATAAAACTAAAATTGATGAAATTTATCCAAGCTTTATTTTAAAGCCCGGACCTAATATTTACCCTGACAACTCTGTAAATAAATATGACCCACTAACAATTGGAACAGGTTTTTTAAATGCTTCTATCAGGGAAATTTCAAATGTTAAAAATGGATTTGGACCAATTTCTAATTTGATTAGTGAAGGAAATGATTATTCAGTATTGGAAAATGCAAGAAAATTAGAACAAAACGAGTACAAACTCCATTCAAAACTTGGATATATTTCCTTGAACCAGCCCTTAAATAATGATGAAATTTTAGCTGTAGCTTTTCAGTACACTGTTGGGGGGCAAGTTTTTCAAGTAGGAGAATTTGCAAATGATGGGATTGATGCAACTGATTTATCTGATAACAATGGCAAATTTCAAATATCAAATAACAGTTTAATTGTTAAAATGCTAAAAAGTAGTTTAACAAACATAAATCAGCCAGTTTGGAATTTAATGATGAAAAACATTTATTCAATTGATGCAAATCAAATTAATAAAGATGATTTTAAATTAAATATTTTTTACTCTAATCCATCCCCTTTAAATTATATTGAACCCGTAGACCCTTCTATTTGGCCCACGTCCCTAGATGGAAAAACATTATTGTCTGTTTTTAATCTAGATAAATTAAATATGAACAATGATATTCAAATAGGAGGTGATGGTTTTTTTGATTTTGTTCCTGATTTAACCATAGATTCAAATAATGGTTTAATAATTTTTACATCTGTAGAACCTTTTGGAGAATATCTATTTAACAAATTAAAAAGTACAAGTTCAACATCTGAAAATTATAAGAACTTGAGTTCTTATAATGAAAATCAAAAAAAATATGTGTACCATGAAATTTATAGTTCTTCAAAAACTAGTGCAGAAGAAAAAATAGAAAAAAATAAATTTCAAATAAAAGGATCTTATAAAACATCAGGTGACTCAGGAGGAATTCCGATAGGACAATTTAATGTGCCAAGAGGATCAGTAAAAGTTACCGCAGGGGGAAGATTATTACAAGAAGGATTGGATTACACTGTCAATTATCGCGCAGGTTTAGTACAAGTTTTAGATCCAACATTAAAAGATTCCAATATTCCAATTGAAATATCAACAGAAAGTAATTCGTTTTTTGCTCAGCAGAAAAAAAGATTTTCAGGGATAAATGTGGAACACAAATTCAATGAGAATTTTATTTTAGGTGGAACTTTGATGAATTTAAGTGAAAGATCCATCAGTCAAAAAGCTAATTATGGTGTTGAACCCGTAAACAATACTATGATTGGTATTAATGGTGTTTTCTCAACCGAAGTCCCATTTTTAACAAGAATAGCAAATAAATTACCTAATATCAAAACAAATGCCCCTTCATTTATTTCATTTAAAGGGGAGGTGGCATACTTACACGCAGGAAAACCAAAAAATTCTGGCTATGAAGACAGTGCAACTGTTTATGTCGATGACTTTGAGGGGGCAGAAACCAATATAGATTTAAAAGATAATATGTCTTGGAAACTATCAAGTGTTCCCTTAAATGTTAGTGGTTCAGAATTTGGTATAGATGATCTCAAATTAGGCTACCATAGAGCTAAACTGTCTTGGTATAATATTGATCCAGTTTTCTATTCCAGACAAAGACCCTCAGATATTGATGATGACGAATTATCTAAAAACGAAACAAGAAGAATATTTATTGATGAAATTTTTCCTCAGCAAGATTTGACAGAAGGTCAATCAAGAGTTCAAAATACTTTTGATTTACATTATGTTCCAAGTGAAAAAGGACCTTACAACAATAATGAAAACAGTTCATTTATTAATAATGTTACTAAAAACTGGGGAGGTATTACAAGAAAAATAAATGGAACGAATTTTGAACAATCTAACGTTGAATTCATTCAATTTTGGCTTTTAGATACATTCGAAGAAAACTCGTCAAAAGATAACAATCTTGGTAATCTAATTTTTAATCTTGGTAGTATCTCTGAAGATATTTTAAAAGATGGGAAAAAGCTTTACGAAAATGGGTTGCCAACCAATAACTCTCAACAGATTGTTAACAATTCAAACTGGGGAATATCTCCAGCCACTCAATCATTAATATACTCTTTTGATTCAGACGCTAATAACAGAAAATTACAAGATTTAGGATATGATGGCTTAAATGACGAGGACGAACTAGCTAAATATTTTAATGGGCTTAATACTGATCCAGCAGGAGATAATTATGAATATTATTTAAATGCAAGAGGAGGTATTTTAAATAGATATAAGAATTATAATGGAACTCAGGGTAATTCACCAGTTTCTACTAGTGAAAACAGTAGGGGATCAACTACGATTCCAGATACAGAGGATGTAAATCAAGATAATACAATGAACACTATTGACAGTTATTTTGAGTATAGGATTCCAATTAAGAAAAATATGAATGTTGGAAACCATCCTTTTATTAGCGATGTAAGAGATAACGTAAAGGTGGAATTGCCTAATGGGCAAACTAAAATTACTAGGTGGATCCAGTTTAAAGTTCCAGTTTTTAAACAATTTTATAACAGTAGTAATTACAATTCCTATTTTAATGCTGTAAATGGTATTGATAATTTAAGGTCAATTCAATTTATGAGGATATTACTTAAAGATTTTTCTGACCCTGTAACCATAAGGTTTGGAACTTTAGATTTAGTGAGAACAGACTGGAAAAGATATTCTAAAAATTTAAATAGCGAAAACATTAATTATCCAAATACAACTTTTGATATTAGTTCAGTAAATATTTTAGAAAATGAAAATAGAGTCCCCGTCAATTATATATTACCACCAGGAGTGCAAAGAGAAGAAATAAGTTCAAATAATTCTATTATTAGACAAAATGAACAATCAATGTCAATTAAAGTAGTAGACCTTCAGCCTAAAGATTCAAGAGCTGTTTATAAAAATTTAGATTTTGACATGAGACAGTATAAAAAGTTAAAGATGTTTATTCATGCGGAATCAATCGAAGGAGAACCAAAGCTGCCTGGTGAAGGTTCTTCGGAAAACTTTGATAAAAGGCTAGTTGGATTTATTCGTTTGGGTTCAGATTTTACTGATAATTATTATCAAATAGAGGTTCCTTTAAAACCTACTGCTTATTCTCAAGCATCATCAAATAGGTTTTCATCTGATCAAGTTTGGATACCAGAGTCTAATTCAATTGATTTTCCTTTAGAAATATTAACAAAATTAAAAGCTCTTTCAATTACTGGAAAATCTAATTTATCCCAAGCTTTATATTTTAACGAAAATCTTGAAGTTATAGATGAATTTTCTTTGATTTCAGGTTTGCCTGGTGATAAAAAATACAAATTTTCTATCAAAGGAAATCCATCCACTGGTTCAATTAAAACATTAATGATCGGAGTTAAAAATCCTTCAACTCAAAATGGAGATGTAATTTCTGGAGAAGTCTGGTTTAATGAGCTGAGACTTTCAGAAATTGACGGTAAGGGTGGTTGGGCAGCTTTAGGTTCTTTGGAAACTAATTTAGCGGATGTTGCTAATGTTTCAGTTTTTGGGAAAATTTCAACTGTGGGATTTGGGTCAATTGACAAAACACCTAATCAAAGAAGTCGAGAAGATTACAAACAATTTGGATTTATTGGAAGTGCTAATTTTGGAAAATTTCTTCCCCAAAAATGGGGAATTCAAATTCCATTATCATACAGTATTAACCAGCAAGTAACGACCCCGGAATATGACCCTTTTTATCAAGATATTAAGTTAAAAGATAGATTGAGTTCTGCTCAAAGAAAAAGTCAAAGAGATTCAATTCGAGAACAAGCGATTTCATTTAAACAAGCCAAGAGCATAAGCTTAATTGGATTGAAGAAAAACAGATCAGAAGATCAAAAAGAAAGAATATATGACATTGAAAATTTTGATTTTTCTTATAGTTATAATCAAGAAATTGAGCATGATTATGAAATTGAAAATCTAACTAAAAAAACTGCTAGAGCTGGAGTACAATATGCTTTTAGCATGGAACCACTTGTAATATCTCCATTTAAATCAATCGTTTTTATTAATGAAAAAAAATATTTAGATTGGTTGACAGAGTTCAATATTAATCCCTTATTGTCTAGTATTTCTTTTAATACTAATATTAATAGAACTTTTAATAGCCAACGTTTTAGAGAGGTATATTTGGAGGGTGCTGATGCCTCAAAACAAATTTCATTGCCTGAAATTCAACAAAGAAATTTTCTGTTTGATTGGGATTTAAGTTTAAGTCAAAATTTGACTAATTCCCTTCGTTTAGATTTTTCTGCATCAAATAATAGAATCGTAAAAAATTATTATAAAAATGACTCTCAAGGAAATGAAGTGGTAGATAATGAATTTGAAATATGGGATGGTTTTTGGAATACAGGTGAAAGTATTTCTCATAATCAGTCATTTCAATTAAGCTATGAACTTCCTTTTCAATTATTCCCTTTCGTCAATTTCATCTCAAGTAATTATAATTATTCTGGTGATTTTAATTGGGAAAGAGGTTCAGATGCTATGGCTCAAGTTGAAGATGATTTAGGAAATACACTTGGTAGGGTAAATACCATTCAAAATGCCAACACTCAATCAATTAACACTTCATTTAATATGTCTAAATTTTATAGAAATATTGGACTGGAAAAAAAGAAAAAACCCAAAAAAACCACTGAAAAAATTATAAATTCACTGGTTGATTTAGCCACTAGTCTTTCTAGACTTAAGTTAAACTATTCCGAGAATAATGGTCAAGTTTTACCTGGTTACACACAATCAATAGGGTTTTTTGGAACCTCTAAACCTTCACTAGCTTTTGTTTTTGGCAGTCAGTCCGATATAAGATATGAATCTGCTAAAAGAGGTTGGTTGACAAATTTCCCAAGTTTTAACGAACAGTATACTCAAGTTCATAATACAAAATTTGATTTAGTAGCAGAAATAAGTTTAGTAAAAGATTTGAAAATTGATATAAATGCTAATAGAACTTATTCAAAAAACTTTTCAGAAAATTTTAAAATAGTTAACAATGAGTATAACGCTTTAAATCCAAATATTTCAGGAAATTTTGCTATTTCTTCAGTTTTAATTAAAACATCATTTAAAAGTAGTAATCAATATAAGTCTCAAACTTTTCAAGATTTCCAAAATAATAGACTTATAATTGCTAGAAGATTGGCAGCTATTAACGGCAACTCAAGTGGAGGAATTGATGAAGATGGTTTTCCTGTTGGATATGGAAAAAATAATCAATCTGTTTTAATTCCTGCATTTATTTCTGCTTATTCTGGAAGAGATCCAAACGATATCTATCTAGATGCAGTTAGAAAAATACCTTTACCAAATTGGTCTGTTCAATACACTGGTTTAATATCTTTAGATTTTTTCAAGCAGAGATTTAAAAGGTTTAGTTTAGGACATTCCTATAGATCTAGCTATACTTTAAATAATTTTAAATCAAATTTAGATTTCGATTCATCTAATAATCAATTAAAAGATGTGTCAGGAAATTTTCTAAATGAAATATTATATTCAAATATAAATCTAGTAGAACAATTTAATCCTTTGTTGAAATTAGATATGGAATTTAAAAATTCATTGAGAATGGTTATGGAATTAAAAAAAGATAGGGCTCTGTCTCTGAGTCTTGATAATAATTTGTTAACAGAAGTTTCTGGGATGGATTATTCTATAGGCCTAGGATATAGAATTAAAGATCTTAGAATTGGTCAAGGCAGGAGTTCGTCTAAAGGAGATCTAAATATGAAAGCAGATTTAAGCATGCGGGATAATATTACAATAATTAGAAATTTAGAAATTATTGATAATAAAGTGACGGCAGGTCAATCAATTTGGTCCTTGAAATTTTCTGCAGATTATTCTTTAAGTAAAAGTTTTACAGCAGTATTTTTTTATGATCATTTATTTTCAGAATTTGCAATTTCTACAGCATTTCCACAGACAACTATAAGATCTGGTATGACACTTAGGTATAATTTTGGAGAATAAAAATTGTTATGAAAAAATATTTTTAAAACTTACATTTACAAAAATAAAAATTAAAAAATGGAAATTAAGCCAGAATTAAAATATACCAAAGACCATGAGTGGGTTAGAGTTGAAGAAAATATAGCTATTGTAGGGATTACTGATTATGCTCAAGGGGAACTGGGGGACATAGTTTATGTAGAGATAGAAGCTTTGGGTGAAGACCTGAAAAAAGAGGAGATTTTTGGATCTGTTGAAGCTGTAAAAACTGTTTCAGATTTGTTTCTACCAATTTCAGGAACTGTCACTGAAGTTAATGAAGGTTTAGAAGATAATCCGGAATTAATTAATGAAGACCCTTACAATAAAGGATGGATTATTAAAATGAAAATTCAAAATCCAGCTGAGTTAGAGGAACTCTTAGACTCTGAATCATACAAAGAGCTTATTGGTGCGTAAAAATGTAATAAAAAAAGTTACAATACTCTACACCCTATTAATTGTAATAATATCATTAATTCCAATCCCTCAGATCACTTTTCCCGAAACGAGTCTTTTTCAATGGGATAAATTTTTTCATATCCTTGTGTACTTAGTTATGTCAATGATGTGGATTACAAATGGATTTTTAAATACTAAAAAATTCAAATGGTTTTATTTGTTCAATGTATTTTTTTTAGGACTTTTAATAGAATTTTTTCAATACATACTTCCAACAGGAAGATATTTTGAAATTGTAGATATTACAGCAAATGGATTAGGAATTTTATTAGGATTTTTAATAAGTTACTCTTATTTACTGAAAAATAAACACTTATAGCTTTCATTTTAAAAAAAAAAAATTATTTTAGCTTTAAGTATTTAAACAAATTATGCAAAGAAAAAAAAATCCACAGGCTGATTTAAGGAAATATAGCGGATTAATGTTCGTTCTTGGCTTATGTATAGTTCTTTTAATATCCTGGCAGGCTATTGAATATAAATCGTACGAGAAACAATACGATCTAGAATCTTTAAATATAGATGACGATGACGATGAGGAAATTCCAATTACTGAACAGCTTAAAACTCCACCACCACCACCACCACCACCAGCTCCAGAAATAATTGAGATTGTTGAGGATGAGGAAGAAATTGAAGAAACTATTATTGAATCTACAGAAACGGACCAAGAAGAAGTTGTTGAGGAAGTTGAGGTAATGGAGGAGGAACTGGATATTGACGTACCATTTGCAATTATTGAAGATGTACCGTTATATCCTGGTTGTGAGAATGTTCCTAAATCTCAAAGACGAAAGTGCTTTCAAGAAAAAATCCAAAAACATATTTATAACGAATTTAGGTACCCAGAAATCGCTCAAGAAATGGGTATTCAAGGAAGAGTATTTGTTCAGTTTATGATTGGAAAGGACGGAACTATTAGTGGAATTAGAACTAGAGGTCCTGATAAAAATCTAGAAAAAGAAGCTAATAGAATTATTTCAAAATTACCTAGAATGACGCCTGGAAAGCAAAGAGGTAGACCTGTAAGGGTTCCTTTTAGTATTCCTGTAACTTTCAAGTTAAATTAGATAGGTCTGTAAGATCTTATAATGTCAATTAAATAATTGCTTTCTCTATTATTCTGTATTAACTTTGCGCCCTGTTAAATCTTTGGATATTAGTTCCAATTAAATAGATTTTTCGAATCAGCAATAAGTCCATTTATGTATTTAATTAATTTTAAAGACTTTTTTGAATTAACTAAAGCTAGGTTAGCAATTAGTGTTGTTTTTTCTTCTATAGCTGGATATTTGATTGCATCAGATTCTTACGATTTATATGTAATTTTTCAACTAATTATTGGAGGTTATTGCATGGTTGGAGCTTCAAATTCTTTTAATCAAATTATTGAAAAAGATTTGGATGCTTTAATGGACAGGACAAAAAATAGACCTATTCCAACTGGCAGAATCTCTGTTCCTAGAGCTTTTGTGATTTCTATATTTTTAACTCTTATTGGTATTGTAATTTTATATAAAATAAACCCTAAAACCGCCCTTTTTGGAGCCATATCCATTTTTATATACACTTGTTTGTATACTCCATTAAAGACCAAAACTCCTTTATCGGTTTTTGTTGGAGCTTTCCCAGGTGCGATTCCATTTATGCTTGGTTGGGTTGCAGCTACTAATAATTTTGGAATTGAAGCAGGTGCATTGTTTACTATTCAGTTTTTTTGGCAATTTCCTCATTTTTGGGCACTAGGATGGATGCTTGATGATGATTATAAAAAAGCAGGAATAAATATGTTACCTACAAAAAAAAAGGATAAAGCCACTGCCCTTCAAACAGTTCTTTACACAATATGGATGATTATGATTTCTGTTTTCCCAGTAAGTGGCTTGACAGGTGATTTAAATCTTTCTGTTTTTTCAGCAATTTTAATTGGCATAATTGGACTAGTTATGCTTTATTTTTCAATTAATCTTTACATTAAAATGACTACTGGTTCAGCAAAAAAATTATTTACTGCAAGTGTAGTTTGTTTAACACTAGTTCAAATAGTTTACGTAATCGATAAAATTTATATATGAAGTTAAATGAAAAAGAAATTCGTTTAAAAACGATAAAAGCAAAAAAAATGATGCTTTTATTTTCAATGCTTAGTATTGCCATGACTTTTGCTGGTTTAACTAGCGCTTATATTGTTAGTAAAGCAAGACCTGATTGGTTAAAAGATTTTGAATTACCGTTTCCATTTATAATTTCTACAATAGTAATATTTTTAAGTAGCATTTCTATTTATGTGGCCAAAAAAAATGTAGAACAAAATCAACAAAACAAAACAACACTTTGGCTTTTTATAACACTTGGACTGGGTATAATTTTTATTATAACACAATTTTTAGGTTTTAATGAACTAATTGGGCTTGGATATTTTTTTACTGGAGCGCAAAGTACCATAACTACTTCGTTTTTATATGTATTAACTGTTTTACACTTAGCTCACCTTTTTGCTGGATTGATTGTTTTGATTGTAGTGATAATTAAAAATTATAAAAATAAATATAAAATTGAAAAATTAGGATTTGAATTAGCTGTCACATTTTGGCATTTCCTCGGATTTTTGTGGCTTTATTTGTTTGTTTTTTTATATTTCTTTAGATAGTAAAAATATGTAACTTTGTAACTTTAACCATGATATTTAAATGAGTTCAACAATTTCAACAACAACAGAAGAAGAGGATTTGTGGGAAGGAGGTAAAAAGCCTTTAAAAGCTAGTTATGGAAAACTAATGATGTGGTTTTTTATAGTTTCAGATGCTTTAACTTTTTCGGGATTTTTAGTGGCTTATGGTTTCTCCAGATTTAAAAATATTGATTCTTGGCCAATTGCTGACGAAGTCTTCAATCACTTTCCTTTTTTGCACGGTGTTGATGCTCCTATGTATTATGTTGCATTGATGACATTTGTCTTGATTTTTTCATCAGTTACCATGGTTTTAGCTGTTGATGCAGGGCATCATATGCAAAAAGATAAAGTTACTTTTTATATGGCTTTAACCATAATTGGAGGAGCTATATTTGTAGGGTCGCAAGCATGGGAATGGAAGAATTTTATAAAAGGAGAATATGGTGCTATAGAAACAACTGGAGGACAGATTTATCAATTTGTTTATAAAGATAATCCAAAGAAAAGAGTTGGATTAGAAGATATAGCTTTTGAAATTCCAGGTGAAAGAGTACAGCATGAAAGTAAAAAAGGAATATGGTTTTCTGACGAGCCAACGTTACCTTCTTTCACTGTTGATGAAATCGTTACAGGGTTTAAATCAAATTCTGAAATAGTCATAAAAACCGAAAAAATTAATAAAAAAGGTCAGAAAATCATTTTAAGCAGAGAAGAGTCATTAAAAAAGATTAATGAAGCCAAATATGTGGTGGAAGGTGCTAATTTAATTCGTAATGAATATGGAAATAGACTATTTGCTGACTTTTTCTTTTTTATTACTGGCTTTCACGGTTTTCATGTTTTTTCTGGGGTGGTAATTAATATTATTATTTTCTTTAATGTTCTTCTTGGTACTTACGAGAAAAGAGGCCACTATGAAATGGTAGAAAAAGTTGGTTTGTATTGGCATTTTGTCGACTTAGTTTGGGTTTTTGTTTTTACATTCTTTTATCTAGTTTAATTTATTAATATGGAAGGTAACACTCATAAATTAGAAATTTTCAGAGGACTTTTAAAGTTCAAGTCTAATCAGTCAAAAATTTGGGGAGTATTAATATTTCTCTCCGTTGTTACGATCATTGAAGTTGTTTTGGGAATAGAGAAACCCGAAATACTAATGAATACATTTTTGGGTGCTAAAATAATTAATTGGATTTTTATCATTCTAACAATAGTAAAAGCATATTATATTGCTTGGGACTTTATGCATCTTAGAGATGAAACAAGCGGATTGCAAGCTTCAATAGTAATTACTCTTATTTTTCTAATCGCTTATTTGGCATTTATTTTACTTGTCGAAGGAAATTATATATTTGACGTATTGTATGAAGGTTTTGTTAGTTGGAATTTCTAAATGTAAATAAATAATCTTCTTTTATGAGAAAGTATTTTGTACTCACTCTTCTTTTTATTCTGCCTTTAGTTGTATATCTATTTTTTGCTTCTGGAATAAACCATTTTGCTAAACTTCCAGTTTTGACGAATAATGTGAAAGATATTTCTGGTCTCTCAAATGAAAGTCTAAAAGACAAGATTACTATTCTTGGTTTTTTTGGTAAAAATGTGGAAGAAAAATATGGTGATGCTGGTAATCTAAATCAGGAAATATTCAAAAGATTTAATGAATTTAAGGATTTCCAGTTTGTAATGATTCAGCCTAAAGGAACTAAAAAGTTAACAGAAGAATTATTAAAAGAGATGAACAGACTGACTAAAACAGATTTCAAAAACTGGAAATTTGTAACGATGAGTGATGAAGATCTAATTAGTGTTTTTAATAGTCTTAAAACAGATATTGAGTTAGATTCAAATTTAGGTACTTCTCATGTGTTTATAATAGACAGAAAAGGAAGCTTAAGAGGAAGAGATGACATGGAGGGCACAAAGTTCGGTTACGATTCTAGATATGTTGCAGATATTAATAATAATA
>Ga0209223_10003678_pt1 | contig 14463 bp, 9 predicted proteins | sample COG_06_FD_184750 | JGI IMG/M metagenome (GOLD analysis project Ga0209223, IMG submission 184750) | Pelagic Microbial community sample from North Sea - COGITO 998_met_06 (SPAdes) (version 2) | ecosystem: Environmental > Aquatic > Marine > Neritic zone/Coastal water | place: Helgoland, sampling...
CATCAATTACAGCATAACAAGCACCATTTTCTAGGGCTTGGTGTGCAAAAGAATTTCCGTTAAAATTTGCTCCTTTTAAGGCAAAAAAAAGGGAGTCCTGCTTAATATTTCGTGTATCGGTAGAAACGCCAGAGCTCTCTAAAAATAAGTGATGAATTTGGTTTAATTCCATATCCTAAAAATAAAAAAAAAGTCCTAGCAATTAAAATTGATAGGACTTAATATTATGTGAAGTAAAAAAAATTAATTTTTTCGTTTCTTTTTTGAAAGCGATTTAGATCCTACTCTAGACATTGCACATCTAAAACCAATATAGTCTGTTGCCATATCTTCTGGATAATAGCGTCTTTGTGCTGGATCGAGCCAATATTCTCTATCTTTCCAAGATCCACCTTTGTAAACACGTACTTGGTCATTGACAAGCGATGTTCTAACATCCGACTTATCATATTGCCTATTCATTCCTGAATCATTAACGGATACACTGTGGTTTGGAGAGTTATACATTTTACGTGTAATGGCATCTGTATCGGATTCGTCTTCTTCAAAATCATCAAAGAAACGAGAAGACTCTATATCACCGTCACGATAATTAATATTGTTACTTTGGTCAAAATTGGTACGCAAATAAGTTTCATCTTCATCTACAGGAACTTGAACGATTTGCCCTGGAAGCCCTGTAGCAATTCTTTTTCCATTTGAAAGTGTAGCATACTGAACATCATCAACTCCGATTACTGAAATACTGCCATCATCTCCAATAGCGTTTTTGGTGTACACATTACCTCTGTAATATCCGAAGTCATTAAACTCATCATCTACAATGGGTCTGTAAACATCTGCAACCCATTCCGCAACATTACCAGCCATGTCATAGATTCCAAAGTTATTTGGCTCGTATGACATCACTTCGTTTGTAATATCGGCACCATCATCAGACCATCCTGCAATTCCGCCATAATCTCCTTTACCTTGTTTGAAGTTTGCTAATTGATCGCCTTTTGTTTTGCGTGATCCAGATCTGGAGTATTGTCCATCCCATGGGTATTTTTTTCGACCTCTGTAAACGTTGTAACTTCTAAGCTCCGAAAGTCCCAATGCTGCATATTCCCACTCCGCTTCTGTTGGAAGACGGTATTTTAGGGGAATGGCACCTGTTTCGCGAGTAGCATAGACATTAATTTCATTGCCATCTACATCGGTTTTAACTTTTCGTTTCCCGCCTTTAAGAACCTCTTCATTTCCTCCGAATGTACTTGTAGGAGCGTTTACGTAGGTATCTATGTTAAAATTACTTTCTGCTGAGGTATCGATAATATTAGAATCTTTTTTCAGATACCCTTCATCTTGCAAGCCCATTTCTGCAACTCGATCCGATCTCCAATTTGCAAATTCAACAGCCTGTATCCAACTAACACCCACTACTGGGTAGTCTTTAAAAGCAGGATGACGAAGATAATTTTCGACCATCATTTCGCTCAAGCCTAAACGGTTTCTCCATACAAGTGTATCTGGAACTGCACCGTTGTAAATAGCTCTAAAATCAGGATTACTCGGTGGATACACACGCTTAATCCAATCTAAATATTCTAAATACATGATATTAGTAACTTCCGTTTCGTCCATATAAAAGGACTGAACGTGCTGTTGGTTTGGAGAATTGTTCCAGTCGTGCATAACATCATCTTGTACTTTACCCATGGTAAAGGTTCCCCCTTCAACAAAGACTAAGCCAGGGGCTGTTTCTTGTTCTTTGAAATTTGTATTGTACTGAAAACCACCTTCCTTGGCATTGATTTGCCAACCTGTAGCTCTTGACGAGTTTCCAGACTTTGATGACTTGCTACATCCTACTATTGATGTGGACAACGCTACTAAAATTAGTAATCGTACTGCTATGTTGTTTTTCATATTCAACTTTAATTGGTAAAACACAATTGAATTTAGTCCCGCAATATAGTAATTATAGATTATTATGCAATAAAAAACTAAAGGGATTTTATTCTATTTTTTTGATTTATTTATTTGAATTACTTTGATTAAAAACGCTAAATTTTATGATTTATTATTGTAATTTTGAAATTAGCTTATATTTATCGATACTAATGATCAAAACATTGCGTTTCCTTACTATGAAAAGACTAATCCCTTTTGTAGCCCTGTGTTGTTTTTATTTTGGAACGACTCAAACTCAAAGTTTTGATATAAACTGGGGTGAATCCATCACTTTAAGTACAAATAACAGTGCTATTGAACTTCCTTCATTTGACTCAAAAAACTTCAATTTTTCCCATAAAAATGGGCTTACTTTTTCAGCCCAATGGAATATAAGTGGACGCTTAGACGAACGTTCAGCGGAACTAAAATCCATTGAAAGCGTTGAAATTTCAAAAACAGATTTAAAACAACTGCCATTAGCTACCATTCCTAACAAACCCTCCTTAAGGGTTACAAATGCTGTTTATAGAAATAGCTCTAAAGGACAGCTTGAAATTTCTCCTATTTTTTTTGAAAATGGAATTCTTAAAAAAATTATTAGGTTTTCGATCTCATATCAAACCAACACCCAAAGCAGAAGGGCATCTAGAACAACTTCTATCACAAGTTCTAATTTAAAATCTGGAGACTGGTATCGATTTGCCGTAGATACTACAGGTGTCCACAAACTAAACAAAAACTTTTTAAATAGTTTAGGAATTAACACGAATACTATAAACCCTAAAAACATAAAGATTTATGGACATGGAGGAAGATCGCTTCCTTTACTAAATTCAGAAACTGTTTCTAATGACCTGATTGAAAATACCATCCAAGTAATCGGCGAAGAAGATGGCGTTTTTAATGACAGCGACTACATTTTAATGTATGCCATTGGTCCAAAGAAATACAACTCCGAAAACAATTCACACATCAATCCTTACAGTGATATAAGTTATTATTATGTAAATATCAGCCTAGGAAATGGTGCCAGAATGTCCACAGCAACAGAACCCACCGGCAGTGCAAACGTGATATACAACTCCTTTCACAACTATAAATTCGTAGAGTCCGACACTTATAATATTGCCAAAATGGGAAGGCGTTGGTTTGGACATCGTTTTTATGTGGAAAATGTGAGAGCCTTTAGTTTTGACTTTCCAAATTTAATCACAAGCAGCCCGATAGCGTTAAGGGTTTATACCGCCGCCGCATCCGAATCTAGCTCTTCAATGCAACTCAACGTGAATGGGACTACTATTAGTAATTTTACATATTCCGCAATTAACAGTGACATTTTAGGAAGAGAAGGATTTTTTAATAATCTCGTTTCTAGTACCTCAGAGACCATCAATATAGAGTTATCTTACAACAATAATGGTAATCCGTCTGCGAGTGCGTATTTGGACTATATATCCATAGAAGCAGAGTGTGCTCTAACAAGTCTTGGAACTCAATTTGAGTTCAAACATAATGATACCTCAACCCAATTTGGAATTGGTCAGTTTGAAATTTCAAATGCCGCTACGATCTCTCAAGTTTGGGATATTAGCAACCCCTATCAAATTCAATTCTACACCAATACAGATGCCGAGTCAGAATTTAGTTTTAAAACAACCTTAGGAACCTTAAAAACTTATCAAGCTGTAGGGCCTGATTTTTATGTCCCAAGAAAAACCAGCACTACCAACATCCCAAACCAAGACATTAAAGGCACGGTATTTTTGGATGCACAAGGTCAATTTAAAGATATTGATTATCTAATTATAACACCCAATTTCTTAAAAGCACAAGCAGAACGTCTGGCACAAATTAACCGCACTCAAAACAATTTAAATGTCAAGGTATGTACTTTAGAATCGATTTATCAAGAATTTAGCTCCGGAATGCAAGATATTGGAGGCATTCGAAACTTTGTGAAGTATGTATATGACAATGCCAGCACACCAAGTAAAAAACTTAAATATTTGTGTTTATTTGGAGACGCTTCTTTTGACTATAAAAACCGAACTTCTAACAACACCAACATTGTTCCGTCATGGTATTCCACAGAAAGTTTTAGTTTGACAACTTCTTTTATTTCTGACGACTATTTTGGGATGATGGATTCTAATGAGGGCAGCATGTCTAATAACAACAAATTGGACATTGCAGTGGGACGTATTTTAGCAGAAAACACCCAACGTGCCAAAGAAATGGTGGACAAGATAGAGTCTTATTATTTGCCCGAAAACTATGGGAGCTGGCGTAATAATTTCTTACTCATATCGGATGATATAGATGAGTTTTCGGACAGAGACATTCAATCCACAACCGAAGAAATTGCCGAGGATGTAAAAGCAGAAAAACCCTTTATGAATGTTCAAAAAATTCATGCCGATTCTTATGTTCAAGAAACCTCATCGGGAGGTGCGCGCTACACATTGGTAAATAAAGCTATTTTTGATGCCTTGGAAGTGGGCGCTCTCGTGGTTAATTACTTTGGACACGGAGGCGAAGATGGCTTAGCAGCAGAACGGATTTTTGATAAAATAAATGCACAAGAACTCAACAACCCTTCCAAGCTTAACTGCTTTGTAACCGTTACTTGTGAATACACCAAATTTGACAATCCGTTAAGAGAGACTGCTGGCGAGTATTTATTTTGGAACAAAAAAGGAGGTGCCATTAGCTTAATCACCACCACACGACAGATTTTTATATTTGTGGGCACTAATTTCAATAAAACCTTAAGTCAATATTTATTTTCATACGGAAGTGACCAAATCATAAGTATTGGCGAAGCATTGAGACAAACTAAAAACGACTCTGTAATTTCCGGTCAACCTCAGCGTCGATTGGTATTTTACATCGGAGATCCTGCCCTTAAACTCCCCATCGCAAACCCAGATATTAGAGTTACTAAAATAAATGACGAAGACATAAATGCCACCACACAAGTTCTAAAAGCTTTGGACAATGCAAAAATTGAGGGCATTGTAACTGATGCGCAAGGAACTGTATTAAACAATTATAACGGGGTATTAACAGCGACTATTTATGACAAGAACATCCAGCGATCAACACTTGGAAACGATGGGACAAGAGATGCCGCAGGCAATCTAATTTTATTAGATTTTGAAACTTTAGGAGAAGTGATTTTTAGAGGACAAGCAAGTGTGACCAATGGACAATTTGAATTTGAATTTATTGTCCCAAGAGACATTACCGTCACAGAAGGCAATGGTAAAATAAGCATGTATTCCAAATCCGAAACACCCTTATCTAGTAACCGCGGGTATAATTATGACATTAGAATTGGGGGTGTAAATCTCAATGCTCCTGAAGACAATACAGGGCCAAATATAAGTCTGTATATGAACGATGAAAATTTTGTATCTGGAGGCATCACCAATGAAAACCCAACGCTTTTAGCAAATTTATATGACGAAAATGGCATCAATACCGCCAGCGGCATCGGACATGATATCACCGCAATATTAGATGGCGATGAAACCAATGTTTACAAATTAAACCCTTATTATATTGCAGCTGTCGATGATTACCAAAGAGGGAGTTTAAGTTATCCGCTGAGAGATTTAAGTCCTGGATTACATACCTTAACACTCAAAGCATGGGATGTATATAACAATTCTTCTACTCAAGACATTCAATTTATGGTTTTTGACGAAAATGTCAGCCTAAAACTTACGAATGTATTGAATTACCCCAATCCGTTTGTCAACTACACAGAATTTTGGTTCAACCACAATAGTTCGGATGTATTAGACGTTTCTATTCAGATATTCACCGTTTCGGGGAAATTAATAAAAACCATTAATGGGCAAACAAACATAGGATCCAATACAAGCGCTGTGTCCCGTGATTTAACTTGGGACGGCACCGACGATTTTGGAAGTAAAATTGGAAAAGGAGTTTATGTCTATAAATTAAAAGTACGTTCATCCAGCACTGGAAGGCAAGCAGAAAAAATTGAAAAACTTGTCATCCTTTAATAATACATTATATTTGTCAATTCATAATACCAAAATTAAAAATGATTACATTTCAAAATAACCAAAATTTAACATCCATTTGTGCTTTGTTTTTAATCGCGCTATTTTCAACCACAGCAACAGCACAAACAACGATCAGACCCAATGAAGACACACGAGTGATTACCACAGGAGTCCCGTTTATTCTTATTGCATCTGATGCCCGCGCTGCAGGAATGGGAGACATGGGAGTGGCAACCTCTGTAGATGCCTATTCTCAACAGTGGAACCCTTCAAAATACGCCTTTTCAGAAGCAAAATCAGGGTTTGGAGTTAGCTATACTCCCTATTTAAGCAAATTAGTAAATGACATCTTTTTAGGAAATGTCACCTATTTTAATAGACTTAACGAACGAAGTGCCTTTGCAGTCAGCTTGAAGTATTTTTCTCTTGGTGAAATTGAATTAAGAGCAGACGAATTCTCACAACCACTAATTGAACAACCAAACGAATTAACATTGGACGCCTCTTATGCTCTGCGACTTTCAGATCAGTTTTCCATGGCAGTGGCCTTGCGTTACTTGCGTTCAGATTTAAAAATTCAAGCAATTGATGTCAATGCCAAAGCAGCAGGCTCTTTTGGCGTGGACATTGCGGGTTATTACCAGAGTGAAGAAGAAGCCTACAACGACTTTAATGGCCGTTGGAGAGGTGGATTTGCCATTCAAAATTTAGGTCCAAAAATTAAATATGACGAAGGTGGAAGAGAAAATTTCTTACCAACCAATTTAAGATTGGGTGGTGGATTTGATTTTATTTTTGACCAATACAACAGAGTGAATGTCACCGCTGAAGTCACCAAACTACTAGTGCCAACGCCGCCTGTTTACGGCACGGAATACAACTATACAGACACTAATGGAAACGGCGTTTATGATGAAGGAACTGATACATTGGGTGCTATCGAAAACAACGATGTCATCATTGAAGGTCAAGACCCAAATGTTGAGTTTTTACCTGGTGTTTTTCAATCCTTTAACGATGCCCCTGGTGGATTTAGCGAAGAGCTGGATGAGTTTACATGGGCTTTAGGAGCCGAATACTTATATCAAGATTCATTTGCTTTAAGACTTGGCTATTTCAATGAAAACGAATTAAAAGGTGCACGTAAATTTTTCGCCATGGGTGCCGGATTTAAATACACAACCATCAATATTGATTTGTCCTATTTATTTTCAGCCTCCAAAGTACAAAGCCCTTTAGAAAACACCTTGCGTTTTTCTTTATCTTTCAATATTGGAGATGGCGAATACACCGAATATTAAACGATCGCTCCTATAAAACATTAATAAAAACTATTGCATTAGGCAATAGTTTTTTTGTCTAAAACAACTATGAAAAAAGTAAAAATTGAGTCCACTTTTGAAGTTTATGATACTGTTGAAGAATTAGCAAATCCTATTCAAGTCCTCATACAAAAAGCATCAGAAGCGCGTAAAAAAGCCTATGCACCCTATTCTAAATTTTTAGTAGGTGCAGCTCTTGAACTGGAAAATGGAGAACTAATTTCTGGAAACAACCAAGAAAATGCCTCCTACCCTTCTGGACTGTGTGCCGAACGCACCGCTGTCTATTACGCAGGGTCTAAATTTCCAAATCAAAAAATACTTCGCATGGCAATTGTTGCTGGATCCACCATCAATCCAACGACCAAGCCAATCCCGCCTTGCGGTGCGTGCAGACAAGCATTGTCAGAATATGAAGTGAAACAAAACACCCCTATGGAACTCTATTTTATGGGAACTTCTGGACAAATAGCAGCCTCAAAATCAGTAGAAAACATCCTTCCTTGGATCTTTGACAAAACCGTACTATAACGTTTTTTTAAAAAATTAACCCCTACTCTTTTTAGGTTATCAATCAAAGTATTACTTTTGTGTTTACATTAAAAACAATTACTGTAAACGCATGCAGAAAATAACTAAAGAAGTCTACCTTGATTGGTACGAAAATATGTTGCTCTGGCGAAAGTTTGAAGACAAACTTGCAGCCGTCTATATCCAACAAAAAGTAAGAGGATTCCTCCACTTGTATAACGGTCAAGAAGCTGTACTTGCAGGTGCCTTACATGCAATGGACTTATCCAAAGACAAAATGATTACAGCCTATCGAAACCACGTACAACCCATTGGGATGGGCGTTGACCCACGTCGTGTAATGGCCGAACTTTTTGGAAAAGCAACCGGAACATCGCAAGGATTGGGAGGTTCAATGCATATTTTTTCTAAAGAAAAAGGGTTTTATGGCGGTCATGGAATCGTTGGAGGACAAATTCCTTTAGGAGCTGGAATGGCGTTTGGAGATAAATACAATGAAACTGGTGCCGTAACACTTTGTTATTTTGGGGATGGTGCTGCCCGTCAAGGGTCCTTACACGAAACCTTTAATATGGCGATGAACTGGAAACTTCCAGTCGTTTTTGTTTGTGAAAACAACGGATATGCCATGGGAACTTCTGTTGACAGAACTGCGAACCATTCTGATATTTGGAAATTAGGATTAGGCTATGAAATGCCTTGTGGTCCTGTAGATGGGATGAACCCTGTTAAAGTCGCAGAAGCTTTTGACGAAGCCATACAACGTGCACGAAGAGGTGATGGCCCAACATTCTTAGAAATGAAAACCTATCGTTATAGAGGACATTCTATGAGTGATGCACAACACTACAGAACAAAAGAAGAAGTCAAAGAATACAAAAAAATTGACCCCATAACACAAGTCTTAGATATCATTCTTCGCGAAGAGTATGCAACAGAAGAGGCTATTAAAGTAATTGATAAGCGTGTCAAAGACCTTGTTGCTGAATGTGAAAAATTCGCTGACGAATCGCCATATCCAGAAAAAAGTGTCATGTACGACGTCGTGTACGAACAAGAAGATTATCCATTTTTACAACATAAATTATAAGTTATGGCAATCATAGTTAATATGCCTCGACTAAGTGACACCATGGAAGAAGGAACCGTGGCCAGCTGGTTGAAAAAAGTAGGAGACAAAGTTGAAGAAGGTGACATTCTTGCAGAAATCGAAACCGATAAAGCAACGATGGAATTTGAATCGTTTAATGAAGGAACTTTACTTCATATTGGTGTTCAAGAAGGTGAAACAACTCGAGTTGATGAACTTCTTGCCATTATTGGAGAGGAAGGCGAAGATATCTCTGCCCTATTAACAAATCCAACAGCAACCGAAGAACCAACTACAACAAAAGAAACTACTGAAGAAGTCGTAGAAGTCGAAGCGGAAGCAGCAACTGAAACGAGTGCTACTGAGATTCCAGAAGGCGTTATTGTAGTAACCATGCCACGTTTAAGTGACACCATGGAAGAAGGAACTGTTGCAAGCTGGTTAAAAAATGTAGGAGACTCCGTAGAAGAAGGCGATATTTTAGCTGAAATTGAAACGGACAAAGCAACAATGGAATTTGAATCCTTTAATGAAGGAACCTTATTATATATTGGCTTACAAGAAGGTGAATCTGCAAATGTAGATGATCTTTTGGCGATTATTGGCCCTGCAGGAACCGATGTTTCAGCAGTCGCTGCTAACTTTTCTGTAACTGCAACTGCCGCTACTGAACCCACTTCAAAAGAAGTCGTAAAAGAAACCGCTCCAGTGGTTAAAGAAACCCCTAAAGCGGAACCTGTAACTGTAGCAACACCCGTAGCCAATACAAATGGACGTTTACATATTTCGCCCTTAGCCCGTAAAATGGCAAATGAAAAAGGGATCGCTTTGAACCAATTGGTTGGAAGTGGCGAAAACGGACGCATCATCAAACGCGATGTTGAAAACTTTACCCCTGCTGTGGCAAATTCTGCAAGTACTGCAAAATTTGTACCTACTGGTCAAGAAGATTTCGAAGAAATTAAAAACTCGCAAATGCGTAAAACCATTGCGAAACGTTTAGGCGAATCCAAGTTTACTGCACCACACTACTACTTAAATGTAGAGTTTGACATGGATAATGCCATGGCATTTAGAGCTCAATACAATACCGTACCAGATACTAAAATATCATTTAATGACATCATCGTCAAAGCCTGTGCGTTGGCATTGCGTCAACATCCACAAGTAAATTCACAATGGTTTGAAGACCGCATGAAACTCAACAACCACGTACACGTTGGTGTGGCAGTTGCTGTCGAAGATGGCTTGGTAGTGCCTGTTGTGCGTTTTGCAAATGAGCAAAGCTTGCCACAAATTGGCGCGGCAGTCAGAGATTTTGCTGGTCGTGCAAGAAACAAAAAACTAACCCCTCAAGAAATGGACGGCAGTACCTTTACGGTCTCTAACTTAGGGATGTTTGGAATTGAAAGTTTTACATCCATCATCAACCAACCCAACTCAGCGATTTTATCGGTAGGTGCTATTGTTCAAAAACCGGTGGTTAAAAACGGACAGATTGTTGTTGGAAACACCATCAAACTCACACTCGCTTGTGATCACCGAACAGTGGATGGTGCAACAGGAGCACAATTCTTACAAACCCTTAAAGGCTATGTTGAGAATCCTGTGACCATGCTTGTTTAACAAAAAAGATGCTCAAAAATAAATTAAAAAAACCACTCTATTTGAGTGGTTTTTTTTATAAACAGTACAACCTCATCTCGCATTCTATATAGATTTAATTAAGCTCTAATTAATTGTAGAATATTTAATTTCTTGAAAATTTGTATATTTATTGAATAAATAACCAATTTAATTTTAATTATGATTTCACAAATAAAATTATTGAATTACAGAAACTTATTGGTACTCTTAACATTCTTTTGTTTTGTAGGATGTAATGACGAACCAACTGGTGGCACAAATGACTCGAGTACACCAACTCCATCGATGACCTTAGCAGAAAGCTTTGGAAATGCATCAAACAGCGATTTTATGGGACGTGTAGTCGATTTGCAAAACAACCCTGTAAGTGGGGCTATGGTTCAAATTGGAAATAGCACAACTGATACCGACATGAACGGTGTTTTTATCATAAGAGATGCACAAGTCTACGAGAAGTTTGCTTACGTTAAAGTAGAAAAAGCAGGGTTTCTACACGGTTCAAGATCTGTAGTACCAACTGCTGGTATCAACCAAGTTCAAATCATGTTATTACCGCAAACAGTGACTCAAACCGTGAGTTCGGGGACCACTGCCACAGTAAGTTTAAGCAATGGTGCTGCCGTGGATCTTTCTGGAGCGTATAGCAATGCTGATGGAAGTGATTACACGGGTGATGTACAAGTAACGCTGCATTTATTAAACCCTACGGATGACGATATGCAACAACAAATGCCAGGAATGCTATTGGCAGAAAATTTGCAAAATGAAGCTAGAATGCTGGAAACGCTTGGAATGGTAGCTGTAGAACTGCGCAGCGATACTGGAGAAAAATTAAACCTTTCTGAGGGAACCACTGCAACCATATCTGTTCCATTAGACCCTGAAACCTTAGCAGGGGCGCCTAATGAAATTCCGCTTTGGTATTTTGATGAAGAAAACGGCTATTGGATTGAAGAAGGCAGTGCCGCGCTTCAAGGCACAAAATATGTTGGAACGGTCAGTCATTTCTCCTTTTGGAATTGTGATATTCCTACAGAATATGTCAATATATGCATGAACATAACGGACTCGAACAACAATCCATTGAGTAATATTCAGGTTCGTATTGAAAGTGAGTTCAACGGAACGGGTTACGGATATACGAATGATTCTGGAGAAGTTTGTGGTATTATTCCAGCAAACCAAACTTTGAATTTACAATACTTTTTATATAACATTTGTAATAATACAGAAATTCCTAATTCATCCGAAACAGTTGGTCCTTTCAGTGAGGACACCACACTTGATATTGTGCTTGATGCCCCTGAAATTGAAGAATACCTGGAAACCATTACAGGAGTTTTTACCACCTGTGATGGAGATGCGGTTGTTAATGGGTATGTTCAAGGTAGAATTGAAGATGGTCAAGGGTTTTATAGTTTAGTCACAGACGGTGTATTTGAAATTAATGTCCTTAGTTGTAATGAAAATGCTTCCATTAGTATTACGGGTTATGATTACGAAACACTTCAAACAACCTCTGAAATTAATTACACATTGACAAGTCCTGAAACAGACTTAGGAACCTTATCAGCCTGTAATAGTGTAGAAGAATTTATTCAATTTAGTATTGATGATGGGGAACTTGAACAAATAGTCTTTAACTTAAACTGTTCTACATATCAGAGTGATTTCTCTGGTTTTTATGTACTAGAGATTGGAGGCAGCAATCAAAATACATGCGTCTATCTTTCCGGAGCATTAAATGATAATTACGTAAATTTTGAAGGCGCTTATGAATATGGAAATGTATGGAGTACAAATACGCCCTCAGTAGGAATGGCGTTTTTAGAATGTCAAGACATCAGTTATGAAAATAACCAAATTATTTTTAATCTAACTGCATATGGCAACGCTGTTGGAGAATATATAGATATAAATTTTGGAGGTGATTACGAAGATAATCAAGGAGTTGCACATACAATTACTGGTGTAATTCATGTGAAACGTGACAATTAATTCCATTTTTAATAAATAAAAAAACCCACTCAATTGAGTGGGTTTTTTTTATCTTTTTTTTAACTTAGCAAAATCATATTACAATAGAGCATGGGCAAAGGACTACTTATTTTTTTTATTGTGCTTGTGGTGATCGCCATCATTCACTTTTTTTCACTTCGTATGATGCGAGTTTCTGAAGAAAAAAAGAGTAAAATTAAAAAAGTGTATTGGTATATTTATGGCGCTTTTTTCAGTCTAAGTGGACTCCTAAACATGTTTTCTCTTGAAGAATTTAGTTTCTTTTCTTTTCTACAATTTCTCTGTGGAATGACATTTATTGTGCTAAACTATCTGGGCAAAATAGAAACAAAAAATCCTGATGAAAAATCATCAGGATTGTGAGTGAAGTGGGCGCGAAGGGATTCGAACCCCTGACCCCCTGGGTGTAAACCAGGTGCTCTGAACCAACTGAGCTACGCGCCCTATTTCTAGGACTGCAAATATAGTCTAGTTTTTGAATTCACAAAAGGTTTTTTATAAAAAGTTAAATTATTTCCGCCACTACAAAAGTACTCCCTCCAATATAGATCAAATCTTCTTGTGAAGCGCTTTGTTTGGCTGCATTCAAAGCGGCTTTAACAGATGGATATACCAATCCTTGAAACCCATGTTCTTTAAAAATTTGTGCCAGTTTAGAGGCCTCAAAACCTCTAGGGACATTTGGCTTACAAAAATAATACTGTGCCTGATTTGGAAATAGTTCTAAGAGCGATGTTACATCTTTATCATTCACCATGCCCAACACCAAATGCAAGCGTTGAAATTTCTCGGTTTGGAGTTGTTTAAACACCAAACTTAGACCCTCCCTGTTGTGTGCCGTATCGCAAATGATTTTTGGTGCTGTTTCCAAAATTTCCCAGCGTCCACGAAGCCCTGTATTTTCAGTCACTTTTAGCAATCCATTTTGTGTGGCTTCTAAAGAAACTGAAAAAACTCCCAAATTCAAAACAGAAAGAGTCTGAAGCACTGTACGTACATTATGAATTTGATACGCCCCTTTTAAACTTGTGAGGTAAGTGGATTCTATGCATTGGTCGGCAAAATAAATCGGTGCTTGTTCTTTGGTTGCTTTTGCTCTAAAAACACCTTCCGTTTCTAACTGAGTTTCCCCTACTACTATTGGGGTTTTTAGTTTTATAATCCCTGCTTTTTCGCTGGCAATGGCTTCTAGGGTCGTCCCTAAAAACTGGGTGTGATCCAAACCGATATTGGTAATCACTGATACTTCGGGGGTAAGAATGTTTGTAGAATCCAGACGCCCACCGAGTCCTACCTCAACCACAGCAATATCCACTTGTTCGTGTGCAAAATAGGCAAAAGCCATTCCCACAGACATTTCAAAAAACGACAGCGAATTCGATTCAAAAAAGGGTTTGTTTTTCGCTACAAAATCCACCACAAACGCTTCGCTAATCACAACACCATTTATACGGATGCGTTCGCGGTAATCTTTTAAATGCGGTGAGGTATATAAACCTACTTTATAGCCTGCTTCTTGCAACACAGACGCCAACATATGCGCAGTGGAGCCTTTTCCATTAGTCCCTCCAACATGAATCGATTTGAATTTATGTTCGGGATGATTAAGGTGTTTGGCAAGTTTAAGGGTTTGACTTAAATCGGCTTTATAGGCCGATTTTCCCACATTCTGATAGAGTGGTAATTGAGAAAAAAGCCATTGCGTGGTTTCTAAATAATTCATTTACTGACGGACGCTAAAATCAACAATCACAAATCCAATTTGTTTAGCAGGAGCATTGGAATCTGCAGGCCATTTATGTGTAAGTGCTGTTTTTTTTGCGGCATTGTACAGACAAATATCGCCCGTAGTGCCACGTTTTCCGGGGATTGCTTTGAC